>Ga0316222_1001632_pt1 | contig 26605 bp, 22 predicted proteins | sample TBH18011metaG_FD_206008 | JGI IMG/M metagenome (GOLD analysis project Ga0316222, IMG submission 206008) | Freshwater microbial communities from Trout Bog Lake, Wisconsin, USA - TBH18011 | ecosystem: Environmental > Aquatic > Freshwater > Lake > Hypolimnion/Profundal zone | place: USA: Wisconsin... | reverse complement strand
GCATTTCATCGGCCGCACTGGCCAATCCTTCTTTGGTTATCGCACCGGTGCCTAGGCCTGTTACGGCGCCAACGAGAACGTTGAGTACATGCTCCTGCAAATTCACAGCGTCCACTTGGGCTTGGATTTTTGCCTTGTCCACGTCACTGGCGCGCTTGAGCTGATCTTGCAATGCCCGTCGCTGGGCACTGCTGTAATCTCCCACCGCTTTGCTGGCCTGTTGTCCAAAGGTGCTGGTGATTTGCACCTGGGCGTTGATCTCGTTCCTGACCGCATTGGCATCAAAAATCTTTCGGATGCCGGTTTGCGCGTCTCCTGTTCTGACATTCGTGTCGCCCGCTATACCGCTGATTCCGGAGACGGTGGTGCTCGCTGCATTGCCGCTGGCCCCTCCTATACCAGCGGAGCTTCCCTGCATGCTGTCGGTGCCCAGACTGATCTGGTTGGCCTCTGCCTTGTATTCGGCCTTGTTCTGAATGTCGATGACGGTGAGCTTGCCATCCGTCTGGAAGCTGTTGTTGCCCTGGTCTATGGCCGCCTGGGTGCTGGCAATCACACCGCCTGAGAGCGTGGTATTTCCCGTGACGGCGACCTGGAAGCCTTGGTCACCGGCCTGCATGCCGCTTTGCGCACCAACGCTTTGGTAGTTGCTGTTGATTTTGCTGTTACCTGCGCTCAGACTGGCGCCCGATACCGTGCCGGTACCGATGGTGGCCGAGGCGCTGATGTTCTGGCTGGTCTCGCGGAAGGTGCTTCGATCCTGCTGGCTTTCTATGATCAGGTTGCCTCCAACGTTCGCACGGATACGATTGCCCTTGACCACCGCGCCTTGAAGCGTTGTGTCTCCCCCGCTTTGAATCGCAACCTGGTTGCCCCCAATCTTGGTGTTGGTGTACGTGGTGTCGTTTCCATTGCCAGAGCCGCTTGCACGGCTGGCGCTGACGTTGATGCCAAAGCCGGTCTTGGCCCCCAGCGCGAAGGAGGCGCCCAAGCTGTTGCTGCTGGAACTGTTGGTGCTGCTTTGCGTACTGGTATTGGCTGCTGCCAGCAGGCTCACCTGGTTGTCGGCCTGCAAGCTGGTATCGCCCCCCGCCTGGACGTTGCTGCCCTGGATGGTGATGTTGCTGTCAGTGCCTGCGCCTGTGGCCTGGATGCTGGCGTTGCCTCGGGCTGCTACGGTACTTGCGCGCGCATGATTGCTGTGTGCCGACGTGTTGCTTTGGCTGCTGGATGAGCCCAGACTGACGTTCACGGCGATGCTACCGATTCTGTCCTGTGCCGTGGCGTCGCGGCTGGTCTGCATACCATTGGCATCCGTGCCGGTGGCAATCTGGCTGTCTTTTCCATTGATGGTTGTTCCCTTGCCCTGGTCGAGGGCGGTGTACGCGCCATAGCCTGCGAGTCCTCCACTGGCAAGGGCCAGGGCCTGCATGCGGGTGCTCTTGGTTTGGTTGGCAGCTTCTGCCATGGTGCCGATGGTTTGTGCCGCGCCGAGCACAGGGTTGCTTACGCTCAGCGTGATACCACTTTGCTCGAATTTCTGTTCTGTAGAGTTTGTGCTGCTCTCACGCGCTTCTTCAATGTGGACGGTCTTGGCACGAATGTCCACGTTGCCGGCGCCGTTGGGTTGGCCGGTGGTGGTGTCTACCCCGGCGGCCGTGATGTCGCTGCCTATCTGGGTGTAGCCATTACCAGCCTGGATGGAGACGTTCCCGCCAATGCTGCCGATGGTGCTGGCTGCTGCAGTGGTGGTGGTTTCTTTCTGATCCAAGCGCTGGTCGCGGTTGCCATAGGTAATGCCAAGGCCGCCGCCGCTTAAGAAACCCGATTCGCTCTTTTGCGTGAAGCGGCTTGAGCGGCTGGTGTTGGCGTCGGCAGTGATGTTGACGTTGTGCTTGGCAGCAAGGCTGACGTCCTGGTCAGCCACCACGTTGGAACCTTTGACAGTGATGTCGTTGGCTGCCGAGATAATGACGCGTCTAGCGCCTAAGTTGCTGGCAACAGCATTGGCGCTGGCGTGGCGCTCTTGGGTGACGGTGGTGGCGCTGAAGAGCCAGTCATCACTGCTGCTCGTCATCACCGAATCCGAGCTGGCTTTGCTCTGGCCCGCCAGCAGGGCGACGTTGTGTGCGTTGATGCTGAGGTCGCCCGTGGCATTTACATTCGCGGCGGTGGCACTCAGGGTGTTGCCCGCCAGAAGTGTGGTGTCGCCCGCACTCTGGACGCTGCTGCCTACTTCCCTGGAGCTGCTTGACAGAAAGTGGTTGTCTGCATTGCCCGCGTTGAAGTTGTCGCTGCGGCTGGTGGTAACGGTGGATAGCATGAGGTTGTTGCCTGCCACCATTTGCACTTTGCCACCGCTGCGGAACTGCGCCGCAGTGAGATGGATGTTATTGCCCGCACCCAGCTGCAAGGTTCCAGCTCCACGCACGTACATGGCGGCCACCCGGTCTATGCCGCTTTGGCTGAAGCTGTAGCTACCCGCACTGCCAGAACTGCTTTGGGTCGTGCTGGTCACATGGATGTCACCGCCCGCCACGGCCGCGAGGCTGTCAAGCGCCGCAACCGTGCCGCCCACGTTGTTGATGTCTTTCTGAGCAATCAGGGCAACGGCTTGCGCTGACATCTGGCCGCCCAGGTTGTTGATGCTGTCCGCATGGAGTTGCACTACTTTGCGGCCCATGATGCTGCCGCTATTGGTCAAATCACCACGGGTGCTCGCCGCCACCGTATCACCGCCCAGCAGTGCACCGCTGGGTGCCAGATCCCCTTCGCGCACGGCGGCATAGATGTGGGGCACCAGGGCTTGGGTAACCGTGCCATCGGGCAGCGTGACGTTCTCCTGTTGCAGCCACACAATATCGGTGGTGAGGGTTGCGATCTGTGCGGCAGTCAGGGCAATGCCCGGACGCAGGTTCTGCGCCGTGGCAAATGTCAGGCCAGAGTCCATCAATGCATGGTATTCCTGCTGGTCGCTGGTGTAATCGCCCAGGAAGCGTTTGCCCGTGAGCTCAGCGACTTGCTCACGGATGAGCCGTTGCTCATAAAAGCCGTCGCCCAGGCGCTTTTGCGTGACGCTGGGGTCCAGGGCGATTTGCGCGGTCATGTAGTCCGAGCTCAGCCAGGCCCGCTGGTTGGTGAAGCGTGGATCGGTTTGCACCAGGGCGCTGGAGCCGGGAGCGCTGTTGATGCTATAGAGGCTGCTGGTGGGCACCTTGGTGGGCGTGTTTACGCTGGTAAAACCCTGAAGTCGGCTGGCTGTAGCGGCACTTCCCGTGGACACACTGGCGCTTGCCGGGACCATGCTGTTGGCACCGCCCTTGGCGCTTTGACCACTTTGCGCGGCAGTGTCTCCAAGCGTCACCGCGGCCACGGTTGTGGAGCGCTGCTCACGCTGGCTTACACTGGCCTGCGAAGTGATGGTCGTACCGGATTGAGAAATCAATTGGCCGGGGCCACTCACATCCGATACCGTGCCTGCAGTTGTCGCAGAACTGCTGCCTTTCTGACCTATGGACACGGCCGTGTATTGCAATGCCTGCGAATTGCTCACTTGCACCGTTGTGGGAATAGACTGCGTGAAGGGGTTTTGACGCAAATCGGGCCGGGACGCAATATAGCCCTGGTTGTAATATCCGACCCCACACACGCGGGAGTCCTTGATGTTCACACAACCCCAATCAAAGCCATACCCAACCTTGTCGGTGTTTACGATCACGTCGGTGCTGGTGTTGCTGAGCTGACCACCCAGCACGTTTACGGACAGCGCACCACCGGCAATGATGTGGCTATTGTCATTGAGTGCGCTGTTGCTGGCGTTGATGGTGATATTGCCACCGCCCCGGATTGTTCCTGGCGTACCGCCTCTCACCTGTGCTTGCTCAGCGGTGGCGGTGTAGACGTTATAGGCCTGCACCGTGAGCATGTTCGCATTCATTTGCGAGCGCATCGCATCTATTTTGCTTTGCAGCTCAATGTAGGGAGCAGCAGCGACATCCCAGGGAGTCGGGGCAGCATAATGGCTAGCAGGCCGATTTCCAGTCGGTGGCGGAGCACTTGGCACCGCCATCCCCATCATGGTCCATATGCTGGTATCACTTGGTACCGAGAAGGTGACAGGGGTGCTTGCACACCCGCGACCCCAGCAAGCCAAGGTGTTTGGTGTGTACACGGCGTCCGCTTTGTAAACAAAGACGTTGCTATTGGTCGCCAACGGATCGCTATTTAGCAGCACCTTGCCGTGAGGACTGGTAGGCCCCTGAGCCATGGTGTAAGCACCACGTCACCCGCAGTGGCGCCAATCACCCCACGGTTGCGCACGCCCAAGCCTGCTTCCGTGCCGATGAGAAAGATCTTGCCGGCATACATGCCGCCAAGGGCTGCCACGTCCAACGCAAATGCAGGCGTGGCATCGGTGCCGGTGGCCGTTGCAGTGACACGTGGGCTTGCCGCACTGGCAACGCTGATGTCATTGGGGCCGGTGACGACTTTGAGGTCTTTGGCCCAAATGCCAGCATTGACCTGGGCCGCACGGGCCAGGATGCTGGTGTAATCTGCATTGCGGGTGTTCAGTCCGGTACCGTCAATGGTGACCGTTCCGCCGCGCACCTTGAAGGAGTCCAGACTTCCTGCATGCATTACGGCCGTGCCAGTGGTCAGGGTCACCGCACTGGCGTTGAGGAAGCCGCCACCGCTCACTGCAATACCGGCAGGGTTGGCAATGATGACTTCGGCCCTTTGGCCCGCCACTTCCACATAACCCTTGATCTGGCTGGGGTTGGAGGAGTTGACTTCGTTCAGGATGATGCGGGCACCGCCCGTGGCAAGCCAGGGGTTGGCCTGCACGTAGCCACTTATCTGGGTGTTGCTGTCAGTACGCCCGTTGTTGAGAATGACGCCTTTGTCCACCACATCCAACTGGCTGAAGGTGTTTCGTGACACGCCTGCGGCACTGGGGGGCATGATGTTCACCTGGGTGACACCACTGGCGGTCTGGAGCACGGTGGGCTGTTGGTTGCCGGGAGCATTGCGGTCTGCAATGACCTGGGCGTTCAATGGCGCGGCAAGCAGCCCTGTGAACAGCACCAGGCCAGCGCCCAGGGTCAGAGAGAAGGCGGTTTGACCGGATTCGCAATCTGATGTGCCTGATGCAGGCGTGGCACGTGAACTTTCGCTACGGGAACCCTTGCTCTGCGCGGTGGCCGTTTCAGCAACTGCCATGCAGATGCCTCTGCGGGCATTGAAGATGATGCGATGGAGACTTTTGTTCATGCGTGGTCTCTGATATTTCCCCGTATTGCTGTGCGCCTTGATGAATTGGTGAATCGAATGGCGTCAGGCAACGCCAACTGGTTAGAACGGTTATGGCCTTGTTACTGGCAAAGCGAGTGACCTGCATGTTGGGCATGCACACGCGTGCGAACAGGCCAAATGCCTATGCAACGCGTTGCATAGGCAGCGACTAAAAAACGAGTGGGATGTGTATATAGTTTGAGGGGAGCGACACCTGGTGCACCCCCCACACCGGGAACCTGAAACCGGTGTGGCATTGGCTTTTTTTTTGCCAATGCCGCTACTCTAATCGCGTGCTGAGCCTTGAATTTGCGCAAAAGTCCGCCAGCGTCATTTGGACCGTCGCAGGTGCTGCCGGTGGCATCGTCAAACTCGATCGGCGGCGCACCGGGTTCAGCACCTCAATCGTTCGGAAGTGAAGGCATTGATTGATGCCAGCGCCTGTGCGGCCAAATCACTCCGGCAACAGTCCAAAACTGGTTGTAGCAGATAGCAGGATCCGCGGCGGCTGCGGACTGAACCGCCATTAAGTTCAATATGAACAGTGCGCAGCAAGTCCATGGCGGCGCCCCCATAAACTGCGGCGCTTGCTGACCAACGGGACTGCAATCCAGCCCCTTCGACATCCATTCCATTCCGAACCAAACCGAAGCACATGAACGACCTATTCTTATTGGAAGTCGACGACGCTCGCGCCCTCATCAGGGACATGCGAGGGGATCCCAATGCATTTGACTTCCAGCTACAAATACAGCGGCCGTCACGTTATGGCAGCCCCTCGGGTTTCTACACCGTTGTGGTCGATCTGGATGGGCAATACGTGCACTACCAGGGAGGATACGGACTTGATTGGGTCGGTCACTTTGAATTCGACTTGTGCCGCGGTTTGTTTGGACGAAAGTTCAATAAGACGGAGTGATTCAGTCGATCGTATACAACGATCTACCGTTCCCCAGCGCAACATCGCACGCTGTGCGCGCTTTCGCGATCTCAGAAATACGCAGCGGCCGTCTTCGAACACAAATTCCTGGGGTTTTCGCTGGGGCCAGTCCCAGGAGCCGGAAGTGAATGCACGGTGGCCGACCAGGCGATGGGCAACGTCAAGGCCCCCATCTGGCGATTCACGCGCCCATCAACCTGACGCAGTGAGTAGAAAGGTTACGTGATGCGATCGTCGATGCTTTTCAGCAAAATGGTGCGGGCTTGTCTATCCCACGTCAACCACACGTTTGCCTGATTGTGCGTAGACCTGCGCGGCTTCCAATGCACCATACGCACGCCGTGCAGGTCGGAACCCATGGCTGTGTTTGCTAAAAGCTGGATCACTACCGGGTTGCAGCACGTGCAAACATGCTTGCTGAGTCAGTCGATCCGGCACCGTTGGAATGCCAAACACGCGCTGACTTCTATCGGATTCGGGAATCATCACCCGTCGTACCGGACTGGGCCGGTACGGGCCTGCATGCAGGCCTTGGCGGAATTAAGTCCAGCTTGGGCGCAGCATATGAAGCGTCTGCCCGATGCAGAGCACATCCACACCCTCATGCAGTTGCGCGCCGCCTCGCCCGTTGTGATCAACCTGTGGCGGTACTTGCACAGCAAGCCAACGGGCATCCCACTATGTTTCTTTTGAATCGCACGAGAAAAGGGGCGGTGACTGCTGCGATTGAGCCCCGCGGGCTTGACATACCTAATACCATTCCCGCAACGCCCCTTGGCAGATCAGTCACCGGTTGCGAGTCTATGCAACGAGATTGCTGTGGGTATTGCACATTGTTCAAAATAGACTGCGCCTGCCACGCATTGCCACGTGTGGACCAATCGGCGTGACCCTCAACACCGTCGCAACGCTGGTTCGTCGGAAGGACAAAACGTTGAACGCGTCACTCAATGATTTCGACAAAGCCATTGGAAAGTTCCATGACAACACGCTCGTCAGTCAATTTTCAACTGCTGAAATGGGCGGCAGAGAACGCTTGGTATTGGGTTTGAGCGGCCCAGGAAGGCACCGACAGAACGGAATCAATGAACGTTTGACGGAGTTGTAGGCGCCATCGAAGCCATGCTGGTCCACCAGATCCTGTTACATGGCCATGGCGTCGCGGCTCAGGCGCAGTTGCACGTTGATGAAGGCGCGGTGCGGTTCGCACTTGGAGGTGGTGCTGGTTGCCACGACTGCCGCCGCCGCTGGCGCATCGGTGGCGACGGTGGGGGAATTTGCTCAGGTGGGTCGGTGTTCACCTCGGGATGCGGGGTGACCTAGTCGCTTGCCGGTGCGGTCGATTTTGAACAAAGCGGAATACCCACAATAGTTCCTCCGCCTAGACTGGCGTGCGGTGGCTGCTTTGCTAGGGAGGTGCGGGATGGTCGATAACATTCCAAGCCCGCAGGATTGAGTCGCAGCAGCCACCGCCCCTTGCCTGCATCGCGTTGCAAATGCCAGATGGGTAATAGCTCGGCGAATATTGAAATTGTAGAAGCCTGAGGCGTCAGGCAGTATGGGCAGTCGTTGCGCTCCACTGGAGTTGTGCACGGAACTGGCCGGAGTGCGCACCGTACAAGAGTCGAATTCTTCGCCCGCCATCCTTGCCCGGCGTCGCTATAGTGCGCCCTTCAAACGCCCACTTATTCAACTAGCCGAGCAACCCGGTCCGTCAGTGGCCTTTATTGCGCTGAAGCATGGCATCAGTGCAAATTTGGTCTTCAAGCGAAGACGCCAAACTCGATCGCAAGCGCTTTGCGCGCATGTCCCTTCAATCCGTGATGCTGCCGGTGTCCGTGGATTCCCAAGAATCATTACGAACCGTACCATCACCCCAAACTGACAGGGTTGTGCGCGATGCGGGTGTCATCGGGGTCGATGATAGAGGCGCGCGCGTATTGCTGCGTGGCAGCGTTGATCCGGCCAACGTAAGCCGCGTTTTGATGGCACACATCGACTGGATTGATGAACTGTTGCCCTGGGCGGCGGCCAAGCATCTGGGACGCGGCACGACAGAGCCGCTACCCTGCAACTGGCGGCCTGAACGGACTCTCTGACTTGCTAGGGATATGGCGTCAATGCGAAAATTGTTCATATGATCGCACCGTTATTTAAACTTTCCACCACGACCCGATCGACGTCCACCATATCCTATCAACTCCGGGTTGAACTCAAGGGGGTGAGGCCTGCCGTATGGCGCCGAATCGCCGTGCCCAGCACGATCAAGCTCTCCCGGCTGCATTTCGTCCTGCTGGCGGTGATGGGCTGGCAAGGCGGGCATCTGCATGAATTTAACGTTGCGGATACCTTGTATGGGGATGCGGACGAGGAACTGGAATCAGGCGTCGAGGACGAATCCCGTTTCTCCCTGGTCAAGGCCCTTGCAGGTACGGATTCATTCACATGGATCTACGACTATGGCGACTTCTGGGCGCACAACGTCAAGCTCGAGCTCGTCGTGAATTTGGGCGTGCCGCTACAAACGGCGATGTGCATCACCGGGGCGAACGCCTGTCCGCCGGAGGATATTGGCGGCGTACCGGGTTACAAAGAGTTTCTAGAAACCATGCGCGATCCGCAACATCCAGAACACCAAGTCATGCTTGATCACTGCGGTGGGAAATTCGACCCATGCGCGTTTGATCCGATGGAAGCGCAGGAACGGCTAGACGGTATTGAGATCTAGATCCAGTTAGTGCCGCCTTCAAGTACGGTATTCACCATGCTATTACGCATTTTTGAACAAAGTGCAACACCAACACAACTCCAACTCCAACTCCAACTCCAACACTAGGCACTCAGCCAAACTTGGCGGTCGGTTGCTGATCTGCTCGGGGGAGGGATGATTGATAACATTCCAAGCCCGCAGAATTGTTTCGCAGCGGCCACCGACTCCTTGCCTGCATCGCATCGCAATTGCCAGATAAGGTCGCGGAACGGTTACTTGGTTGCCGCATCGTCACTTGGGAAGTGCCCACGTGTCTTGATGATCTTGCGCAACTGGGCGTTGACGCTTTCAATCGTGTTTGTCGTATAGATCACCCGACGGATATGCGGCGGGAATGCGAAGAACGGAATGGCCTTGTCCCAGGCACGTTGCCAGGCCGCTGTCACCGTTGGAAACTTCGGGTCACTGGCCTTGCGCAAAAGCGTCGAGTCCGGCTGATCACAGACCGCAGGGCGTTATGCTGAGGGTCCTTTGCGTTGATCGAGGGAAAATGTCCGTGGCGAAGTGACATGTAAATCCGCTATCCTTTAGGCTTCCCAACAAAGGCCCTTGCGCCCGTACATCAGTGTCAGACCCACATCCCTTGCGTCCGGGAGAAAAAGAGGACAAGCGCACGTTTTTCCAGAAGCTGGGCGAGTTCCTCCACCCAGGTCCGGACTCCACTGCGGAGTTGATTGAGACGCTGCTGGAGGCGCAGGACAACAACATAATCGGTGTCGAATCGCGTTTGATGCTTGAAGGAGTCATCAGGATGGCGGACATGACAGCCGGTGACGTCATGGTGCCGGCCACACGGATGGATTTACTCGATATTCAGGCCAGCATGGATGCGCTGATGCATCAGGTCATTGATACGGCGCACTCGCGCTTTCCGGTGTTCGACGGCGACCGCGAAAATATTATCGGAATCTTGTTGGCCAAGGATCTGTTGAAGTTACAGCGTGCGCCGGAGCTCAATATTCGGGCACTTTTGCGTACTGCGGTTTACATACCTGAAACCAAGGCGCTGAATGACTTGTTGCGCGAGTTTCGTGGCAATCGCAATCACCTGGCCATTGTGATTGATGAGTTTGGGCGCGTTGCCGGTTTGGTCACCATTGAGGATGTACTCGAGCAGATCGTGGGTGAAATTGAAGATGAGTTCGACATTGTGGAAGAAGAAGGTGACATTTTTGGCTTGCCGGATCGCAGTTATCGGGTCAGCGGCGACACACCGGTAGAACGGGTGGCAGATGCATTTTCCGTGACGCTGGTTGGCACTGATCCGGACGACCATTTTGAGACCATCGGCGGACTGATTGCGCATGAAATGGGCCATGTGCCCAAGCGTGGTGAGCGTCACCTATTGGGTGGGCTGGATTTTCTGGTGCTGCACACCAAAGGTGGCGCGGTGCGGTGGTTCAAGGTGGCGCCCCAGGCGCCAGCAACGCACGCATGACGCGGCGTGGCGCGCACTTCTGGCACCGCTTTGCGCCGAGACAGACGCCACTGTTTCCATTTTTGACGTTGGTGTGTTGTGGCGTATTGGCCGCATGGTCGGTTTGTTGGCCATTTTTGTCGGTGGCGCCGCGAGGGTTGCCAGTGTGGTGGTTGCAATTGGCAACGCAGGCGGTGCTTTGTATGGTGTGCCTGCGCTGCCGCAGTGCGCAAGCGGCGTGGCGTGGTGGATGGGTATTTTCGGTCAGTTGGCTGTGCGGGACGTTCGATTGGCTTTTTGTAGCCATGCACACCTACGGCGGCCTGGCGGCGCCGCTGGCTATCGCGGCGGTATTTGCGCTGGCTGCTGCGTTGTCGCTGTATTACGCGTGCGCGTGCTATTTGTTTTGGCGCTGGGCGTCCCCAGCGTCGGTATTTGCCCCGATTCTGTTTGCGTCCTTGTGGACAATGGCGGAGTTGGCGCGAGCAACCTGGCTCACGGGGTTCGGTTGGGGCGCCTTGTCCTACGCACACACGGAGGGCCCGCTGCGGGTGCTGGCCCCGCTGGGTGGTGTGTATGGGATTGGGGCTGTGGCGGCCTGGCTCGCCGCTGCGTTGGGTCGGGCCTGGTGGTTGCGGCAGTGGCGCGCGGCGCTGGCACCGGCGTTGGTGTTGGGCGCGCTCAGTCTGGTATCGGTGCCGCAGTTCACGCACGCGGCTGGCCGACTACCGGTGGTTTTGTTGCAGGGCAATATTCCGCAAGATCAGAAATTTGAAGTGGGTACCGGCGTGCCTCAGGCGCTGGCGTGGTACGCCGAACAGTTCCAGGCGCCTGACCCTGCTTTGTTTGTAGCTCCGGAGACCGCACTGCCGGTATTGCGGGACGACTTGCCGCCGGGCTATTGGTCGGCGCTGCGCGATCGGTTTCAGCAGGACGGGGCCGCACTGTTGACTGGTATACCGGCAGGCGACGATGTCAGTGGTTACCACAATGCGTTGATCGGTATCAGCGTGGCGACAGGTGGTGCGCCGGTGTATGAATACGACAAGCACCATCTGGTGCCTTTTGGTGAGTTTATTCCGCCCATGTTTAAGTGGTTCACCCGGATGATGCACATTCCGCTGGGTGACTTTGCGCGGGGGGAATTGGGGCAGCCGTCATTTGAGTGGGGTGGGCAGCGGCTGGCACCGAATATTTGTTACGAAGACCTGTACGGTGAGGAACTCGGCGTACGTTTTCGTGATGCGGACCACGCACCCACCATTTTGGTGAATGTCAGCAATCTGGGATGGTTTGGCGACACGATAGCGATCGACCAGCATCTTCAGATTTCGCGCATGCGATCACTCGAGTTTCAGCGCCCTTTTTTGCGCGCCACAAACACCGGGAGCACAGCCATTCTGGATGCCGATGCACGAATCCAGCAAGCCTTGCCCTATTTGACGCGCGGGGCTTTGCGTGGTGTGGTGGAGGGGCGTTCTGGTCGCACACCGTACGCGGTCTGGGTGGCGCGTTTTGGGTTGTGGCCGGTGTGGTGTCTGGCACTGGTGATCGCGGGGCTGGGCTGGGCTGGGCGGCGTCCGTTAGCCCGCTCGTGAGGGCGGCTGGCCAGAGCCTTGGCGCTGCCCCGTAGAATCAGTGCTTTATACAACGGTGCGCCCATTGTGGGGACCATTTCATATGTTAAGTTTTCAGCAAATTATTCTTCGCCTGCAGGACTATTGGGGCCGTCAGGGCTGCGCGTTGCTGCAGCCGTACGACATGGAAGTCGGCGCCGGTACTTCACACACAGCGACGTTCTTGCGCGCGATTGGACCGGAGCCTTGGAAGGCCGCCTATGTGCAGCCAAGTCGGCGTCCGAAGGATGGGCGCTATGGCGAGAATCCCAATCGTCTTCAGCACTATTACCAATATCAGGTCGTTCTCAAGCCAGCGCCGTCCAATATTCTGGAGCTGTATTTGGGGTCGCTCGAAGCACTCGGGTTTGACCTGAAAAAGAATGACATTCGCTTTGTCGAGGATGACTGGGAAAACCCGACGCTGGGTGCCTGGGGGTTGGGCTGGGAAGTTTGGCTCAATGGCATGGAAGTCACGCAGTTCACCTACTTTCAGCAGGTGGGTGGTATTGACTGCAAGCCAGCTACTGGCGAAATTACGTACGGTCTGGAGCGTCTGGCCATGTATTTGCAGGGCGTTGACAATGTGTACAACCTGCAGTGGACCGATGGTTTGTTGTATGGTGACGTTTATAAGCAAAACGAAATTGAGCAGTCGACCTATAACTTTGAGCACAGCGATGCCGAGTTCCTGTTTGTGGCCTTTGCTGCGCACGAGAAACAGGCCAACCATCTGATTGGTGTGCAATTGGCGCTGCCAGCGTATGAGCAGGTGTTGAAAGCGGCGCACAGCTTCAATTTGCTCGACGCGCGGGGCGCCATTAGCGTGACGGAGCGGGCGGCTTATATTGGACGTATTCGCAATCTGGCACGCAGCGTGGCGCAAAGCTACTATGAAAGTCGCGCCCGTTTGGGATTTCCCATGGCACCCCGCGAATGGGTTGCACAAATCGCTGAGAAGGCAGCCTGAGTTATGACAACACAAAACCTTCTGGTTGAACTTTTTGTAGAAGAACTGCCGCCCAAGGCATTGCAGCGTCTGGGCGATGCGTTCGCCCACGTTCTGACCGAGTCTCTCACGACGCAGGGGTTGGTGGCGCCGGGGGCGACCACGACGCAGTTTGCGTCACCGCGTCGTTTGGGCGTTCATGTGACCGGGGTGCTGTCGCAAGCGCCTGACAAGGCGGTATCGGTTAAGTTGATGCCGGTTGCTGTGGGGTTGGACGCAACCGGCAATGCGACGCCCGCCTTGATGAAGAAATTGACGGCGCTGGGGGCGTCGCAGGCCGATGTGGCGGGTTTGAAGCGGGCGCCTGACGGTAAGGCAGAGGCGTTGTTCTTTGAAAGCACGGTGCGTGGCGCTCACTTGCAAGTTGGTTTGCAAAAGGCGCTGGAGGAGGCGATTGCACGCCTGCCGATTCCGAAGGTGATGACCTATCAGCTCGATGCGGCCAGTGGATGTGAATTGCCAGGCTGGAGCAGTGTGAGTTTCGTTCGTCCAGCGCACGGTTTGCTGGTGATGCACGGGGCGGATGTGGTCGCCGTGCAGGCGCTGGGCCTTAAGGCTGGCAATACCACCCATGGGCACCGTTTTGAAGCGGCTGTGTCGCCGTTGGTGATCGCCGATGCCGATAGTTACGAGTCGATCTTGCAGAGTCAGGGGGCAGTCATTGCCAGTTTCGCCAAGCGCCGTGCTGAAATCGTGCGCCAGCTTGATGCGGCCGCAGCCGCCGTTGGCAACGGGGTGCGCGTTATTGACGATGCTGCGTTGTTGAATGAAGTGACGGCGTTGGTGGAGCGGCCACACGTTGTGGTGTGTGCGTTTGAGCCGCAGTATCTGGATGTGCCTCAGGAGTGTCTCATTCTCACCATGAAGGCAAACCAGAAGTATTTCCCGTTGCTGGATGTGGCGGGCAAGTTGACGCACCAGTTTTTGGTGGTGAGCAATATCAGTCCGGCTGACACCAGTGCCGTGACCGGAGGTAACGAGCGCGTGGTGCGGCCCCGTCTGGCCGATGCCAAGTTCTTTTTTGATCAGGACCGCCGCCGAACGCTGGAGTCGCGCGTGGAGGGCTTGAATAAGGTGGTCTATCACAACAAGCTGGGGACCCAGGGCGAACGCAGTTTGCGTGTACAGGCCATTGCCGCCGTGATCGTCGGCATGCTGGGTGCAGACAGTTTGTTTGATGGGCATGTGGCAACGGCGGCGCGCCTGGCGAAAACGGACTTGCTGACCGATATGGTGGGTGAATTCCCGGAGCTGCAGGGCATCATGGGGGCTTATTACGCCCGACACGATGGGCTGCCCGACGATGTGGCCGGAGCCATTGAAGACCATTACAAGCCACGCTTTGCGGGCGATACGTTGCCCGCCACCCCGGTGGGCTTGGTGGTGGCGCTGGCGGACAAGCTGGAAACGCTGGTTGGCATGTTTGGTATTGGTAATGTGCCGACCGGTGACCGCGACCCGTTTGCCCTGCGGCGGCATGCCTTGGGCGTTATCCGCATGCTGGTGGAGCGGGACTTGTCGCTTGATCTACTGCCGCTGCTGCAAAACGTGCAGGCCGTGTTTGGTGAACGTATTCAGGATGCCAGTACCAGCTTGGCCGAGTTCATGTATGAGCGATTGGCGGGCAGTCTGCGCGATCAGGGCTACAGTGCGCATGAAGTGGATGCTGTGCTGGCGTTGCGTCCGGCTCGGTTGGCCGACGTTGGCAAGCGACTGCTGGCGGTGCGCGCGTTTGCGACCCTGCCGTCCAGTGCGGCGCTGGCGGCTGCCAACAAGCGTATTGTCAATATTCTGAAAAAAGCGGATGGTGTGGATGCCCATGTGAGCGAAGTGCTGCTGCAAGAATCCGCTGAGAAGGCGCTGTATGCGGCGATGGGCACGGTGTTGCCGCAGGCCTTGGCGCAATGGCAGGCGGGCGATTACACGGGCTCGTTGCAAACCCTGGCGGCGTTGCGTGAGCCGGTGGATGTTTTTTTTGCCGATGTCATGGTGAATGCGGAAGCGGTCGATTTGCGTTTGAATCGCCTTGGTTTGCTTCAAGTACTGCACGTGGCCATGAATCGGGTGGCGGATCTTTCCAAGCTGGCGGCTTGATGCCGAACGACGATCATGAAAATTTGCATTCTGGACCGCGATGGCACCATTAACGAAGACAGTGACGAGTTCGTTAAGTCGCCGGGTGAATGGCGACCGCTGCCGGGTTCGCTCGAAGCCATTGCAAAATTGAATCATGCGGGCTGGCATGTGGTGGTGGTGACCAACCAGTCCGGCTTGGGTCGTGGGCTGTTTGACGTGAGCGCACTCAATGCCATGCATGCCAAGATGCATGCCATGCTGGCCGCTGTGGGCGGGCGGGTCGATGCCATTTTCTTTTGTCCGCATGTGCCGGAGGACAACTGCAATTGCCGCAAGCCGTTGCCTGGGTTGTATGAGCAGATTTCCGAGCGGTATGGTGTGGAGATCAAAGGCATGCCCGCGGTGGGTGACTCGGTGCGCGATTTGGTGGCGGGCGTGAGTGCTGGCTGTCAGCCGCACCTGGTGTGCACCGGTAAGTCGGCCCATGTGCGTGGCAATCCGCTGCCACCTGGGTTTCCGAGCAACACCATGGTGCATGACGATTTGTATGCTTTTGCCTTGTACATGGTGGCGCAGCCATGACGACGCATCGCTGACGTGCGCGCATGTTGCCGTTACTTCGCTACACGCTGGATTTGTTCACGACCCCGGCATCAGCCCCGGCGCCTTCATCGCCACCCGCACCGGTTATGGCGTCGGTCCAGTTTCGGCATCCGCAGGCGAATCGGGATATTGGTATCGATGGTGTTGTGGTGGGGTACGCTTTTGCCCGGTCCAGGCGTCGCACCATTGGGTTTTCGATTGGCCCCGAAGGGCTGGTGGTGCGTGCGCCACGCTGGACTCCACTGGGGGAAGTGGAACGCGCACTGCAGGAAAAAGGGCGCTGGATATTGGCTAAGTTGCGGGAGGCACATGAACGCCGGCAACGCCATGCGAGCGCACGGATTGTGTGGCAGGACGGCGCTCTGATTCCTTATTTGGGCGCGTCGGTGCAGTTGGTGCTGGATCCGGGCCACGCGTTGCGTGAGCGTGGGGTGGGTTTGCGTGGACCGCAGACCAGTGCGGATGCGGGGGCGCCGTCGCAATTGGCGCTGGGCTTGGCGCACAGCGCCACCGGGCAGCAGATTCGCGATGCGGCGCAGGCCTGGTTGATGCGCCAGGCCGAGCACAATTTTTTGGAGCGACTGAATCACTTCGCGCCGTTGCTGGGTGTTCGTTGGACAAAAATGCGTTTGAGCAATGCTGGCACGCGTTGGGGGAGCGCCAGCGCTGACGGGTCGGTGCGGCTGAACTGGCGACTGATTCACTTCCACCAGCCCGTGATCGACTATGTGGTGGCGCACGAACTGAGCCATTTGCGTGTGATGAACCATAGCCCGCAATTTTGGGATACGGTGGCCAGTGTGGTGCCTGACTACGCCACGTTGCGACGCCAGTTGAAGCAGGATGGCATACCGTTGTGGTGACTGCCAGACCGTGCGCTATTTTGCGATGATGGTGCCCTGGGCTGTTTTTGGGTGGAATTCGCCTGCGAATGGATAGCTGCCAGGCTTGAGCGGCCCCACGTGGATGGTGACGCTGTGTCCCGCCGGCACGTGTTTTTCGCGGTGCATGGCGTGGCTTTCAAATTCTTCGGCTGTGGCGTCCTCGTTGTGAATTTCCAGTTTGAATTTCTTGCCTGCAGGGACTTCCAGTGTGGTGGGTGAAAATTGGTGGTTTTTGATGTTCAGCTGGAACGTGGTTTCATGGGCTATGGCACCGGGTGCTGTGGTAACCAGTGTCAAGGCACACAGCAGTCCTAGGGCCGGGACGCCGAACCGGGGTTGGCGGCGGAGGGTGCGCGTGGCGCGCTGGGGGGCGGTTGATGTGTTCATGGTTAACATGGTAAATAGGAATCATTCGCATTGTCAATGTGTGTTGCCGGAGTCCCTTTTGAATGGATGGATACGTGGTTGGGGATCAGCCGAGCGGGGGGCTTGATGGGGGGCAATCAGCTGACGTTTACGTAAAGGTAAATTGTGGCGGTATGATCACCCAAGGACATGGGAAATAGTCACAGCCACGGACAGTGAACACAGGCGGATAGAACAAGGCATGTCAATAACGTACTCCATTGGTGATTTGGCGCGTGAGTTTGATCTCACGACGCGCGCCATCCGATTTTATGAAGACCTGGGGTTGCTACAGCCTGAACGCAGTGGTCCGGGCGGGCGCAACCGGGTCTATAGCGTGCGTGACCGCACGCGGCTGAAGTTGACATTGCGTGCCAAGCGGCTCGGTTTGAGCCTGACGGAAGCGCGCGAAATTATTGATATGTACGACAGCCCGCGTGACACAGGGGCCCAATTGACGCGATTTCTGGCGGTGCTGGCACAGCATCGCAAGCAGATCGAGGAACAAATGGCGGACCTGTTGGCCAACCTGGATGAAATCAAGGTGCATCAACGCGAGACGCGCGCGTTGCTGGCCAAGCTGGACACGACCGCTCCGACGGATGCGGCAGATTAAAGCGAGCCGTAGCGTGTCCACAAATCGCTCAACAACCGATACCCTCATGAATGATCTGAAAGAACTGTTTGACAATAACCGCAGCTGGGCCGCCGCCATGGAGCGCAAGCGGCCTGGCTTTTTCACTGGACTGGCCAACCAGCAGCAGCCACGCTATATGTGGATTGGCTGTTCTGATAGCCGGGTACCGGCGAACGAAATCATTGGTCTGGCGCCGGGTGAGATTTTTGTGCACCGCAATGTGGCCAACGTGGTGGTGCATTCAGACCTGAATGCCCTGTCCACGATTCAGTTCGCTGTCGAGCGATTGAGTGTGGCGCACATCATGGTGGTCGGGCACTACGGGTGCTCAGGTGTTCAGGCTGCTTTGGAAGGTGTGCGTATTGGCTTGGCCGACAACTGGCTGCGCCATGTCATGGACGTGTGCGACCGCCACCGCGCGTTGCTCGATGAGTTGCCGGAGCACGGACGTGCCAACGCGCTGTGCGAACTCAATGTCATTGAGCAGGTGGTGCACGTGGCACAGAGTACTGTTTTGCAGGATGCTTGGGCGCGTGGACAGAATGTCACGTTGCATGGTTGTGTCTATGGCATTCACGATGGCTTGATGCACGATTTGCACATGACCGTACGCAGCCAGGATGCGCTTGATTCGCTGTACCGTGAGGCCGTTTCAGGCGTGCGCCTGATGCCGCGCCACCAGCGGCTGGTCTGAGTCGCCCACGCCCTGGTAGCGCCGCAGAGCGACGTTGGCATGTTCCCCACCCGCCTTGATTCCACGGTTGCCTATGACATCGCGCGGGTGTTGATGGACGGGTTCAATCGCCATTACCAGTTGTTTCGCAGCGAGTCGGCGCGTGCCAAGCAGCGCTTTGAGGCGTCGGATTGGCATGGCCAACAGCGCGCCCAGCGCGAGCGCATTGAATTTTATGGTTTGCGCGTGCAGGAGACGACGGACCGTCTGGCGCGTGAGTGCCATGCCGGTGAGCAGCCGATGGAGGTGTGGCAGCAGGTCAAGCTGCACTACATCGGACTGTTGGTGGATCACCACCAGCCGGAATTGGCAGAAACATTTTTCAATTCGGTCTGCACCAAAATTCTGCATCGCAGCTATTTTCAGAACGACTTTATTTTTGTGCGCCCGGCGGTGAGTACGGAATATATTGAGAACGCGGAGTCGCAGGCGCGGCCGACCTACCGGGCCTATTACCCGCAGCGTGAAACACTGACCGCGACCTTGCAGCGCATGGTGCAGGATTTCGCGCTGGAGGTGCGGTTTGAGGCACTGGAGCGTGACTGTGCCGATGTGGCGAACGCCATGCAGCGACAGTTGGGCGACTCGGTGTTGCGGGCCAATTTCCAGATCCAGGTGTTGTCTGGACTGTTTTTTCGCAACAAGGGTTGTTATATCGTTGGCAAAGTGATTAACGGCTTCAATGCCTTTGGCTTTGCGTTGCCAGTGCTGCACAACCGCGACGGGCGGTTGATGATTGACGCCGTACTGCTGGGCGAAGATGACTTGCTGATGCTGTTTAGTTTTGCGCGCGCCTATTTCATGGTGGACATGGAAATTCCATCGGCGTACGTGCAGTTCTTGAGTAGCATGCTGCCACGCAAGCCGCGCAACGAACTCTACAGTGCGCTCGGCCTGGCGAAGCAGGGCAAGACACTGTTTTACCGCGACTTCCTGCACCATCAACGCCACAGCAGTGACCGCTTTCGCATTGCCCAGGGGATTCGCGGTATGGTGATGCTGGTGTTTGATCTGCCTAGTTTTCCGTATGTGTTCAAGGTCATCAAGGACTTTTATCCGCCACCCAAGGACACCACGCGCGAGCAGATAAAGGCCAAGTACCTGCTGGTCAAGCAGCATGACCGGGTCGGACGCATGGCCGACACGCTGGAATACAGCAAGGTGGCGTTTCCGCGCGACCGTTTCGACGATGCGTTGATCGCGGAGTTGCAGCGGTTTGCGCCAAGCCAGATCGAGATTTGTGAGCGGGGCGGCGATGGCAAGCCGGAGGTGGTGTTGCAGCACGTGTATATCGAGCGGCGCATGATTCCCCTCAACATCTATTTGCAGGAAGCGCTCGAAGCCGCTGGCACCAATGTCACGGATATGCGCCCATCTGCCGTACGTGCACGCGAGCGCATCGTGCGCAGTGTGGTGGAGTATGGCAAGGCCATCAAGGATTTGGTGACGGCGAATATTTTTCCCGGTGACATGCTGTGGAAGAACTTCGGTATTACGCGCAATGGCAAGGTGGTGTTCTACGACTATGACGAAATCGAGTACATCACGGATTGCAATTTTCGGCGCGTGCCAGCGCCACGCACAGAGGAAGAGGAACTGTCAGGCGAGATCTGGTACGCGGTTGGGCCGCGTGACGTATTTCCAGAGACCTTTGGCCCGTTCTTGCTGGGCAATCCGTTGGTGCGGGACATCTTTATGCAGCACCATGCCGATTTGCTCGACGTGGAGTTCTGGCTGACCCAGCAGCAGCGCATCGCCGCAGGACATGTGCATGACATTTTTCCGTACGACCGATCGCGGCGACTGGCGCATTTGCGCAATGCCGGCGGCTGTGCGTGACACAGGAGTCGATTCATGACTGACCGCCTCGCGTTTCCGAGCCACATTCGCGTGCTGGAGCGCGGCTGGCTTTCCAGCAACAACGTGCTGATTCAGGGCGACGACCAGTGCGCCCTGATCGATAGTGGTTATTTTTTGCACGCTGAGCAGACCGTGGCTTTGTTGGCTTCGGTGCTGCCACACGCGCCGCTGGACGTGTTGGTGAATACCCATCTGCACAGTGATCATTGCGGCGGCAACGCTGCGTTGCAGGTGGCGTATGCGCAACTTCAGACGCACATTCCGCCGGGGCATTGGGCACAGGTTTGCGACTGGGACGCGCAGGCGCTGGGGTATGTGGCGTCCGGGCAGAATTGTCCCCGCTTTGCTGCGCAAGCCTGTTTGCCGGTGGGCGGGACGCTGCAGCTCGGCGGTGTTGAGTGGCAGGTGCACGCCGCGCCCGGGCACGATCCGCATGCGGTGGTGTTGTTTGCGCCGGACAGCGCCACGCTGGTGTCGGGCGACGCTTTGTGGGAGCGCGGTTTCGGCGTGGTGTTTCCGGAACTGGCCGGTGTGTCGGGTTTTGATGCCGTCGCTGACACGCTGGACCTGATTGAGCGGCTGCGGCCGACGTGGGTGATTCCGGGCCATGGGCGTCCATTTTCCGACTGGGCGCTGGCGCTGGATGCGGCGCGCGCACGGCTTGATGCGTTCGCACGCGATCCAGCCAAACATCGGCGCCATGCGGCCAAGGTGTTGGTTAAGTTTCGCTTGTTGCAGGTGCCGCAGATGACGCGCGATGCGCTGGTTTCCTGGTGCGCGGCAACGCCATTCATGGGCGAACTGTTGGCGGGTTATGCTGCGCCGTCGGTGCCAACCGACCTGGCGGCGGGGGTTGATCGCGTCTTGCATGATCTAGAGCAATCGGGTAGCGTACGCGTGGAGGCTGGCGTGGTGTACAACACGTAAATAGCAGGTGCCCAATGGGTGATCAACGGGTGACCGTCTGGCGTATGTCCAGGGTTCGCCTGAGGTTTGTCTGGTGTTGCACAAGATCACGCCGATGATTTTGCATAAAAAATAAAGGAGACAGTATGCCAATTACCAAAGGTTTTCGTGCCCTCGTTGACGAGGCGATGGCGCAAGTGACGACGTATAGCGTGGACCAGGTGCTGGCGCGTCTGGACGATCCGAAGGTGCAGATTGTGGATATTCGCGATGTGCGTGAACTCGCTGAAGGCACTTTGCCAGGCGCCTATCATGCGCCGCGCTGCATGCTGGAGTTCTGGGTGGACCCGGCGTCGCCCTATCACAAGAAGCTGTTTGCTGACGAGACACGCGAGTTCATTTTGTTCTGTGGCGCGGGATGGCGTAGCGCGTTGGCAACCAAAACACTGCAGGATATGGGCATGCGCAACGTGGCGCATATCGATGGAGGCTTTGCCGAGTGGGTTAAGCGCGGCGCGCCCACGCAAACGCTGGAGCAACACAAGGCGCAGCGCCAGGCCCGCCCATGAAAACGCTGCTTGCCCAGGCGCCGTGCCCGTGTGGCAGCGGCGCGCAGTACGGTGCTTGCTGCGGACCGCTGCATGGCGGCGATGTTGTCAATGGGCCGTTCGCTGTGGACGCACATCGCCTGATGCGGGCGCGTTACAGCGCCTTTGTCCTGGAAAATGCGGCTTTTTTATTGACAACCTGGGAGCCCAGCCAGCGCCCGGCGACGCTGGACTTTGAGCCGGATTTGAAGTGGCTCGGGCTAGAGGTACGCAGCTATGCGACGACGGCACGCGGCGAGGCCGAGGTCGAGTTTGTGGCACGCTGCAAGCCGGCCCAGGGGCCGGCTGTGCGCCTGCACGAGCGCAGCCGTTTCACGTACGACGGATTGCAGTGGTTGTACGTGGATGGCGACCCACTTTAGGAATTGCCATGCACGTTCAAACGCACGATTTGGCGCACACATCACACCGGTTGCCGCAAGGCGTGCAACGCGTGGCGCAAGCCCTTCAGCAGTGGGGACATGGGCACGCGCCGGTGATGCTGGAGCACGCTGCACGCAGTGCCCAGCAGGCGGCGGATGCGCTCGGGGTGCAACTGGGCCAGATTGCCAAGAGCATGGTGTTTCGACGCGAACACGATGCCCGCACGGTGTTGGTGGTGACCGCTGGGGATCGGCGCGTCGATCTTGAAAAAGTGGCGCAGCAAGTGGGCGCCATCGGTCGTGCCGATGCCGCATTTGTCAAAGCCAATTCCGGTTTTTCGATTGGTGGCGTGGCACCCCTGGCCCATTTGCAGCCGCCCGTGGCGCTGGTTGATGACGACCTGTTTCGGTTCGATACGGTGTGGGCGGCTGCTGGTCATCCACACGCCGTGTTTCAGTTGACGCCGGATGACCTGTGCCGATTGTTGCAGGTGACGGCCTCCGATGTGGCGGCCGCGCCGCTGGAGGACATGCCAGCGTCGGCGCGCACGGTGTTGTCGGCACGACAAGCCATGGTGCAGGCGTCGGGCAGCAGTCTGGTGTCGCCATGCGTGGGCGTTTGTCGTATGGACGCTGAGAGTGGCTGGTGCCTGGGGTGTTTGCGAACGCTAGGGGAAATCAGCAACTGGGCGAATGCGCCGAATACCTATCGCCTGGCGGTCTGGGATTCGATCGGACAGCGCTTGCAGGGAAAAGACGCAGGGAAAGAAGCAGCGTACGAACGAGGACAAGCACAAGGGAGTCATGCATGAAGCAAATCACGTTTTATCTGGATTTCATTTCGCCCTATGCCTATCTGGCATTTGAGGCGTTGCCGGTATCGCTGCAAGGGCTGAGCTATTCCGTGGTCTATAAGCCGGTGTTTCTGGGCGGGTTGCTCAAGCACCACGGGCAACTGGGTCCGGCGGAAATTCCGGACAAGCGCGCCTGGGTTTATCGCCATGTGCAGTGGCTGGCCATGCGCCAGAACGTGCCGCTGCAGATGCCTGCGAGCCATCCGTTTAACCCATTGGCCCTGTTGCGGCTGGCGCTGGCGTGTGATGCCCAGGGCACGCCCAATCGGCATGTGTGTGAGACCTTGTTTCGGCATGTGTGGGTTGGGGGCGCCGATGCTGCGGACGGTCAGCGGTTGCAAGACGTGACGGCAGCGCTGGCGCCACAACGGGGCATGGGTGACGCCGACGTGAAGGCGCAGTTGCTGGCGCAGACCGACGCGGCGGCGGCGGCGGGCGTGTTCGGTGTACCGGCGTTTGTGGTTGACGACAAGGTGTTCTGGGGTCTGGATGCGCTGCCGATGCTGCGTGACTATGTGGAAGGCGACGCTTGGTTTGAGGGGGCTGTGTGGGGTGGGGTGCGCGATGTGCCCAGCGCCATACCGTTGCGCAAGTCGGTCACTTCCGCCCCAGTCCAATAACCGGAGTAGCCGATGCCCAGTGCTTTTAATTTCAACGCGTCACCGTTTGACTGCCTGACGCCGCAGGAGCAGCGTCTCGTGCGCGAAAGCGTGGACGTGGTGTATTTTCCGGAAGGGGTGGCGATCCTGGATGTGGGAATAGAGCCGACCCACTTGTTTGTGATTATCAAAGGCTATGTGACCCAGATGGAAGGTCTGGAAATAGTCACCACGTATGGCCCGGATGACTGCTTCGATGGGCGCAGTCTGGTGGCGGGCAAGGTCAGTAGCCGTTTTGTGGCGGCGGAAGAGGTGGTGGCTTATCAGCTGGCGCGCCAGGCGGTGAGTGACCTGATTGCAGCCAACGCCACCTTTGGCGCGCTGCTGTTTTCGGATTTGAGCAACAAACTCAGTGCGCTGTCGGCGCGCAAGAGTCAGCATGAATTGCAGTCGCTCACCATGTCGCGCGTGGACGAGGCTTTTTTGAGGCCCGCCCACTATGTGGACTACAACACCGATATTCTGGAGGTGGTGAAGCTGTTCCAGGAGTGTCGGGCCTCGAATGTGTTGGTGCGCGATACACGGCAGCAGCCGGAACGCCTGGGTATCTTTACAGCCACCACGGTCCAGCGCGCGGTGCTGGACGGCCGTCCGCTGAATGAATTGCCCGTGGGCGAGTTGTCCAATTTCTCGCTGGTGGAAGTCAAGGTGTCGGACCAGTTGGGTGATGCCATGACGGTCATGCTGCGGCACCGCGTGCACCGTGTGGTGGTGGTCAACGAGGCGCACGATATTGTTGGCATTCTGGAAGCGCTCGATATGTTTAGCTTCCTGTCCAACCAGTCGCACCTGATTACCGAAAAAATCGAGGAAGCCAAAGACCTGGATGCGCTGACACGGGCTGCGGCGCAGATCACGCGCATGATTGCGCTGCTCTACCGAAGTGGTACGCGCGTGAACCTGATTGCCCAAATCGTGCAGCAACTCAATGCACGACTGTTCGAGAACGCATGGCACCTGATTGCGCCGCCGGAGTTGGTGAAGAACAGTTGTCTGTTTGTGCTGGGCAGCGAGGGGCGCGGTGAACAGCTGTTGAAAACCGACCAGGACAATGGCCTGCTGTTGCGCGATGGTTATGTACCGCCGGACGACCTGGGCACCATTTGTATGCGCTTTTCGCAAGCCTTGGCCAGTTTTGGTTATCCGGAATGTCCGGGCCACATCATGGTGAGTAATCCGGAGTGGTGCAAGAACACGACGGATTTCACGCGCATGGCGCGCCAGTGGATGCTGATGCCGGACGCGGACGGCTTGATGAAATTTGCCATTTTCATGGACGCGCACGTGGTCTGTGGTGATGTGCATTTGCTGGAGCAGGTGCAGCACGAGTTGCGCGGCCTGACGTCGAACAATGACGCGATGCTAGGCCGGTTCACGGCGGCGATTGATGCCTTTGGCTCGGCCCACGGCTGGTGGAACCGGCTGCTGGGCCTGGGTGACGGCAAGAACCAGCTCAATATCAAGAAGGAAGGCATCTTTCCGCTGGTGCATGGGGTGCGCAGTCTGGCGCTGGGCCAGCGCATCTATGAAACGGGAACCATACAGCGCATTGAGGCACTGGTGGCGGCGCATGCGATCGCGCCCGCGATGGGTGCGGACCTGACGGAAAGTCTGCAGTTTTTTATGGGGTTGAAACTCAAGGCGGGGCTGGCCGAGCTGGACGTCAACAAACCAGTGACCGGCGCCATTGATGTGGATCGCATGAGCAGCCTGGACCGCGATTTGCTCAAGGACACGCTGGGGGTCGTCAAACGCTTCAAGCTGATGCTGCGTCAGCGCTTTCACCTGGACGCAATCGGATGACCGCGCCGCCCTTGACGCCACAAGGCTGGTGGTCGCTGCTGCGCCGTGAGTGGTTGTTGCACCGGCTGCCCGGACCGGAATTTCGCTTCATGTTCGATCCGGCGCCGCCCAATGAATGGGTGTCGCTGGATTGTGAAACTACGGGCTTAAGCGTGCGCAACGATGAAATTATTTCGATTGGTGCCGTGCGTATTCAGGGAAACCGCATCATGACCAGCGAAAAGCTGGAATTGCTGGTGAAGCCAGAACGCGGTGTGTCAGCCGAGAGCGTGAAAATACACCGTTTGCGCGAGCGCGATCTGGCCCAGGGCTTGCCCATTCAGGAGGCGTTGCGCCAGTTGTTGCACTTCATTGGCAGCCGTCCATTGGTGGGCTATTACCTGGAATTTGACGTCGCCATGATCAACCGTGCCCTGCGGCCGATGCTGGGCCAGGGCCTGCCGCAGCCGAAAATTGAAGTCTCAGGCCTGTACTACGACTACCAATTTCGACATATTGCCGCCGGCCAGCATCATGGGATACCGGAAATAGACCTGCGCTTTTCGACCATGATGAACAACTTGCAGTTGCCGCTGCGCGACGCGCATGATGCGGTGAATGATGCGGTGATGGCGGCCTTGGCTTTTATAAAATTGCGACAACTCAAAGAAAGCGTATAGAAGCATGGCACTTGGCACCTGGTGGATCTTTGTGGGCATGACCTGCGTCATTTCGGCAACCCCAGGGCCCAACATGCTGTTGGTGATGCGCACCAGCGCGCGCATCGGAATTCGCCCTGCGTTGTCCACGATGGCGGGGTGCATGTCGTCGTTGCTGTGCATGATGTCGCTGTCGGCGGCGGGTTTGGGCGCGTTGCTGCAGGCTTTTCCTACCGTGTTTGAGGGCTTGCGTCTGATCGGCGCGGCTTATCTGGCGTACCTGGGCGTGCAGTGCTGGCGCGCGCCGGTGGCTGCCGACCCGGACTCCGGGCAGGTGCAGGCGGTGGCGCGTGAAGCGGGCTGGGCACTGTATCGCCAGGGCGCTTTGGTGGCGGCCAGCAACCCCAAGGCCATTTTGTTTGCGGCCGCTTTTTTTCCGCAATTCATTTCCCCTGTCGGCCCCCAACTGCCCCAGTTTGGCGTGTTGTTGCTCACTTTTTCGGTGATCGAGGTGTCCTGGTATCTGGTGTACG
>Ga0316222_1001625_pt1 | contig 26693 bp, 5 predicted proteins | sample TBH18011metaG_FD_206008 | JGI IMG/M metagenome (GOLD analysis project Ga0316222, IMG submission 206008) | Freshwater microbial communities from Trout Bog Lake, Wisconsin, USA - TBH18011 | ecosystem: Environmental > Aquatic > Freshwater > Lake > Hypolimnion/Profundal zone | place: USA: Wisconsin... | reverse complement strand
GGGCCGGCGTGGTGGGCGGCGCCATGGTGGTGTTATCGTGTCAAGCGCTGCTGGGTCAGACCATTTCCAACCCCAGCTTCGAGAGCGAGGCGTACACGGCATGGCCGGGGTACATCAGCTACAACACGCCGCTCACCGGCTGGGTGGCCAACCTGCCGAGCCGCGCCGGGCTAAACCCGGCCAATGGCAGCCCGTTTGCCGACAACGGGGCGATTCCCGATGGCAACAATGTCGCCTTTATTCAATCCGGGAATAATGCCGGGGACGTGAGCGCGCTCACCAATACGATTTCGGGCCTGACGGTGGGGACGACTTACAAGGTGGTGCTGCGGGCCACCGCGCGTAATGCGGGCGAACATAGCGGCGCCGGGCAGTATCCCGACCTGAGAATTGCCATTGACGGGACGGAAGTCCTCGCGCTGAACGTCTATTCCGTCGCCGCCGCCGGCCAATTCAACACGCCGTATTCCTACATTGCCTTTGAGTTTACGGCTACGGCGACCGCGCACGAGCTGTCGCTGGCCAACGATGTGGCTCCCACCGACGCGACCGTGGTCGTCGATAACATCACTATCGCTCCGAGCAGCGGGAATTGGGTCGTCAAAGCCTGGACGGGGGACGCCGATTCGGGCATCGACCCGAGCTACCTTTATACTCACGCCTACAGCTTCGGAACCAGTTCCGGCGTCAACATCAATGGGGTTAGCTTCTCGGGAGCGGGAGGTGTGAGCCCGAGGGTAACAGGCAAGTTTTCCACGACGTTCACGGGGAACGTGCTCAACAATAGCTGGAACAACAACGTGGCGGATTCCAGCCACGGGCTGGCCAACGATTTCGTCTATGGCGGGAATATCCCGGCCGGGCAATTTGAGAGCATCACCCTGACGGACCTGACCCCCGGAACCCAGTACGTGGCGACGCTCTATTCAACGGCGTGGGATGCGCCGAGCCTGGCGCTCCGCTGGGTTACTTTCGGCATGGGCCAGGACCGATTGACGGTCAGCCAGGACCAGTTCGGACTGGGCAATGGTATTACGGTCTCGTGCACCTACACTGCCGACGCCACGGGAAGCGCGACCATCCAGATCGCCCCCATCAACCCGAGGAACGTGAGTTTCCATATTTGCGGGTTCAGCAACCGCGAGGCGGTTAGCCGCGATGTCGCCCCGGCGATCACGCAGCAGCCGCAAAGCACCGCCGTCTCGGTTGGCCTGCCGGTCGTCCTCAGCATCGCCGCCACCGGCATCCCGACGCCGACTTATCAGTGGCGGTTCAACGGCACCCCCATCGACGGCGCCCAGAACACCAGTTACGTTATCGCCGCTCCGGACAACACCTCGGTGGGGAACTACGACGTCGTGGTCTCGAACCGCAAGGGGACGGTGGTCAGTTCTGTCGCTACCCTCGCGGTCGGGATGGCCCTTGCAAACCCGAGTTTCGAAGCCGATGAATTCTTTGCGGATCCGGGTTACAGCCTGCCCAATAACTTCCCCATCACCGGTTGGACTTTCGATGATCCCCTCCGCGCCGGCTTGAATCCCGTGTTCACGGATGGGGTTTCTCCCTTTGCCAATAACGGCATGATCCCCAACGGGGCCCAGGTGGCGTTTATCCAGGGGAATAGCGACGCCTTGCGTCAAATCGTCACCGGCTTCACGGTTGGCTCCGTCTACTATGTGAGTTACTACGAAAACTCGCGCTCGGGCTACGGTATCCCGTGGCTCCAGGTCACCGTGGGCGGCGCAACCGTGCTGCCCGCGCACCCCATTCCGGCGGTGGGCGGTTCCAGTCCGTATCACTGGATGCTGAGCGACCTGTTGGTTGCGACGAATGCCAGCCTGGAGTTGGCCTTCGTGAAGAGCGACCCGGTGACGGGCAGCGATTCTACCGCCCTGATTGATAACGTGACGGTTTTCCCGATCGCGCCCGGGAGCGCGCCGTTTGCCTCCCGCAACCCCCAACCAGTGCTGGTTTCAGTCGGTGACTCGGCCGCGTTCACGGGGCAGGGCCTGGGCACTCCGCCGCTGAGCTACCAATGGCTCAAGAATGGCTCGCCCATTTCCGCCGCCACCACCACCGTTCTGAATCTGAGCAATATCCAGAAACCCGCCGACGCCGATTACTCGCTGGTGATCAACAACAGTTTCGGCAGTGCCACTACTGCCGTAGTTCACTTGACCGTCTATGAACCGGTCCCGGGTTTGTTGAATTCCGGCGTCGACAACAACCAAGTGGTGCTGGCCGACAATTCCATTGACTCACACTGGCAAATCGTCGAGAATCCGGATTCGGGCTCGCCCAATGCGATCGTCGAGGACTCGACGGTGTTTCCGATCTCCACCGGCAACTGGATGGCGGAGAGCACGACGTCGAAGTGGATCGGGCCGGACTTCAATACAGCCGCCGCTGCCGCCGGCGAATACACGTATCGGACGGTGCTGGACCTGACGGGGCGTGACCCGAGCACGCTGGTCATCATTGGCCAATGGGCCACCGACAATGAGGGGCTGGACATACGCGTGAACGGCGTTTCCACGCATAATCCGGAGAGCCTGAGCTTCGCAAGCTTTACCGGTTTTTCCATTTACGGGACCAATGCGCTCTATGCGGCGAACCTGGTGGCGGGTTCGAACAACCTGGACTTCGTCATGCAAAACGACGGCGCCGGCGCGACCGGCCTGCGCCTGGAGATCATCCGCAGCAACCTGCGGATCCCGCCGGGTGTTCCCCCGCAAATCCTGACCCCTCCGCTGAGCCAAATTGCGGCCACCGGCGATACGGTGACCTTCACTGCGGCGGCCCGTGGCACGGCGCCGTTGAGCTATCAGTGGGAGAAGAACGGGATGGCCCTTCCGGGGCAGACCACCCTGACGCTTACGCTGACCAACCTTGCGGCGACCGATTCGGGCTTTTATTCGATTCTGGTGTCTAACTCCGCCGGATCGACCAATAGCCTGGCAGCGGCTCTGAATGTTGCCTTCCAGGTCATTCCGCGCATCTGCTTCGGCACCGGGTTGGCGGCCGATGGCAGCTTGCTGACCGCGCCCGCCACGGACCCGCATTATATCTTGGCGGTCAGCGCCGATCCGAACTTCCCCGGCCCCAATGCATTCGTGGTCAGCAACGCCTGGCCCGTCGCGGCGGCCTGGTTGGCCAACGGGCCGAATTCGGCGTGGATTGCCCCGCAGTCGGACCAGAGCGGCACGGCCTATCCGGACGGAACTTACGGCGGCAACTATTCGGGGAACTACACCTACGAGACCGCTTTCGACCTCACGGGGCAGAACCTCTCGAAGGTCTTCATCTCGGGTGGTTGGGCCGTCGACAACACCGGCATCGACATCGTCGTCAATGGCGTCAACTCGGGCCACACCGCCACCTCGTTCGCGGCCTTGGCGCCGTTCATCCTCACGGTCACCAACGGCTTGGTGGCCGGGCAGAACATCGTCGATTTTGTCATGAACAACGGGGTTCAAACTCCCGACGTGCCGGGCCCTACCGGCTTGAAGGTGGACATGCGGCTGCTATCGATCATTCCGCCGAAGCTGCAACTCTTGCCGAACGGCGCGAACCTCAACCTCGTCTGGTGGCCTGCCCTTCCCAACCAGCAACTCCTGTCGGCTCCGACCCCCAAGGGACCATGGACGACCATTACGGGTGCGACCAGTCCTTACGTGGTGACGGCAGGAGCGACGAACGCGTTCTACCGTGTGAGCCAATGAGACGGTAGTTTGGTGCTTTCAACGGACCCGGGGCACGGAAGGGCCCCGGGTCTGGGATCGGCGTGCCGGAGGGAGCCGCACACGGCCTTGGCCGGCGTGCCCTCGCGGAGTTGGGCTGATGCCCGAGTGCGCCTCCGGGACGAACGCCCGCCGACACTTCTGAGGCGGATCGGATCGACCCAGGCCGCGCTGTGCCAGGCTGGCTGGGGCGGACATTTTCTTGACTCCCCAGGTCTTTGCCGCAGCATGTCGCTTCAGGAACACAGATGACTATCACGTTTTATCCTGCCCACCTCACACGCCTGCGCCGTGTCCGGGCGTCTTGGGCTCCCGCCGGTTTGGCCCAGGCCCTCACGCTCCTCCTCCTGGCTGCCGCCACGCCGGCGGCCAGGGCTGATAGCGTGGTGGTTTTCAACGAAATCATGTACCACGCGGGCACGAATGCCGCCGGCGGGGAGTGGCTGGAGTTACACAACCAAATGGCGGTGGACGTGGACCTGTCCGGCTGGTCCATTGCCAACGCGGTGGCCTATACTTTTCCCGAAGGAACGGTGATTCCGGGGGGCGGCTACCAGGTGGTGGCCTTGACACCCGCGGATGTGAGCGCCGCGAGCGGGTTGACGAACGTGCTGGGGCCCTACACAGGACACCTCTCGAACTCGGGCGAGAAACTCGAACTCTACAACCGCAACCAGCGACTCATGGATAGCGTGAGTTATGGCGCCAGCGGGGATTGGCCGGTCGGCCCGGACGGTTCCGGCGTCTCCCTGGCCAAGCAGGACGAGGACTCGGCCAGCAGCGCGGCCTCGAGTTGGACCGTCAGCGCCCAGGCGGGGGGAACGCCCGGCCGGCGCAATTTCCCGGCCTCGCCCTTCGCCGTCACCAACTCGACTCCGGTGCTCTTGACCTCCAGTTGGAAATACCAGGCCTCGGGGGCGGATCTCGGTACCGCCTGGCGGCAACCGGCCTTTGATGACAGCACCTGGTCCACGGCGCCGGCGCCCTTTCAAGCCGGGGTTTTGCCGTTGATCCTCGGGGGCGTGCAGTCTTTGCCGACGGTGTTCAGCACCGGCCTCGACGCGAACGGGATGGTTTTGGCGCCGGGTTCCGCTGACCCGCACTATCGGCTGACGCTCTCGGCCCAAGGCACGCCGCCGCCGCCGGCCATCCCCGCCACCGTGATCCAAAACCACCCGGCGTGGCTGGCCAACGATTCGGGGTCGAGCTGGCTTGGCCCGGTGAACCCGGGCACGACCAGTGTGAACGCCGGCGACTACAACTACGAAACTACTTTCAACCTCTCCGGTTTCAGCACCAACACGGCCAGCCTCACGCTGAGTGTCGCGGCTGACAACGAACTTACTAACGTCCTGCTCAACGGCGTCTCGCAGCCAATCACCTATGTCGGCTTTGCCTCCCTGAGCGGCCTCTTCACGCTGACCAACGGCTTCGTCGCCGGGACCAATGTGCTCGACTTTCTCACCGTCAACGACGGTCCGGGGGCCAACCCCGCCGGTTTTCGGGCCACGCTCAACGGGACGGCACGCCAGGCTATTACTCCCAACACCGCCCTAGCGACGGGACACACCAATTACTATTTCCGAACCAAGTTTACGCTGTCGGGGTCCCCTCAACTGGCGGCGGTCCAACTCCAGACCGCCATGGCTGACGGTGCGGTCTTTTACTTGAACGGCGCGGAGGTGCTCCGGTTGAACCTGCCGGCCGGCACGATCACCGCCTCGACCTTCGCGGTGACTAATATTCCCAATCCCGCCTACTTGGGGCCCTTCATCCTGCCCGCCTCCGCCCTGGTCTCCGGCACCAACGTCCTGGCCGTGGAAGTGCATCCGGCGACCTCCGGCGCGAATCACATTTTCTTCGCGGCGAACTTATCGCTCACAGTTACGAATATTCTCGTGCCGCCGCCCATCTGCCTGGCCTTCAACGAACTGCCCGCCGCGACCACTAACAACTTCTGGTGTGAACTCATCAATTATGGGACGACCAATGTGAATCTGGCGGGCTGCGTGGTCGCCCGGCGGGGAGCGGAGGCGGACACGAATTATGTCTTCCCGGCGCAGATTCTCCCCCCCGGTGGCTTGGCGCAGTTTACCCAGGCTACCCTCGGCTTTGTCGTCTCGGCGGGAGACCGCCTGTTTCTCTACGGGCCGAATTATTCGAACGTGCTGGACGCCGTGGTGGCCCCGGCGGTCCCGCGGGCGCGCTGGCCGGACGGACAAGGCGCCTGGTGCTATCCCACCACGCTGACGCCGGGAACCTCCAACCTCATCACCTTCCACCGCGATGTCGTCATCAACGAAATCATGTACCGCCCCCCACCGCTGCCCACAGTGCCGCCTTCAGACTCGCCCGAGGCCTGGGTGGAGTTTTTTAACCGTGGCAGCAACAGCGTGGACCTGACCGGGTGGGCCATCAGTGGCGGCATCGGCTTCAGTTTTGCCCCCGGCACGACCCTGCCAGCCGGCGGCTACCTGGTGGTGGCGGGCGATCTGGCTTTCATGCAGACCAACTACCCGGGTCTTGCCGTGGCCGGCCCCTTTAGCGGGAAACTCTCCCATCACGACGATACGATCATCCTGACGGATGCCCTCGGCAACGTGGCCAACCAAGTGCATTATTTCAACGGCGGACGGTGGCCCGGCTATGCGGCGGGCGGGGGGTCCAGCCTCGAACTGCGGGACCCGTGGGCCGACAACGCCCAGCCTGAGGCCTGGGCCGCCAGCAACGAATCCGGCCGGTCAAGCTGGAACAACTACAGCTACGTCGCCGTTTCGGCCAATGTCCTCGGCCCGACCCAATGGAATGAACTCCAACTGGGCCTGCTGGACGCCGGGGAGTGTCTGCTGGACGACCTGCATGTGGTGGAATCGCCGACCACGGCCCCGGTCCAGTTTTTACAGAACGGCACCTTCGAGACGGGATTGACGGCGTGGCGCGCGCTGGGCGACCACAGCCACAGTTGGATCGACACGGACCCGACCAGCCCCACCAACCACGTCTTGCACCTGGTGGCCACCGGCGGCACCGAAACGCTCCACAACCACCTCGAGACGACCTACGCCAATGGCCGGAGCATCACCGATGGCAGGATGTACCTGGTCTCGTTCCGGGCCAAATGGATCGCGGGGAACAACTACCTGAACACGCGGCTTTATTTCAATCGCGTCGCCCAAAAGACGGTCCTGGCCCGGCCCGCCCAACATGGGACTCCGGGGGCGCGCAACTCGACGCTCACCGCCCACCTGGGCCCTACTTTCGCTGCCTTTGGCCATAGTCCGATCGTGCCGCAGCCCACCCAGGCGGTTACCGTCAATGCCAGCGTCAGTGACCCAGCCGGGGTCAAGACCTTAACCCTATGGTGGTCGGTCAATGGGGGAACCTGGCAGCAGACACCGATGGTAGCCGCCCCGGGGGCCAGTTCCACCGGCTACACCAACTATGCCGGCCTCATCCCCGCCCAGGCGGCAGGCGCCCGGGTTCAGTTCTATGTCCAAGCCGCCGACAACCTGGGAGTTTCCACCACCTTCCCCGCCTTGGGGCCGAACTCCCGCGCCCTGTTCGAGGTGGATGATGGCACGGCGCTGATGCCCCAACTCCATCGAATGCGCCTGGTGATGACCCCGGCGGATACTGCCCTCCTCCTGGCGGCCACCAACGTCATGAGCAATGACCCCATCGGCTTAACGCTCATTCATGACGAGCGCCAGGTCTTTTACGACGTCGGCGTTCATATCCAGAGCAGCGAGCGCGGACGCGACGATCCGAGCCGCCAGGGCTTCACTGTGAAACTGCATTCCGAGCAACCGTTCCGCGGCTTCCTCGAAACCGTCACCATGGATCGCTCCGGGGGCTATTCCGGCCTGGGCGGCACGCATGACGAGATCCTGCTCTGGCACGCGGTCAACCACGCCGGCGGGCTGCTCGGGTTCGAGTGCGACCTGGTGCAGGTTTTCGCCCCGACGCCCACCTTGAACAGTACCGCCATGTTGCGCATCTCCGGTTTCGATGGGAACTACTTCGACGAGCAATTCCCGGGGTATGGCAACGGGAACCTCTACAAGCTCGAACTGATCTACTATCCCACCACCACTCTCACGGGCGACCCCCAGGCCCCGAAACTCCCCCAACCGGACGACGTCATCAACGTGGATATTCAGGACTGGGGCAATGCCCAGGAGAACTACCGTTGGGTGTTCCTCGAGGAAAACAACGCCGACATAGATGATTACAGCCAGCTCATGACCTTCAGCAAATCCTTCAGCCTCACCGGTTCCGCGCTGCAGACCCAGACCGCCCAACTGATGGATTCGGACGAGTGGATGCGCACCCTTGCGTTCAAGGCCTTTACGGGCGACGTCGACACCTTCAGCCAGGGTTACAACCACAATTTCATGGTCTATTTCCGCCAGGACAATGGGAAGGCCCTCGGCTTGCTGTGGGACGAGGATTATTCGTTCGCGGGGGCGGTGAACGCGGGCTTTCCCGGGACGGCTTCCGCCGGCATGTACAACATCATCACGCTCCCGGACAACTACCGCCGCTACTACAACCACCTTTGGGACCTGATGACTACCACGGTCAACAGCACCCACCTGACCCCCTGGGCCAATCGTTACGCCGGGTTGCTGGGGCAGAACTGGAGCGGGGTGGTCAACTACCTTCAACAACGCGCCACATACATCCGTTCCTTCATGCCCTTGACCACGGCCTTCGCCATCACCAACAACGGCGGCAAGGCCTTTGCCACCACCAACAGCCCCATCTCGCTGGCCGGCACCGCTCCCATCAACGTCAAGACGATCTTCATCAACGGCGTCGCCTACCCGGTTACCTGGTTGAGCCTCACCAATTGGACCACGCCGGTGGCGCTGTTCAATTACAGCAATTTCCTGGCCGTCCAGGGTTTCGACAACTCCGGCGCCCTGGTGACCAACGCGTCGGTCTCGATCGTCGTGACCAACCTGGGTCCGCTCCCTCCCCGCGCCGTCGTGTTCAATGAATGGATGGCCAAGAATAACGGCCCCGGCGGCTTCGTCGACCCGCTCGATGGGAATTTCAGCGACTGGTTCGAACTCTATAACCCGAATAGCACGCCCGCGAATATCTCCGGTTTTTATCTCACCGACGATCTCACGATCCCCACCAAATCGCAGGTTCCGGCCGGCACGATCATCCCACCGCGCGGTTTTCTGTTGGTATGGGCCGACAAGAACACCGCGTTGAACGGTTCGGGCACCAACGGCGATCTGCACGTCAATTTCAAGCTCCCGGAGAGCGGCATGACCCTGGGGTTCTTTTCGACCAACGGATTGCTCCAGCACACCGTCACTTTTGGCGCCCAATCGCCTAACGTGAGCCAGGGGCTGTTTCCCGATGGCAACACCAACGGGCTTTACTTCTTCACCAATTGGTCACCCCGAGCCATCAACCGGCTGGGCGCGCCGCCGTCGCCGCAACTCGGCAGTTTCGCGGTGCAACCGGGCGGGCTGTTCGCCTTCCAGGCGCTCACCATCCCGGGTCGCACCTACGATGTTCAGTTCAAGAATCAGTTGAATGACCCCACCTGGACCACGCTGTTCACCAACTTGACCGCCGTCGGCCCCCAGGTCCTGGTCACCAATAGCCTCACGGGGACCGGCCAGCGGTTCTACCGCATGACGCTGGTTCCGTAACCAAGGCTCCGAGCTTGCTGGTCCTCAAGCCATCGGGGGCGGAGAACCGGAACCATGCAAGTGGCTGCCGCCCTGGGCTTGATGACGCCAAGCCTCCGGTGAGAGGCCGGTTTTCTTCTTGAAGAGGCGGGAAAAGTAGAAGGGGCTTTGGAAGCCAAGGTGGTCGGCCATCGTCTTGACCGGCAGGGCGGTGCCCTGCAGCAGCTTCTTCGCCTCACCCACGCGCAGGTCGAGCTGGTATTCATGGAGCGAGAAACCGGTGTGCCGTTTGAATGCGCACCGCAAGGCGCTGTAGCTCACACCGAGGTGGCGGGCCAACTCGGCTAGATTGATCGTTTCATCCAACCTTTCCGCGAGCAGCAGTCTGGCTTCACGCACGATGGGACCCAGTCCTTGGTCGGAGGCCACGCTCAGGCGGTGGGCCGTATCGATGCGGCCGATGACCTCCAGCACCAGCGCGGCCAGCGTCTGTTGGAAACCCGGGGGCTCGAGTTTGACCAAATCGATCGCCCGGGCGAACGCCGCCATGAGATCCGCGTCCGCGCCGACTTCGAAGACCGGCTGATCGGGCGAGATGACGCGACTCTGGAGGAGTTGTTGGGCGTAAGCTCCACCGAAGCCCAACCAATGCTCGTCCCAGCCCACCTGCGGCTCGGGTCGGTAGCGATGCCATTCGTTGGGAAAGAGCATGAAAGACTGGCCGGCCCCCAGGGGTTTGGCGCCGCACGCGGCGGTTTCGAGGCTGCCTCGGCCACGGGTGATATAGACGACCTGGAATTCCGACAACACGCGGCCCCGCTCCCAGAAGCGCAACACGTCGTAAGCCCCGGGGTGGGGGGCGGGCGGATAGGGGTCACCGGGAGCGCACGAACTGCGGCCCGCCGTGGTGGCATACAGGCCCCAGCGATGATCCGCCGCGCTCACGGGCAGGTAGCGGAAGAAGGTCGTTGAACTCTCGTTCATCTTGACAGTCAGGGCTGCGCAGAATCCTAGGGCCCCAGGTCTGGGATGTCAAGAAGTGCATCCCAAATATCATTATGTGCATGGCGCGTCGAACGGGTTGTGCTTAGCGTTATGCCATGACAACAACCACCCCCATTCGGCTCCTCGCCCCCGCGCGTGGGTTCATCTCCGCGGTGCTCCTTGCAGCCACTCTGCCACTCACCTCGTCCGCCCAGACCAACCCCATCACCACCGGCCTTCAGCTCTGGCTCAAGGCGGATGCGGGAGTGACGACCAACGCCAGCGGCTTGGTCACCGCTTGGGCAGACCAGTCGGGCAACGGCAACAATGCCGCGCCGGTCAACGGCAACACGACCTATTCTCCGACCTACCTGCTCAACTCGCAAAACGGTCTGCCGACCCTCCGATTTCCGGGCGGCTCCAAGGCCTTGGATGTACAGGACGTTTCCACCCTGCCCACCTCCACGATTTCCACTTTGACCAACAATGTGACCATCATCATCGTAAAGGAGGACGACAGTTATAGCGGCTACCGGGCGGGGATCTCGAAGAGTTTTGGCAACGCGCCCGGCCCGTTTGATTTCTACAACAATTCCGGTGTGAACGGGGGTGCGACCACGTTCTTCCTGAGAAACGGTACCGCCAATGTCTCTTTCAACGGCAACAGTTTCAAGCCCCAACCGGGGGTTTACCAGGTGATGAGTTTTACCTACGCCAACGGCTCGGTAACGCACTATCTGAACGACGCCGTGTGCGCCTATTACAACGCGGGCATGCAGCCGAATGCCAATCCGGCCTCGATATGGAACGCGTCGAATAATTCGGGCCCGTTGCGCATTGGTTCTCGCCAGGATTTCGTGACCCAGTTGGTGGGTAACATGGCCGAGGTGCTCATCTACCAACCCGCCCTGAGCACCAGCCAACTCCTGAACGTGGTCACCAACTACCTCCAACCCAAGTGGAATCTGCATTTCGACCTGCCGCTGACCGTCGCGATAACTTCACCCGTCAACGGCGGGACCGCCGCCGCCAACAGCGTGATCCCCGTCAACATCAGCGCAACCAACTTGGCCGGATCGGTCACCAGCGTAAGCGTCTATGGCAACGGGTACCTTCTGGGCAGCAATGTGTTACCGCCTTACAACCTGGGCGTGTCCTGCGTGACTCCGGGATCGTTGACGTTGACGGCGGTAGCGTACGACGCGTTTAACAAACCTACGACTTCGGCCCCCGTCAACCTCACTATTACCGGCCAGGCCGCTCCGTCGTTGCCCCCAACCGACGGTCTCATGCTGTGGTTAAACGCCGGTTCGGGAGTGACGACGAATGCCGACGGAACGGTGGCCGCCTGGGTCGATGAGTCAAACAACGGCAACACCGCGATGCCGACGCCCAATGCGCCTTATGCCACGAGCTTTGCGACGACGCCCCCCGTGTACGTGGCCAACGCCATCAACGGCCAACCGGCCCTGCACTTCAACGGAACCAATAGCCTGCTCACTGTCGCCGATGGGGGCGTGACATTCTTGACGGGCGATTTTACCACCTTGGTGGTGGCCCGGTTCTCCCAGGCTTTCTTCACCTTCAATCAAATGCTTTGGACCAAGGCCTCCAACAATCTTGCCTGTCCCTTCGATTGGCGCTTTCCCTCGGGGGCGACCATCGTCTATCGCGGCAACGGGGGCGCGTACGGCAGTATCCAAAGCGGCGTGAGCACCACCCAACCGCTCGACCAGTTTATCAATGTGGGAGTTAGGTGCCAGGGAACCAGCGTGAGCATGTACGACGGCGCCATCCCGTTCTTCTCGGGGGCCATCGCCAACGCGACCAGCGATGGCACCACGGGATTGCCCTTGACGATCGGCATGCGCGACGACGCGGGCGTCGGTTTGTACGGCGACATTGCTGAAATTCTCATTTACAGCAACGCCCAATCGTCCGTAACGATGACCAACATCGCGGCCTACCTGAACGGGAAATACAACCTGGCGCAGCCTTTCTATGCGAGTCCGCCTCCCGTGGTCGCGATCGCGAGTCCGACGAATGGAGCCGTTTTGAGCGCCCCGACGGCAGTTTCGTGCACCGTGTCCGCCAGTTCACCCCTGGCGCTGATTACGAGCGTGGTCTTGTATGCCAACGGCGCCAAAGTAGCCACCTTCACCAACGCCCCTTACACGGTCCAACTGGAGTTGCTGACGCCCGGGACCGTCACCTTCACGGCGGTGGCGACGGATAACTGGGGGATTCAAACCACGTCCTTGCCGGCGGTGGTTACGCTGACCGGGACCGTGGTTACGCCGCCGTTTACCAATGGGTTAGGCCTGTGGCTGAAACCGGACGCGGGCATGGTCACCGACGGCACCGGGAACGTGATGGAATGGGATGATCAATCCGGCAACGGCAACAACGCCTACCAACCTTCGACCCTGGGGATCACTCCCGGGCTGCCGCCGGTGCTGCTTCCCAATGCCGCCAACGGGCATGCGGTGGTGCATTTTGCCCCACCCGCCGGCCAAAACATGTTTCTCGATATTGCGAACAACGGGTCGGTGGCGCCCTACTCAGGGACCAGCTTTGCGATTTTCGCGGTAACGCGAGTCCCGGCGTATGGCAACTACTACGAGATCCTGGCGGATTGCAATCCCAGCTCGATTGGGTACGCGGGGCCCTTCGAGTATCGCCTCAACACCGGCACGGGTTTGGCTGATTATATCCTGGGCTCGGGTACGGCCAATGGCCCCAGCGTAACGGCCAGCACTGCGCCGCCGGCGTCGTCCAACCTGTTCAACATCGAGGGCGTCGTGGTGGCCAACGGCGTGATCACCCACTACCTGAATTTCAACACCAATGGGGCGGCGGCGTTTTCCTACACGCCGCTCGACTTGGGCAATCCCCTTCGCGTGGGGGGCCGGGGCGCCAATAACGGCACGATCTACCCGATGAACGGCGACATCGCGGAGCTACAGGTGTTCACCAACGCGCCGAACAACTCGCAAGTCAGCCAGATTTTCAATTACCTGGCTGATAAGTATGGCGTGGCCGAAGTGCAGCTTGCGGTGCAGCCGCCCGTGATTGCCGTGACGGCCCCGACTAACGTGGTGACCTCGGCCTTCACCAACGGGTTTGCGCCGGGAGTGCTGAACATCGGCGCGCAGATCAGCAGTGCCGCTCCCATCAGCAGCGTTAGTTTCATCGTGAACGGGCAGGTGGTGGCCACCGAAACGTCGCCGCCCTACCAGATTCCCTTGAGCCTGTTGAGCCCCGGCACGCTGACCATCGTCATCCAGGCGGTTGACATTTGGGGCATTAGCGGCAGTTCGGCGCCCTTCAACATCACGATCCCGGGGAATCCCGGGAACTTGCCGGCGGCGCCGCCAATGAACGGCCTGGTGCTGTGGCTCAAGGCCGACACGGGCGTCACGACCAATGCGGACGGGACGGTGGCCAATTGGGCCGATCAGTCCGGCAATACTAACGATGCCAGCATGGATTCGGGGGGCGCCGCCGCGCCGACGCTGGTGCTCGATCCGGCCATCGGCCGGCCCGTTCTGAACTTCACCCCCTATGGCGGACCCATGTGCCTGGATGTGGCCGACGCGCCGTCGGTGGAGTTGGTGAGCGATTGGTCGCTGTTCTACACGGCTCAGTTTACGAATTTCGCGGACACGACCCTGCCTAGCACGATCGTGGCCAAGACCTTTGGGGCCCAGCCCTATCCGCTTGATTACAATGTCAACGTGAATCGAGCCAACTGTGTGCGTGGGAACCTGAACGGAAACTCAACCATCAGCAGCACCGGCCCTATACCGGCGGGTCAGTACGTGGTCGGTGGGGTAACCGTGTTGAGTTCGCAGGTCACGCACTACCTGGACAATGTCGCCAATGGCAGCGGCACCTTTGGGTATGGCGCCCTCGATGAGAACACGTCGCTGAAAATTGGATCGCGAGACGATTATCTCACCCAATTCGTGGGTAATATGGCGGAAATCCTGTTGTATGGACGGGCGCTGACCGGCAGCGACCTGCAACTGGCCAACACCTACTTGGCCGGGAGATCCGGAATTGCGATTGTGCAACTCGACACGCAGCGACCGGCGTTGAGCATTCTCGAACCCACCAATGGAACCGTTCAGGTCGCCTACCCCACGGGCTACAGCGGTTGGTTGCTGCAAAGCTCCACCAATCTGACAAGCTGGACTACCCTGGCAGTCAATCCGACGAACAATCAGGTCACCGTGAACCCGACCGCCCGGGACACGTTTTATCGCTTAAAGCCCCAATAACCACCATCGACTGCCGGCGCCCCCGGGGGATCAAACCCGGGCGGCGCCGGATTTTTGCATGCCCCCGCCGAACATGATGAACCAACCTGAGGATGGAGGCCGCCCCGACGCCGTGGTGATAGCCATGGAAGCAGGGCCAGGGCGCCGAGGAAGGTTGGCGTGGCTGAGAGCCGCCGCCTTCACGCTGATTGAATTGCTGGTGGTGATAGCGATCATCGCGATCCTGGCGGCGCTGCTGCTGCCGGCCTTGGGCCGAGCCAAGCGCGCGGCTTACCGCGTCCAGTGCTCCAGCAACCTGAGGCAATGGGGCACCGCTATCGCCATGTACGCGAACGATAACGCCAATTATTTCCCCGATAATTCACTGGGAGAGGATTTGAGTTGGATGTCCCCGTTGATTGTGAGCAATTTCTACCCCAAGTATCTGCTGCCAAATCACGCGGTATCCCTCGCTCAGGTCCGTTCGCTCAACGATGTTCTCTATTGCCCGACCGATCGGTGGCACCGGCTGGCGGAAGCGGTTGATGACACGACGTTGTTGATCGGCTACTTCTATCTGCCAGGCCGCACGGATCCCGCGTCGGACGGATGGAACTACTCCACTCCCTGGCCGGACTTGTCGGGTTGGGTGAAGCGGAAGAAGCTGGACGGGTCGTATCGTCAGGCCCCGATCATGGGGGATCGGTTGCAAGCCATCGGATCGTGGAGCATCAGCGCCAACAAAGGAGTGGGGATGGGGTGGACAGATAGCGACAACGCGCAAACCGTGCCGAGCGCCAACCATTGGGACGGGGGCTCGGGGAACGTCCCAAGTGGGGGCAATTTCCTCTTTGAAGATGGGCATGTCACTTGGTATCGTTTCGATGTGAACAACGCGCGGAACACAGTGGATGTCGGTTGCGCCGAGAATGGTTGGGTGCTTTTCTACAAGGTGCCGAACGTCATAACTAATTAGCCCAGGGTCCGGTTTTGGAATGTGTGGCGCCGGCGGGACAAGCGGGTAAAACCCCGCAACCTAGTGACCGCCCGGACCAGTGCCAAGAGGTTTTACCGCCCTTCCCTGAAACCGAAGCACAGCTTATGCAAACCTCGAAAATGAGAAACCCACGAAAAACCAAAATAATCTTCGCGCTGGTCGCGGCCGCGGCCGGAATCGGAGCCGGCGTGGGCGCGGCAGACCTCGAATCCGGCTTCCGTGCTCCGCCGGCCGATGCGCGCCCGTGGGTTTATTGGTTCTGGCTCAACGGCAACATCACGAGCAACGGGATCACCGCCGACCTGGAGGCGATGAAACGCGTGGGGATCGGCGGCGGGCTGATCATGGAGGTCGACCAGGGGGCGCCGGTCGGGCCGATTGACTTCATGGGGGACCGCTGGCGGGCGTTGTTCCAGCATGTCCATGCCGAGGCCACCCGGCTTGGCCTCGAGGTCAACATGAACGACGACGCGGGTTGGAACGGCAGCGGCGGGCCGTGGATCAAGCCCGAAGCGTCCATGCAGGAGATCACCTGGTCGGAAACCAAGGTCACCGGACCGTCCCACTTTGAAGGACTGCTGGCCCAGCCGAAGACCACGGCGAATTTCTATCGCGACGTGGCGGTGCAGGCCTTTCCGGCGGCGGGAGACTACCGCATCCCCGGCATCGAATCCAAGGCGGCGTTCCAGCAGCGCGGGCTCCACCAGCCGGGGAAAGGCGAGCTTACGGCCAAGTCGATCATCGCCTCGGCCTCCCTGGTGAACCTGGCGGGGAAGATGGAGGCCAACGGGAAGCTGGTGTGGGAGGTGCCGGCGGGCGAGTGGACGATCCTGCGGATGGGACATACGAGCACGGGCGTGGAAAACGCGCCGGCGCCCAAGACCGGACGCGGCCTGGAATGTGACAAGCTGAGCAAGGAAGGCATCGGGGCCAACTTCGCGGGCATGATGGCCAAACTGGCGCGCGATACGGGCCTCCCGCCGGTTCCTCCCGTGGGACCGGAGAGCGCCCGGGCCGGCGGCTTGGTCGCATCGCACATTGACAGTTGGGAGAACGGCTCGCAGAACTGGACCGCGAAGATGCGCGAAGAGTTTCAGCGGCGGCGCGGCTACGACCTCACGCCGTTCCTGCCGGTCTTTACCGGACGGGTGGTGGACAGCTTGGAGATCGCCGAACGCTTTCTTTGGGACGTGCGCCGGACGGTATCGGAGCTGGTGGTGGAAAACTATGCGGGCGAGTTTCGCCGGCTGGCCAACGCCAGCGGGATGCGCTTCACCGTCGAAGCTTATGGCGGGCCGTGCGACTGCATTCCCTACGGCGGCCAGGCGGACGAGCCGATGGGTGAGTTCTGGACGCCCGGCGGCGGGTCGATCGAGACCTGCCGCGGCATGGCGTCGGCGGGACATGTTTATGGGCATCGCATCATTGGCGCCGAGTCTTTCACCTCGGGCGATCAGGAACGGTGGCGCGAGCATCCCGCGTTGCTCAAGGCCCTCGGCGACCGCGCCTTTTGCGAGGGCATCAACCGCTTCGTGTTTCACCGTTTCGCCATGCAGCCCTGGACCGATTACCGGCCGGGCATGACCATGGGGCCCTGGGGCCAGCATTACGAGCGGACGCAGACCTGGTGGGACCAATCGCGCGCCTGGCACGAATACCTGGCTCGCTGCCAGTTCCTCCTGCGGCAAGGCCGGTTCGTCGCCGACGTTTGCCATCTCCAAGCCGAGACCCCGCCGCTCGGCTTTGGCAACTATCCCCGCCCCGGTTACGATTGGGACGAATGCACCGACGACGCGGTGTTCACCCGCATGGCGGTGCGCGAGGGGCGTATCGTGCTGCCCGATGGCATGAGCTACCGGCTGCTCGCCCTGTCGGACTCGCGCGCCATGACGCCGCGCCTGTTGCGCAAGCTCAAGGAACTGGTAGCGGCCGGTGCGACCCTGGTTGGCCCACGTCCGCTCAAGTCGCCGAGCCTCGACGGGTACCCCAAATGTGATACCGAGGTGGCGCAGTTGGCCGGTGAGTTGTGGGGCGATTGCGATGGCGAGCATGTCAAAGAACACGCGTTCGGCCGCGGCCGCGTCGTCTGGGGCCCCGCCCTCGAGGACGTGCTGCTGCAGGCGGGCGTGAAGCCCGATTTCGTCTGCGGCCAACCCTGGCGCTTCAACCACCGGCATACGGATGACGCGGACCTTTACTTCGTGGCCAACGGCCAGGCGTTCGAGGCGACGACTACCTGCGCCTTCCGTGTGTCCGGCAAGGTGCCGGAACTCTGGTCACCCGACACGGGGCGGATCGAGCGAGCCGGGGTCTACGAGGCCAAAGACGGCGTCACGCGCCTGTCACTGACGCTCGGGCCGAGCGGGTCGGTGTTTGTGGTGTTCCGCCAGGCGTCGGGGGCGGCCGACCCGGTGGTAGCCGTGCGCCGCGAGGGAAAGACGTTGCTCTCTGCCATGCCGGAACCTCCGCCGCGCATCACGGTGCGCCAGGCCCGCTATGGCGTGCTCGACGATCCCCAACGCACACGGGACGTCACGCAAAAGGTCCAGCGCAAGGCCGACCTTTTTGACCTCGATTTCCCCGTCACCGCCCTGGCCGAGGGCGACGATCCCGCGCCCAATGTGTTGAAACATCTCGTCGTCGAGTTCAGTGTCGAAGGCCGGCCGTTCACCGTGAAAGGCCGCGATGGCGACACCGTGCGCCTGCGCCGCAACGTCGTCGGGGCCCGGGTGGACAAGGCGCTTTACGGCGTGCTGGAAGACCCCAAGCGTACCCGCGATCTGCGCCAGACCGTCCAGCGGCTGCTCGACACGGGCGAAAGCAGTTTCCCCGTGGCCCGTATGGCCGCCGGTGACGACCCTGCCTTCGGCATCGTGAAGACCCTCGACGTGGAATACACGATCGACGGCAAACACCTCCACTTGACCGGCACCGATCCGGAGACGGTGGACTTCATCACCGGTCCCGTGCCGCCCCGCGCCCTGGTGCAGGTCCGCTGCGATGCCGCGGGCCGCCCGCGTTTGGAACCGAGCGAACCCGGCGATTATGAAATCCAGACTGCCTCCGGACAATCTCGCCACGTGAAAGTTGAGACCGTTCCCGCCTCCCACGAACTCGCCGGCGCCTGGGAAGTCGCTTTCGATCCGAAATGGGGCGGCCCCGAGCATGCCACCTTCGACGGCCTCACGGATTGGTCCCAACGAACCGAGGCCGGCATTCGCTATTACTCCGGCGCGGCGGTCTACCGGAAGACGTTCACCCTCGCCTCGCCAGCGCAGCCCGGTGACCGTATCGTCCTGGATCTCGGCAAAGTCGCCGTGATGGCCCAGGTCAAGCTCAACGGCCACGACCTCGGCATCCTCTGGAAACCGCCGTTCTGCGTGGAGGCGACGAGTGCCTTGCAGCCCGGGGAGAATCAGCTCGAGATACAAGTGGTGAACCTGTGGATCAACCGGCTGATCGGCGACGAACAGTTACCGGAGGACAGCGAGCGCAATGCCGACGGCACCCTCAAGCAATGGCCCGCGTGGGTCAACCAGGGCAAGCCCAGTCCCACCGGACGCTACACCTTCACCAGTTGGCGGCTGTGGAAGAAGAACGACGCGCTGATACCTTCCGGTCTCATCGGCCCGGTCACCCTTCAGACCATTCCGACCCGCCCGCTTTAAGCACCCTCGGGCGGGACGAAATCCAAACCGACGCTCCCTGGCCAACCACCGGGGAGCGTTCCGTCAGGTGATCAGGCCTGCGGCATCTCATTGATACCGCAACCTTAACTGTCTCGGGGTGCCGTTGGCGCCGGGTTCGACCTGTGGGGGGAACCCGGGGCGCCGGCCTCAGCGGTGCAGGAAAACTACGCGATAGAACTGGCCGACGTAGTTCTGCACGATGGCTGCGGTGAAGGTGAACGGTGCCGAATAGACCCCCACCGTGGTCCAATTGATCAAATCGGGTGATACCTGCACTTCGTAGGTTCCGCCGGTGAGCGCCTGACTAGTGATCTGCATCGAGGGCGTACTAGTTCCGCCGCTGGCGGCTGAGGGCGGAATCAAGGTCGGCGGGGTGAGTGCCCCAGCCGTTGTCGTCTGCACGGTCAACGCGAGCGGGTTACTGGTCGCCGAGGCGGTGGCACTTGAAACTTTGACGCGGTAGCTCCCAGCCTGGTTAACGGCCACGGCCGGCAAAGTGAGGACTGCCGAGGTAGCCCCCGGGATCACCACGCCATTGCAATACCATTGATAGTTGAGCGGTCCCGGGGTGGAGACGCCCACGGTAAAGCTCAGATTGTCCCCGACCAAGGCCACCCATTGGCTGGGCGGCTGAACGGTAATCGCCAGTGCAGGTGGAGATCCAAGTCGCACCGCCCCGTTGTAGAAATCGGCGACCAGCAAGTTCCCGTAAGGGTCCACCTTCACCGCCGCCGGTTGGTTGAACCTGGCTGTGCTGCCCGCACCGTCCACCAAACCGGACTGACCCGCCACTCCGCCGATCGTGCTCACCGTACGGTCCGCCTTGATGAGCCGTATCGTGTGGTTAAAGGTGTCCGCCACATAGAGGTTGCCGCCGGCATCCACCGCCACACCTTGGGGACCACTAAACTGGGCAAAACCGCCAACGCCGTCGGCGCTGCCACTATTGCCGCCCGCATAGGTGCTGGTGAGGCCCGCGGCCGTAATCTCGCCGATCGCGTTGCCAGCATAAGCCACAAAGAGATTGCCATTGCCATCGACCGCCACGCCGTTTGGCCATTGGAAGTTGCCCACGGCGGTCGCGACACCCAAAGGCGTGATCTTCCGGATCGCCGAGTTTTGATTATCGGCCACATAAACATTGAAGGCGGCATCCACCGCCAAACCGTGCGGTTGGTTAAACTGCGCGGTGGTCCCAACCCCGGCGGCATACCCGGGATGACCAGGGTTGCCCGCCAGCGTGGTGACCAAACCGCCGGGTGTGATCTGGCGAATGACGGCGTTGCCGGTGTCGGAGACATAAACGTTGCCGTTCCGGTCCACCGCCACGCCCTGCGGACCCGCAAACTGGGCGGCGCTTCCCTGGCCATCCGCATAACCTGGGTTGCCGGGCTGTCCCGCTAAATTGGACACCGTCCAACCCCCGTTTCCCGGCATGACCTTTTGCACCGCCCCATTGTTGTAGCTGACCCCGTAAATGTTGCCTGCCGTATCCACGGCCAGGTCGTTGATCCGGACCAGGCTGCTGACAATAGTGTTCCAGGTGTACGGCGCCTGGACGTTCAACACCGCGTTCGAACTGCTCGTCGCCCCATTCGCGTTCGCCACTGTCACGGCGTAGAGGCCCGCGTCGGGCACGCGGGCGTTCGTCACGGTCAACACGGCGTTGGTCCCCCAAGCGAGAGGTGCGCCGTTCAAGGTCCATTGATAACTCAACGGTCCCGGGCCCTGCGCCTCGGCACTGAGCACCACGCTACTGTAGCCCGCGACGACACTCTGGCTTCGCGGTTGGGCCAGGAGCACCGGTGCGCTGGTGGCCGGCGGCGGTAAGCTGCCGAGGCGCAAGGACCCATTTGAGAAGTCGGCAACCAAGACGTTGCCATGACTGTCCACCTTCAAAGCATAGGGATTGTTAAAACGCGCGACAGGGCCGATGCCGTCCACCAGCCCACTTTGGCCCGCCAGACCACCAATAGTACGCACCGTCCGATCCGGCGTGATCATCCTAATCAGATCGTTACCGTAATCGGCCACATAAACGTTGCCCGCACCATCGACCGCCACCCCCTGGCAATGATTGAAGGTGGCATATTGTCCAACCCCATCGGCGCTTCCACTATTACCGCCCGCATAGGTGCTGGTGAGGCCCGCAGCCGTAATCTCGCCGATCGCATTGCCAGCATAAGCCACAAAGAGATTGCCATAGCCATCCACCGCCACGTCGTTTGGCCATTGGAAGTTGCCCACGGTGGTCACGACGCCCAAAGGCGTGATCTTGCGGATCGCTGAGTTTTGATTATCCGCCACATACACATTGCCGGCCGCGTCGACCGTCAGGCCGGCGGGTTGGTTGAACCGGGCGCCACTGTTCGTACCGTTGGCATAGCCGGCATTGCCGGGCGAACCCGCCAAGGTGGTGACGAGGCCGGCGGGCGTCACCTTGCGGATGACTTGGTTTCCCGGATCGCTGACATAAACGTTGCCCGCCGAGTCCACCGCCGCGCTTTGGGTGCTGCCGAAACGCGCGTCGCCGCCCAAACCGTCGGCGTAACCCGAGACACCACCAGCGACATTGACCACCGTCCAACCGGCGCCGCCCGGCACAATGTCTTGCAGCATATCAAAATAGTAACCCACCGAGTAAATGTTCCCTGCAGCGTCAACGGCCACGCCCTGTGGGCGAACCAAGGTGGTGGCGAGGGTGGTCCAGGTGAAGCCCGGCGCCACCGTCAACACCGCGTTGGAACTGGTGATCGATCCGTTGAGATTCGAGACCGTGACGGCGTATAAACCGGCGTTACCGGCTAGGACGTTGGTCACGGTCAGCACCGCGTTGGTGGCTCCGGGAATGGGCGAACCGTTGAAAGTCCATCGGTAACTCAGTGGCCCCGGCCCCTCAGCCTCGGCCGAAAAGGTCACGGTGCTGTAGCCGGCGGTCACGCTTTGGTTTGGTGGTTGAGCCAGGAACACGGGCAACGCACTGGAGGGAGGCGGAAGATTGCCCAAACGGATGGCTCCGTTGTAGAAATCAGCCACCAGCACGTTTCCATGACTGTCGACCTTAACCGCATTGGGGGTGTTGAACCGAGCCACCGATCCGATCCCGTCTGCGAAACCGGGTTGTCCAGCCTGACCGCCGATCGTCCGTACCCGGCGATCCGGTGTGACCAGGCGAATCGTGTGGTTGCCCGTGTCCGCGACGTAGAGGTTGCCGACCCCGTCGACGGCCGCCCCTTGGGGAGTGCTAAACCTGGCGAAGCTGCCAACGCCATCCAAGGCGCCACGGTTGTAGGTGTCGGGCACCCCCGCGTAGGTGCTGAGGACGCCCGCGGCGGAAATCTCGGCGATATAGCTCGCACCGCTGGCAGCGACAAACCAATCGCCACTCGCATCCAGCGTCACCCCACTCGGCGAACTGAACGAGGCAAACGCTCCGACCCCGCCCGTGCCGTTGGTGATCATGCGCAACAAGGAGTTCTGGTTGTCCGTCACATAGACGTTAAACGCGGCATCGACCGCCAAACCGTGCGGTTGATTGAATTGGGCGCCGGTCCCCACTCCGGCCGCATACCCGGCGTGGCCGGGGTTGCCGGCCAGGGTGGTGACCAAACCCCCAGGGGTGATCTTGCGGATAACACTATTTCCGGTGTCCGAGACATAGACATTGCCGAGGCTATCGACGGCCACACCCTGCGGGCCCGCAAACCGCGCGTCCCCGCCCAGGCCGTCGGCATAGCCCGAGTAACCGGGAAGGCCAGCGAAGTTGACCACCGTCCACCCCCCGTTCCCCGGCACGACCTTCTGAACCGCCGCACTGTTGTAGCTGACCACGTAAATATTGCCGGCGGTGTCCATTGCCAGGTCATTGATGCGACCGAGGCTGCTGATCAGGGTGGTCCAGGTGTAGCCCGGAGCTACCGAGAGCACCGCAGGGGAACTGGTGACGATCCCGCTGCCGTTGGTCACGGTAACCGCGTAGGTACCCGCGTCGGTGGTCTGGACGGCACTTAGGGTCAGCAACGCGTCAGTCGCACCGGCGATAGCCACACCGTTTACGGTCCACTGGTAACTCAACGGGACAGCCCCGCCGGCGATCACCTCGAGATTCACGCTGTCCCCTGCGCCGACGGATTGGCTGACGGGTTGGATGGCGATCAAGGGTGCGGGGCCGGACGGTGTGTGGGAGAAACCAATGCGGAGGTCGTTGTTGGCGCTGTTGAAATTGGGATCGGCTGTGTAAAGATTACCCGCCGGATCCACCGCCAGGCTCGAAGCCCCGGTGCTGAAGCGGACCGCGCTGCCAATGCCGTTCACATATCCCGCCTGGTTGAACCCTCCCGCCAGGGTGCCAACACTGCCGTCCGAGGAAATCACCCGGATCACGTTGTCACCGCCCTCGGCCACGAATACGTTCCCGGCCGCATCCACCGCGACTCCAGTCGGGCGAGCGAACTGCGCCGACCCCACCGGCCCATCCCGATAAGCCGAGCCCCCCGTGCCACCAATCACCACCCCCGATCCACTGGGGGCAAAACGCCACACTCGGTAGCCGTAGCACTCGGACACATAGACGTGGTTGGCGCCATCCAGCGCCACTCCGTAGGGGTGGTTGAGACCGGAGGCGAACGTACTGACCACACCATTGACGATCTTGCGAACCGCCCCGTTGTTAAAGTCCGAGACGTAGAGGTTGCCGGCTCCATCCACCGCGAGGCCTTGCGGTGAACTGACGGTGGCCACCGTGGTAACCACCCCCGCCGGCGTTATCTTCCGCACGGCGTTGTTGCCATAATCGGCTACGTAGATGGTTTCGGTGGCATCCACCGCCAGGGCCTGGGGGCTATTGAAAAAGGCCTGGTCCTGCAGTCCATCGCCGTTGCCGGCCACGGGGCTACCCGCCAAGGGGAGAATCGTGCCGGGATTGCCCAGCAACACCTGGCAAACGCTGTTGCCACTGATGACGTAGAGGTAACCGTTGGGGCTGACCGCCACGGCGCTGATGTTACCGAACGGCAACCCATTGGCCAAGGTTCTGAAATCATAAACCGGGACGGTCAAGTTCACCGCTCCAGTGACCGTTCCGTAGAGGTTCGTTATCACCACCGCGTAAGTGCCGGCATTGGTCGTTCCGGTGGGCGAGACAACGAAGCTCGTCCCGGTCGCGCCCGCCACGGGGACTCCATTGGAAAGCCATTGGTAGGCCAGCGGGGGCGTTCCCGCCGCGCCCACGGTAAACGCCGCCGAGTAGCCCACGCCCTGGGTCAGACCGGGTGCCCAATTCGTAAGGCTGGGCGGGAATAGCACCGTCAGGAGCGCCGAACTGGTCGCCGTGCCGGCCACGTTCGACACCAGCACCGAGTAGGTCCCTCCGTTGGTCCCCTGCACCGACGCCAGGTTGTAACTGGAGCTGGTGGCCCCCAGGATCGCCTGCCCATTGAAACTCCACTGGTACTGCAACCTCGTTCCGGCTGCACGGACGTTGAAAGTCACGCCGCTGTTCAAGGGGATGGACTGGCTCTGCGGCGGGGTGGTAATGCTCGGAGGCACATCCACCACCAACGTGGCGAGCGGGCTGGTTACCACGCCGTAGGCATTGCTCGCCACCACGGTATAAGCGCCGGCATCGCTCAGTTGGGCCGCGGCCAGGCTGTAAACGGAATTGGTCGCCCCGGAAATCGCCGCCCCGCCCAGAAACCACTGTAGCGAAAGTGGTTGCGTCCCGTCCACGGACACGAGCAGATCGATAGGTTGGCCCGCCTTAAGTTCCGCATTAGCCGGACCACTAACACACTGCGGCGGATAAAGCCCGGTCAATTGCGCGGCCTGGTTCGTCACCGTTCCGAGCGGAGTGGTCACGACCGCGACGTAAGCGCCGTCGTCATGGAGAAACGCGGTACTGACGGGAGTGAACGCCAGGACCGGCCCGGTGGCAAACACGGCCAGATAGGAGGCTCCCTGCTTGTACCAGGCACAGCTGGTCGCGGGAGTGCCGGCGGTCAGCACGGCAAAACTGGCGGAAGTGCCAGCCAGAACGGACTGCTGGGCCGGCTGCACATCGACCACTCCCAGCAGGCAGTTGGAACTGGTGGCCGAGCTGACCGGGTCGGTCAGTACGCAGTAATAACTTCCCGCGTTGCCGAGTTGGACGTTGGTCAGGGTGAGCGAGAGATTCGTGCCTCCAGGCACCGCATTCGTGGCCGTGGCGGTAACCTGGTACCACTGGCACAGCAACGGGGTCATGCCGATCGCCGTGACCCCCAGGGTGGGGGAGGAACCGGCTGCGGCCGCCTCGGACCGCGGCTGCGTCAGGATCGTCACGTTGGTCACTCCCTCGCGGATAATCGAGTTATAAGTGTCCGCGACAAACAGGTGTCCCGCAGGATCCAATGCGATCCCCACCGGCGACGAAAAGTGCGCGTTGACGCCGGTGCCATCCGCAAAGCCGGCGGTCCCCGCCAGTCCCCCGATAGTGCTGACCGTACCCTGCGTCGGCGTCGGCCCCGGCGTAATGCGACGAATGGTGTTATTGCCGGTGTCAGCCACGAACAGGTTCCCGAGACCGTCCACCGCGATCCCGGAGGGATGGTTGAACGAAGCAGCGGCAGCCGTCCCGTCGGCCCTGCCGGCTAAGCCGTATTGGCCCGCCACAATCCAGGAATTCCCCAGCGGGTCTATTCCCACCACCACATGCTCGGCGTAGTCCACGACGTACAGGTTCGTGTTCGCGTCCACCGCAACCCCACAAGGCAGGACCAAAGCCACAGACGGTGAAATGGTGGTGCGAGTCCCATTGGCCAGGGCTTGCGCCAGGGTGGCATAGCCGGGAGCCGGGGTTACTTTCTCGATATAGCCGGCGTTGGGACCATAGATATTGCCGAGCGCAGCCGCGATGTAGAGGTTGGTCGCCGCATCGAAGGCCATCCCATAAAGACCGGCGGCACCCTCGGAGCCGGACCCGTAAAGCTGGTAGGGAGTGATCGAAAGTCCCCCGGGCCCCTCGACATAGAACCCCAACGAATCGTTGCGCACATACAACGGCGCCCCCTGGACCACTGCGAGTCCTCCCGCTGGGAAAAGGCGGTCGAAATAGTAGGGGTCAAAGGTCACCACCGTCGAGACCATGTTCCCGGAAAGGTAACGGACTTCCGCGTTCTGGTTATCACCCACCCAAATCGCGCCCGCGCTGTCGGCGACTACCGCCTGGGGATAAGAGAATCGGGCCTGGGCAGCCACGCCGTCCGCGTTACCACGCGCTCCGGCCGCGCCCGCGATGGTCCCAAAGCTGTAATTGGTCAGATAGATCTGGGCGGAGAGCGGGCCGCCGGTGGCCAGCAGCCAGCCAAAGACCAGGTAAGAGGCGCACGCCG
>Ga0316222_1001624_pt1 | contig 26704 bp, 18 predicted proteins | sample TBH18011metaG_FD_206008 | JGI IMG/M metagenome (GOLD analysis project Ga0316222, IMG submission 206008) | Freshwater microbial communities from Trout Bog Lake, Wisconsin, USA - TBH18011 | ecosystem: Environmental > Aquatic > Freshwater > Lake > Hypolimnion/Profundal zone | place: USA: Wisconsin... | reverse complement strand
CGACCACAGTCGTCGTTGCGTTGCTTGTAGTCATCGCCTTGCCGACTACAGCCATCGTCCCGTTGCTTGCAGTCGTCGTCACGTTACTTGCAGACATCGTGACGTTGGTTACAGCCATCGTCGCGTTGCTTGCAGCCATCGTGACGTTTCTTACAGTCATCGTCACGCCGACGATTGTCATTGGCACGCCGACAATCGTCATTGGCACGATGACAATTGTCAGAATGACGGTTTTAATGCCAAAAACGCCTCAAACAATGATTTTTGCCCTGTTTCCGATGGAAGGTGGCCAAAAAGCGACAGTTTCGACAGTTTTTGAAACTTGAAGAATGGTCGGCTAAGCAGTCAGCGGCTCGCCGAAATCGGCGGCCAAGGCAAACCGACGCTCCATCTCGTCCGGCGTGTGGGTGTGCATCCGGCCGTAAAGGCCGCACCATTGGGCATCGCTGCAATACAATTCGTGGTCTGACAACTCGCCCGCGTCCGCCCGCCGCCACGCTTCGGCGGCGAAGCGTTTTAAGCCGCGCGGCCAACCGCTGTCGGCAGCTTCAAAGCCGTCGGGATGCAAGCCGGGAAACAAATAGGCCACGCTGCTCAAGGCGCGAAATTCCATTTTGATGAAAATGTCCGAGACTAAAACACCTCTGGACCGAAGCACCTTCCATCCTCGTCAACAATCTTGCCGTCGGAATGAACGGAAACCGGCACAACGTATTCCTCGACTTCGATTGCATCCTCAAATTCTCGCTCACCATCGAGAAATTGCTGAAGCCGGGTCATCTGGTTATCAACGATTTCTTTTTGAGCCTCCAACTCGGTTGCGAAAACGACGTAACCGTTGTCGTCACTCACGACCGGCACCGGGCCTTGGCAAAATGTGTTGATGTAAATGCAGAATCCTTTTCGTTCATTCATATTTCGCCATATACACCTGGCCAGGTTTGCCGGTTGGGGCAAGTTTTTTCAGCTTCTTTTTTCGGAACAAATCAGACAGCCTGGCGGCATGGCAAAAGCTCCAGCTGTAAAATGGACGCGAGAACATCGGCTCATCGCGCTCAATCTTTATTGCAAACTCCCATTCGGGAAGCTCCACAAAAACAATCCCATCATAAAGGAAGTCGCAGCAAAAATGGGACGAACGGCAAGCAGTCTGGCAATCAAGCTTTGCAACTTCGCATCGCTGGACCCAATTTTACAGGCGCGTGGCATCGTTGGAATGACAGGAGCAGCAAACGAGGATCGGACGCTTTGGAAGGAATTCCAAAGCGACGTCGTTAAGCTCGGCGTCGAAAGTGAGCAGATGCTCCACGATTTATTCACGAAAAATGAAACGGAAGAAGTGGACTTCCTGCAACGCGACAAAGTGCGGCTCGTTGCGCCGAGCGGCCCGACGGAATCACAAGCGACCGTAAAAGTTCGGCGTGGCCAGCAATTTTTCCGACAATCAGTGCTCACCGCTTACGAAATTCGTTGCTGCATCAGCGGTATCAACATTCCGCGCTTACTCGTTGCGAGCCACATCAAGCCGTGGGGCAAATTTCCAGATCATCGGCTGAATCCGCGAAACGGACTTTGCTTGTCCACGCTTCACGATGCCGCATTTGACGCCGGCCTCATCACACTCGACGACAATTTAAGCGTCGTTTTGAGCAAACGACTTCGGAGTTATTTCCCGCAGCCAGCTTTGGAACAGAATTTTGTTCCGTTCGAGGGCAAGCCGATTCGCTTGCCTGAAAAATTGGCCGAACCGGACACAGATTTTCTGCGCTACCACCGTGAGGAAGTATTTCAACGAGCCTAGCACTTACTACTTTCTAACGAAGCTTATCACGCGCGCCATCGCCAATGGCATGATAGGGCGCGGTTTCTTCCCGCAACGCCTGCGGAGGTTTACGGCTGTTTCGTTTCTTTGGATTCAAGTGCGCCAAGATTAGAACCACGGCGTTTGCCAGGCAAGCGCGCGGAGATCAATTCGGAACTATTCCACCGTCACCTTGGCGTCTTCGAGGATGACGACGTATTTGTAGCCCGCGCCAAAATCATTTTTTGGTTGTTTAATGATGCAAACCGGCTTACAACCAGTCGTCGCAATTCGGCCATCGTCCGCCCAAGGCGGGTAAAATTCAAAAACCACATGAAAAGCAAATTCCATCGCATCCTCCTCGCGCTCGCGCTGCTCGCGGGGATTCAACAGGCCGCCGCGCAAGGCACGACGGCGTTCACCTACCAGGGCCAGTTGCATGACACCGGCACGAATGCCAACGGCGCTTATGAGATGATCTTCAGGCTTTACGACGCCGGCAGCGGCGGTAACCTGGTCGGCGGCCCCCTTACCAACAGCGTCACGCTCGCCAACGGGCTGTTCTCCGTGAACCTGGATTTTGGCAACGCCTTCAACGGCGGCGGCCGCTGGCTGGACATCACCGTCACCAACGGCGGCACGACGGAGACGCTTTCGCCGCGCGTGCAACTGCTGCCGTCGCCCTACGCGCTCTACGCGGCCGGCGCGGCCAGCGCGGCCAATCTGACCAGCGGCACCTGGAATGCGTCGGTCGGGAATTATCAGACGTATTCCAATGTCTTCGGCATTTACGCCGGCGGCGGGCTGGTGCTGGGGCTGTCCACGAACGGCGTGCTGGTCAACGGCAACCTGCAGGCGAACCATCTTCAGGCGAGCGACGTCCAATTGAGCGGCTCGCTGGACATGGGCACGAATTATATCCAGTTCGAAAACGGCAGCAACGGGGCGTCGCTGTCGTTCGACGGCATGATGGGGATTGACGTCGGCGGCAACCTGGATGTCCAGAATGTCCTTTATTTCGGCGGCAACGGCGGGAGTCTTCAGGGCGATGGCCAGGGCGGTGTCCAGACGGCGGGCAATCTCTCGCTGCTGGGCAACAAAATTTCCTTCCCCGTCCAGTCCGGTGCCAACCTCACCGTGACGACCAACGGGGATTTCGTTTTCGACAACAACATCAAGATCAGTTCGCTCGGCGTGCTCCACCTGCCCGGCCCCGGCAGCGGTGGCAGCGACCTGTCGGGAAGCGTCAACGGCCTGCTCGTCAACAGCGGCGCCCAGGTGACCGGCACCTTGAACGTCAATAGCGGGATGTATGTGACCGGCGACATCCATTGCAACGGGCAGATTTATGCCACCTTCTATAATACCAGCGACCGCAACCTCAAGGAACGCATCACCCCGGTCAACAGCGAGGACATCCTCGCCCGCGTGGCCAACCTGCCGATCGCCCGCTGGAATTACAAGACGGATGCCAGCACGCCCCACATCGGCCCGATGGCGCAGGACTTTTATGCCGCCTTCAATGTCGGCATAGACGACAAGCACATCGGCACCATTGACGAAGGCGGCGTGGCGCTGGCGGCCATCCAAGGGCTGAACGAAAAATTGCAGGCCGAGGCCGCGCAGAAGGACGCCCAGATTCAGGCGCTGGAAAAACGGCTCGCGGATTTGGAAGTGATGGTTCGGGCGTCCGTGCAAAAATAATTTGCCGTCATGAGAATCTTTTCCCTCCTCCTGCTGCTGATTGCCCGCACCGCACTGGCGCAAAGCAGCGCGCATTATGCCATCACCCGGAGCGTGGTGGCTGACGGCGGCGCACCGTTGAGCGGAGCCAGCCGGTTTCAACTGACCGGCACCGTCGCCCAGCCGCTCGCCGCCACGCCCGCCGGCACACGCTTCTCCATCCAGGGCGGCTTTTGGATCCGGCCCGCGCCGATCTTCTTTGCGCCGACCAAGGCCGGAACCAATTTCCTGGTCTCCATCCAGAGCGAACCGGGCAAGACCTACGCCGTGCAATCCCTGAATACGCTTGGTTCCAGTTGGCAGACGCTGGCCACGGTGCCCGGCAATGGCAATGTCATTACCGTGACCAATGCCGCGCTGGGAACCCAGGGCTTTCTCCGGCTCGTGGAACAGTAACCCGCCGATCCTGCGACGGCCACCGTCATTCCACCGTCACCTTGGCGTCTTCGAGGATGACGACGTATTTGTAGCCCGCGCCAAAATCCTTGTTCGTCGTCACCACGCCGCTCACCAGCACGGTGTCGCCCAGCTTGGCGGCGGTGGCGGTGGTCACGGCCAGGTCGTTGTCCTGGGCGTCGGCGGTGCCGGAGCCGTCGCGGATGTGCAGCCAGTTCTTGCCCATGATCATGGCGTTATACTTCACCACCTTGCCACGCACCAAGACCGGCTTGCCCGCCAGCGTGGCGCGGCCGGCAAAAATTTCCGCAATGGTCTGCCCGCCGGCGGCGCGCGGGATGCCGGTGAGGTCAAACTTGACGGCAGACGCGGTGCCGGTGAGCGCGGGATGGCCGGGCGGCAACGCGACGGGCTTCGCGCCGTCGAGCGGCGGATGGCCCGCCGGCAGCACGGGCGCGGTGGCGGAGACGGGCGCGGCGCCGCCGTTGACGCTGATGCCGCCGGTGAAATAGACCATGTCGAAGGTGCGGTCGAGCGTCGGGCTGTGGTAGTTGGCCATGGACGTGCCGGCGCCGACGGTCACGGGGTCGCCGGTCTTCACGTCAAACTGCGTGGTGGCGGCCCAGAGTTTCTGGCTGCCGGTGTCCACGAGGACGTAGGTATAGCCGGCGGTGTTGGTGGTCTCGACGACCCGGCCGGAGAAGCCGGCGGCGACGGGATCGGTCACGGCGGTGGAAATTTCGCCCTGCGCGCGAACGGAGGCGACGTCGGCCAGGAGCGCGGCGAGGAGGAGGCATTTCATTTTATTCATAAAGTGTTCGGGAGTTTAGTTTATGGCGGTGGTGGCAACAAGTTTCCGTTGGGTAAACCTTCAATAGCTCACGGCATTGTGGGTGATGGGCTGGCCGCTGCCGTCGTGGCAGGTGAGCGTGCAGGTGCCGTGGTTGGGGCCGGTGGAAATATATTGGGTCACGCCGTTGTAGGGCAGGACGTAGGTGGTGTTGAAATTGATGAGGTGCGCGGAGTTGCTGGCCGCGTGGGAATCGTGGCAGGTGGTGCAGACGGCGCGGTAGTTCTCGAGGTGCGTCTGATGCGAGGACCAACTGGTGGCCGACGCGCTGTCCACCACCGTGCTGCTGTGACATTTGTAGCAGAGGGCGAAGTTGTTCGCGTTGTAGGGCGTGCTGTCGGTGAGCAGGAGCATCTTCTCCAGCAGCGGCGCGTAGCTGGAACCGTGCGGGCCGTTGGGGCCGGTGCCGCCGGTGACGGGCCCCTGATCGTTGTTGTGGCAATCGCTACAGGCGATGACGCTGGCAACGGACAGCGGCGGGATGAGGCTGGGCACGCTGGGGTTCTTGCCAATGACTTCGACGGGATGGAAGGAAGTGGTGCCGGGATTGAACGCCTGCCGGAGGTTGGTCTGCGGATACTGGCGCTGCACCCAGACGGTGCCGCTGTTGCCCTCGCTGTCGCCGTGGCAGCGGAAGCACAATTCATATTCAAAGCTGATGGCCGGCACCACGGCGCCGGCGGCGTTGATGCCGCGCACGTTCGCGAGCGAGCCGGACACTTCCAGCGCCGGGCTGGCGGAGGCCTTGGTGGCATGGGGATTATGGCAGTCCACGCAGGTGACGTGGCGCGAGGTGCTGAGCGCCAGCTCGGCGGCGTCATGGATGCCGGAGGTTTGAAGGACCGGATGCACGCTGACCTTGTTCAGTTCGCTGGCAATGTCCTTGGTGGCGACGGTGCCGCTGTGGCAGACGAGGCAGTTCTGTTCCTCGGGGGTGAAGTTGAGCAGCCGCTTCGGGCTGCCGGCGGCGTGCGGGCGATGACAGTTTTCGCAGCCGTTGGCGGCAACGGTGGTGCCGCCGGTGTGTGGCCAGGGGTTCGCGCCGGTGCCGTTCCACACTGCAGTCGAGGTGGCGTGGGCGGAACCGACCCACTGGTTCGGCTTATGACATTGCACGCACAAGGCGGAGGCGGTGTTGGCCATCACGAGAAAGGTGCCGTATTGGTTGTTGTGCGGGTCGTGGCAGGAAGTGCATTGCAACTGGCCGGACCGGTCGAGCCGCACGTTGTTGACCAGCGCGGACGGGTCGCGCAGCTCGCCGTTCGCACCCGCAAAAGAAGTGCGGTAGTCGAACGACACCGGATGATGCGCTGAAAGATCCGTGCCGATGTAACTCCGCCCGGACGAAAGGGCGGCCGCGCCGGACTTCATCGTAATCGGCGCGGGGCGGCTGCCCACCATGCCGAGCGCGACCGTGCCGTCATGGCAGCTCAGGCAAAGCTTCGACGCGCCGGTCGGCTGGCCGACGACGGCCTTGAGCGTGGAGCTGCTGTAAGGCGTGTAGCTGGCGGCGGACAGGGCGTGGTTCCAGAGCGGGCCGTCGCCGGTGGCGTTGTGCGGCGCGTGGCAGAAAATGCAGACCTCCCGCTCGGTGGCCGAACGCAGCGTGCCGGGGCCGCTGACGGAGAGATTATGTTTTGAATAGATGATGCTGTTGGGATTTTGCTGCGCCACCGCCGCCAGCGCGAGCAAGAGGAAAGCCATCACGGCGGAAAATTTCTTCACCGGCGCGGCAGCGCGCGGCGGACCAACCAAGGAAATGTCGGGGCGGGCTTTCATGGTTTGCGGATGTAACGAAACACCTGGATCCGGTGGTTGAAGGAATCGGCGACGTAAATTTCATTGTCGCGGCCGATGACGATGGCATTGGGCAGCCAGAACTCGCCGGGCGCCGGGCCGGATTCACCCCAATCCATGAGCAATCTCCCCTGCCCGTCGAACACCTGCACGTTGTCGAACACCGCGTCCACGACATAGACGTGGCCGGCGGGGTCCACCGCCACGCCCTTCGGCCGGCTAAAATGTCCGGGCCCGTCACCCGTGCTGCCAAAGGCGCGCAAGAACTTGCCATCCGCATCAAAAATCTCGATGCGGCAGTTCAGCGAGTCGGTAACATAGACCAGCCCGGCGGCGTCAACGGCGATGTGCGTGGGGAAATTAAATTCGCCCGGTTCATCGCCGCGCCGGCCAAACTTGGAAATGAATTTGCCGGCGACATCAAAAATAAAAACCTGATGCTGCCCGGCGTCCGCGACGTAGAGCCGGTCGCCCAGCAGCGCGAGACCGGAAGGCCGGATCAGGCCGTTGGTGATTTCAAACTGAAGGTTGCCCTTCGCGTTAAACGCAATCACTTTTCCCAGTGCCGAGTCGGCCACAAAGAAAGTATCGCCGTGACGGGCGGCGGCCACGGGCGATTGGAACCGCGTCTGGCCAACGGCCACCCAGCGCAGCCATTTCTTGTGCGACAAATCGAGAAAGCAGACGGCGTTCGCGCCGGTGTCCGTGACGAGCAGGTTGCCCGCATCGTCCAGCGCGAGGCCGAACGGATTGACCAGCTTGCCCTTGACCTTGCCGATGCCCGTGATCCAGTCGGCCATCCGGCTGAACATGGACGGCTGCACGCCGATGTCCCCCGGCGCGGAAATGTCGCGCTCATAAATCACCGCCGGTTCGGCGGGCGGCGGCGGCCAGACGGGCGCGGGCTTCGGCGGCGCGGGCGGAACCTCGGCGCAGCCCAGCGCCAACAGCAGCACCAGGCCGCCGGCCGCCAGCCCGCCGAACTTCAAATGACGTTTCAAATTCATCTTCGCGTTAAAACACCCGCTTCATGTAAAGGAAAATCCGGTTCTTCACAAGGTCTTGTGACCATGAGCCGGTGGCGGTGTATTGGTTGTTGTATTCGTAGCCGGCGCGGACGCTCAGCTTGCCGCGCGACCAGTTCACGCCGGTGCGGGCCGCGCCCTGAAACGAATCCGTCCCCAAAATGTCCTGCGCCGAGCCGCCGCCCTCGACATACCACGCGAGCGACGCGAAGATCTGGAGGTTGTAACGGCAGAGCGCCAGGAACTGCGACTGCGTGCCGCCGGAGGAATAGTTGTAGAACGACTGGTTGAAGTTCACGCCGAGAGTGGACTTGTCGTCGAGGCGGAAATTGCAGCTCTGATAGGCGCGCGCGGCCTGGTAATGGGTGAAATTGCAGTTGTAGTCCTCGACTTCGGCCCCGGCGCGAAACCACTTCCAATTGTAATCCGCGCCGAACACCACGTCGGTCAGCGACTGCACCACGGTGCCCGCCGGGGCGTTGTTGCCCGACCAGTTCAACCGGCCATAGACGCCGTAGCGCTGGAACAAATCCACCCGGAACTGCGCGCTCGCGGTATAGATCTCGTAGGAGGCGTTGTTCAAGGAATCGCTCTGATAAGTCACCAGCACCGGCAGCGCGGCGGCGGGATTGCCGCCCAGCAGGGACAGGACATGAGCGCTCGGTGGGACAATCAGTTGTATCTGCGTCAGTTGGCCGGACGGGATGACTTGATAATCGGTTCCATCCACCAACTGGCTGCCGCCGGACGTGACCTGAATGGAACCGGGAACGACATTGGGCTTGTCCAGATAGACCGGACGGAAGTTGGGACTCGTGGGCAGGTAAAGCTGATGCGGCTCGTCAATGGTCGTGGCGACATCGCCGGTGGAATAGTCGTCCTCATGATCAACAATGAAGCCCAGCCCCGCCGTAAGCCGCGCCTGCGAGGTCAGCCGCTTGGTGTAACCTTCATACAAACCCACGCCATAGCGGTCAGTGGAGGAGGAACTGGTGGGATTGGAGTTATCCGAATAGCTGCCGTGGACATCGGGACTCGAAGTAAGACTATCATAGAGCTGATGGCGCACCGTATAACTGCCCTGTAAGTTGTTGGCCGTGGACGGGTGAAGCTGATAAGTGCTGAAGTTGAACATCAGGTAGCTGTCCAGCTTGGGCGTGTGGTGAAAACTGACGTTCTCGGTGGCATTCGCCGCGTCCAACTGCTGGCCGCTATATTGCGACTCACTGTAAGCGACCCCGGTGGTAGCCGTAATCTGCTTGTTGTGGCCGAAGGATTCCGAGTCCGAAGCGCCCACGGATTGGGTCAGGCTGCTCAGGCTGTTGCTGGAATTCAGGGTATTATCATACTGGTCTATCCGATAAGTCAGCGTGGTCTGGCCGGCCTGGCGTTTTTGGATGCCAATAAAGTTTAGATAAGTCTCGGAGATCTCGGTATTGTCGTTGAACCCGGAGTCATTTTCATTCCGGTAGCCAAAATCCGCGTTTAGACTTAGAGTGTCGGTCTCCTCGTTGATGCGCCCGCCGTAACGAGTGCTATCCACGGTGAAGGTGTCGAAGGAGCCATAGTTCTCATAAGTGTGATCCTGCGCGGCAAAGAACGAGGCGTTGTAAGGCTTGGCCTGCAGCAAATTGATTTGCGCCAGATAGCGGTTCACATCCTGATTGCTATTCTGGGTCTGTTTGGAACCAGGACTCGTGGAGGTGGTCCGATCCCAGCCCCAGCCCAGCTCGCCATCCAGATTAAAGGCCAGCAGGTTCGGGTGATAGATGGAGCCGGAAGTCTGCAGCCCAACCAGCGGCGTGATGAACAGTTGGTCATAGGTGGAAGTCGTGCTACCGACCCGGTTATTCTCATGCGAGTCGTCCAACTCTAGGCCGACGCTCGCCTGCGGCGTGCCGTCCAGTTTGAACCACATCGGGTCTTCCGCCCGCGCCCACGGTGACAGCCGCTGCATGACGCCCACGACGAGCAGGCTAGCGAGCAAGCGGCAGCGCTGAAGCCAAACAATGTTCATTTGGCCGCCGCCGCCTCCTTGCCGGGCTGGCTAAGGGCGCTGGCTTTGAGCAGAAATTTATTTACGCCAACGTGCGGGTCGTGGCAAACGACGCAGGACTTGCCTTCCGCGGCGGCGTGACCCTTGACGGCTTTCAAATCCTTGTCGTCATGGCAGTCGCCGCACACTTTCAAAACGTCCTTGGCCAGCAGGAAATTTCCCGCCGAAGAATGCGGCTTGTGGCAACCGGTGCAATCCTCGACCACGTCATGCTGGAATTTCGCCTTCTCCAAAAAATTGTCGTGGCAGTCCCAGCACAAGGTGGGCGCGGTTTTCTTGAGGAAATTTTTGTTGCTCGCCGCGTGCGGCGTGTGGCAGGCCAGGCAGTCGCCATCGCCGACCGGCTGATGGACGTCCTTGGCGTTCTTGGCCGGAATGTCGTCGTGACAATCGGCGCAGGTGTCCTTGACGGATTTTTTCAACAGACCCTTGATTTTGCTCGCATGGGGATTGTGGCAGTCCAGACACTCGCCGTCGCCGACCGGTTGGTGGACGTATTTTTTCTTGCCGATGAGGTCGTCGTGGCAGCTCAGGCAGGTTTCCTTAACCGGCTTTTTCAGGAGGTGCTTCAGCTTGCCGGCGTGCGGCGTGTGGCACTCCAGACAGTCGCCGTCATCCACGGGCTGGTGCACATATTTTTTCTGCGCGGTCAGGTCGTCGTGGCATTCGGCGCAGGTGTCCTTGACGGATTTTTTCAGCAGGTTCTTGAAGTTCGTCGCGTGCGGCGCATGGCAGTCCAGACATTCGCCGGACTCCACCGCCGCGTGCTTGACCGGGCCGGCGGCGAGCGGGTCGTCGTGACAGGTCAGACACAGCGCGTTGCCCTTGGCAATGAGCAGTTTTTTGTTCACCGACTGGTGCGGATTGTGGCAGCTCGTGCATTCGCCCGCCTCGACCGGATCATGTTTCACCTTCATGCCCAGCCGAAAATCCTTGTGGCAGGTGAAACAGACATCGCCCGGCTTGCCCAGCATCTTCTGGGAAAACTGGGATTCGTGGCAGGCCGTGCAGTCGCGGTTGGCGTAAGGCGGATGGACGTCGAGCTGGAATCTCGGCGGTGGCGCGACCGCCGGCGAGCCGCTCACTGCGTTGGTGGCGGCCGGCCGGTGCGTGTCCGGAGCGACCACCGCGTTCGTCGCGCCCGGCTGGGGGACGCCGTCAAAGAAAAATGTCAGCCATTTCTGTTTCGAATCTGTGGTGCAGCCGGCCAGAATCATCACACCGCAGACCAACCCGGCCAAGCCGCCGAGCGTGCAGCCCCGGCGGCGGAAATTCGCTTTGGTTAATGGCGGGTTCATCTGGCCGGCGTTCGGGATTGGCGGCTGACAATTTACTTTTGTTTCAGGAAGCCATACACGCTGACTTTCTGGCCACCGAACTGGCTAGTGACAAAGATGAGGTATTCGCATTGGCGGCCGGGCGCGACATATTTTTTGAAATAGCCGATGCTGTCATAATCCACCTTCACCGCCGCCGGCAAAATGACCTGCCCCTGTATGCTCGCGCCGGACTCACCAAAGAACAGCAGCAGCCGGCCTTCGGTGTCGAAAATCTGAACCACCTGCGTGGCGGCATCCACCACATACGCCAGCCCCTGCCGATCCACCGCCACGCCCTTGGGCCGGGCGAACAGCCCCGGCGCCACGCCCGCGTGGCCGATGGAGCGCAAAAATTTCCCCGACAGATCATATACCTGCACCACGTTGCCGCCGGTGTCGGAAACCAGCAGGCGGTTGCCGGGCTGGTCCACGGCAAGGTTTGTTGGCGAGAAAAGTTTTCCAACCGTGGCCTTGGCGTCGGTCGGAATGGTGAACAGCAGCTGGTGTCCCGACTTGCTGTAAACCCGCACGCAATGGTTTAACAGGTCGGCAACATAAATGCGGTCGGCCGTGACCGCAACATCCGCCGGCTTCATCTCATCCTTCTTGCCGAGCGCTTCCAAAAACGTGCCGTCGTCGCCGTAGATCAAGACCTGGTTGCGCCCGGTGTCGGCGACATACCGTGTGCCGTCCGCATCAACGCTGATGTTGATGGGCAGCCGCAACTTGCCCTCGCCCTGCGGCGAAAAATACGAGGCGCGGCTTTTCTTGAGATCAAACACCTCGATCACGCCCGCCACGGTGTCGCAGACAAAAATCTTGCCGGCATGAACCGCCAAACCATACGGCTTGATTAGCGGATCTGCGGGTTTCTCCTCACCGGTGATAAAATCGGCGAAGCTGCGGTGCCGACCCAATTCAGCGTCCGACGCAAACGCAGTCAGGTATTGGATCCGCGGTTCATCCGGCGAGGGCGGAAAAAAAGTATAAGGCTTGGGCGTCTTGTTCGCCGTGGCGCAGCCACTCAACAGCCCCACCAGAACGCAAAAGCCAATTATTGGGACGAACTGCCATTTGGTCGTTGTTTTCATGCAAAGATTTTAGCCCCGATCAGGATACCTAGCACTACTTTCCTTGGCATTCGCTAGCCATAAATTGTCATTGCACCAACAAGAAATGATAACCGAATTAGCTGCCCGGCGCGCTCCGGCAATTCAAATCGGGCAGCATTTTATGATCCGGCGTTTCCATTCGTTTCAGCCGAAAGTGGCACGCCTGGTCCTGCAGCGGACTAGCTGGCGCAGGAATTGCCTTACCTAAAAAGCGGGCTTCGGTCAAACTTCGACCAAAGCCCGCCTGATTCAGAACTTTAGACCGGGCGATTATTGCACCACAATAATGTTGGTCACACCGGCGCTGCCGCCCGGACTTGCGGCGGAAAGAACCACCGGGTAGCTACCGGCATTGGTGTAGGTGAACGATGGGATGTAGCTCGGCGGTGCGGCCACACCCGCCAACTTGTTGGCGGAACTGATGCCAGCCGGGCTGTAGAACGACCAAGTGCCATAATTGGCGTTGGGGCTGGTGTTCGTAAAGTTGACCGTCACCTTGTTTTTCACCAGCGTGGTGGAGCTGTTGGTGAAGCTGGGCGTCGGCACAACATAGATGTGGATATAATTGTTGCGTGCCATCGTTTGCGTTCCATTGGCGTCGGTTGCCGTGAGGGAAACCGTGTAATTGGTAGCAGTGGTGGTTTTCGTGTAGGCATAGGTAACAACCTGGGCCGTGCTGGCGCTGGTTCCGCCATCACCGAAATTCCAAGTGCAGGCTGTCACATTGGGATAATTCAAATTGGTGAACGTGAACGACGCTCCCGGCTTGCCATAAGTTGACTTGGTCGTGAACATGGCGGTTTGGAACTGGCTCATGACCTTGGTTTCCGCGTCTTTTATGAGCAGCGGAATCAGCGTGGGGTTGTGGGTTTCATAGGTCCCATCGCTGTAAACCATGTAGATGTCAAACCGCGCCTGCTGGATGGCGGTCGGCAGCAGCAACTGATCGGCGGCCGACGGACCGGAGTTCGTGATGGAGGCCAGCGAGCCGGGCGACGTGTATTCCCAACTGTTCTGTTGGTAATTGTTCCAATTGTTGGTGAATATGGCCGGAGCGTTGCTTAACCCCCAGCGATTCAGCAGATCCGCCACGCTAACCACAAGGTTGCTGTTTTCGAGCGCATAGTCCGGGTAATCCGGTGCGCCGGAAGTATGGCATCCACCCAGAGCACAACCATTGGGATCAATCAGGAACGTGTGGCCAGTGACATTAGCCCCCGCAGCCGAGGTATAACTCGGCACATGGCAGGTGGCGCACTGGTTGGTATTATAGGTGCTCTTGGCCACAATGCCGCTGTGCGTGGCATAAATACCCATGCCATTGTTCAAGATACCATTGGTATAAAAGGTCTTGCCATTAGTGGTGTTCAGGTAATCCGGCTGAAGGATGCCAGTCAGCATATTATATTGCGGCGAGAGATGCGGCGCGCGGCTGAAGCCGGTGACGTTCGTGGTTAGGCCCGTGGTCACCGCCAAGGCGTTGGTAATGACCGTGTTCGTCGTTGTGCCACCTGTCGGATAAGCATTGGTCAAAATACCGACAATTTGATTATAGAGGTTGTAGTTGGTGGTGTAGGTGTAGGTATAGGCCGCCGAAACCACCAAGTTCGTCACGGGAACGACGTTGGTAATCAAGCCATAAGCACGACCATCCCAGCGGGCGCCACGGGTATTGTGGCACTGGCCGCAGACATTGATGCCGGGATTATACATGCTGGCAAACGTCGTGTTCATGTAATAAGTATTCCCTGAAGAATCTTTGCGCGCGTCAGCCTGCGAAGGCATGGTGTAAAAATTCGACGACCACAGCGGATTCCGCAACTGGACGTAATTGTTATACACATTGGTCCAACTGACATTTGTGCTCACGCCCGCAATAATGTTGGTCACATAGCCAAACACCGGCGTAGGCGTCAGGCCGTGCGGGTCATGGCAATCCGCGCAACTGGGACCCCAAGCTTGGGCGTCACTGAGCGTGGGCAGCACCAGCGCATTGGTCTGCCCTTTCAGACGATTGGCATAATCATTAAGCATCGCCATGCGGGCCGCTCCGGAGTGGCAGGTGCCGCAACTTGCCTCATTACCAACACTGGAAACAGCGGCGGAGACCGTCAGGTAATGCGCTGAATTGGTGAATTCGTTATATTGCGGGTTATGTCCCTGATGACAACTGCCGCAAATTGCCGGGTCAACGCTGACGACCGGGAGAATGACCGCGTGATCGCTGTTCTTGTGCCAACCCGCCGGGCCGTGACAGTCTTCACAGCCAACCCCTTGTAGGCTGGCCACCGGTGAGTTGGTGTCGAAACCCGTCGGTTGGTTGAAGCCCACCGTATGGCAGAGGACACAACTGCTGTTCTGCTGGCCGCTGTGCACCAAATCATTATAGGCGTTGGCATGGGCCGTGGTGGTCCACGGCGTATATTCCGCACCGTGGCAGCCACCGCAGGCCGCCGACCCGGCATAAAGATTGGCCTGGCTCAATCGGAAATTGTCATACCCATTCGTATCCAGGAAGGTGTTTTGCCAGGCAAAACTGGTCGCCTCTACTGTCTGGTAATTGTTCCAAGGCCCGGCCGGACTGGTCGAGCCTTGAATGGTATACCAGCCCATCGTGCCATACCAACTTACGGTGACATTGGTGCCGTTCACAACCGGGTTGTTTAGCACGGGCGCGGCGGGAACGCCACCGCCGGAGCCGAGCGTTTGCATCTGATACATCTGACCGGATGCCGTGCCGATGATGCCGACCAGAGCCAGGCCGGCGGTCAGGACGGACAAAGCCCGGCGCATAGGGTAAAGATCCATGGTTTTCATTTGATTTTAGATTTTTGTTGTCCCCGCACCGTTATGAGCCAGCCCGGCCACCCGCCGCACCTCGCGGTAGTATGTCAAGTGCGGGCAAGTCTTCATAACCTCAAGGCACATCGGTTATTTTCGGATCACTTGTTATGGCAACTGCGGCAGAGCAAGCTGCCCACGCCGGCCTGGGTCCCAACGATCTTGACCAGCTTGGGATTGTTGTTGATGTCATACGGCGTGCCTTCCTGATTGTGCACGTCGTGGCAGGAAGTGCATTCCACCGTATGACTTCCATTCAGTAAAAATCCATTGATGGTCATATTATTGCCGGGTATAAACAACCCGCTGTCCGGCTGCAAGACGTAGGTGGTGTCAGGATTCCACAGCCATTCATCCTGGCCAACGCCCGTGCCGACCAGCGCCGAGTTGTAGGTCACGGAAATGGGATGAGAATGGGTCAGGTCGGTGCCCAGATTGGCGCTGTTGGTGATAAAACTGGCCGGGCCATGCGTGGTATAATAGCCAACCCCGCCATAGGTGTTGATGGCCACCGTGCCGTCATGGCAGCTTAAGCACGCCAGAGACGGCCCGTTCGGTGACGCCGCCACCGCCGCCTGCATGCTGGAAACCGGAACATTGTTGGTGTTATACATCCTGAATGCAGAGGACGTGGTCTGATGGCCCCAGAGCGGAACCACGGTGCTGTCCGCATGGTGCGGCACATGGCAGGTGCCGCAAACGGTGGCCGGATCCGAGGGATCCGTGTTCCACGATTGCGTATGGAAGTCATGCGGGCTGCCGACGATGCCGGCCCGGGCGGTGAAGGCCAGCAGGGCGCCGGCGACCATGGTCAGAGTGAGGAGGTTGAGGGATTTCATAATATTATGTTCAGGTTATCAGTTTAGCTACGCGCGTTTGTTGTTGTGTTGTCCGTTCGATTCGGTTTGTTCGCGGTCGGATATCAGCGCCGCGTTTTCGTTTTGTTGGTCACGGCATCAGTTAATGCCGCATTTCCCATGGCAGAGGCGCATCCCGGCCAACCGGCCGTTTCACCTCCACCGTCTAATTGGTTAAAATCATTCATGCGGTTCAAGCATTGCCGGCCACCGGACCACCCATCGCCCACGCCGGCGCGGCCGGGGCCGAGGCTTCGAGGCGCTTCGCCCACGGCGAATCAAATCGCGCCATCAGTTCCGCCGTGTGTTCAGTGATGATCTGCTGGCACAAGGCCAGTTCCTGGCTGCGGTTCTTGGTATTTTCGCGCACCACCGCCTCCAGGTCGTCAATGTCGTAAAGAAAAACATTAGGGAGTTCCGCCACCGCCGGGTCAATGTCCCGCGGCACCGCGATGTCCACGAGCACCAGCGGCCGGTTCCCGCGCGCGGGCAAAATCCTTTCCACGTCGGCGCGCTGCAAAACAATTTCCGGACTGCCGGTCGAGCTGACCAAAATGTCCGCCTCGGTCAGCGCCGCCGCCGAATCCTCGAGACGCACCGCGCGGCCGCCGAATTCCGCCGCCAGCTTTTCCGCGCGTTCCACCGAGCGGTTGGCGACCAGCACGGTCTTCGCGCCGCGCTTGGCCAGATGTTTCACGCAAGCCTCGCCCATTTTGCCCGCGCCCAAAATCATCACCGTCTTCGCGCTCAAGTCGCGGTCGAAAATTTTCTCCGCCAGCTCCACCGCCACGCTGCCGACCGAGGTCGCGCCGCGCCCGATGCCGGTGTGCGTGCGGACGGCCTTCGCCACCGCGAACGCCGTCTGGAACAGCCGGTTCATTTTTTTGCCGACGAGGCCGGCATCCTTCGCCGCCTGATACGCGGCCTTGACCTGGCCGGTGATTTCCGTCTCGCCGATCACGAGCGAGTCCAGCCCGCTCGCAACGGCAAACAGATGTTCCGCCGCCGCCGCGCCTTCCTTGACGTAGAGATGCGGGGTGAAATCAAAATCGCCGCCGGTGAGCTCCTGAAACAGCGCCTGGACGCGGCCGTGAATCCACGGCGACACGCCGTAAATCTCCACCCGGTTGCAGGTCGAAAGCAGGACGACCTCGTCGAGCCCGCCGCGCAGCTTGAGGCGGCAGCCGCAGCACTGGAGGCGCGCGCGCTGGACGGCCAGCTTCTCACGCACCTCCACGGGCGTGGTCTTGTAGCTCAATCCTGCAACAAAAATTTTCATGGCTTATTTTAAGCCTGACTTCGGCTTGATGTCTTAATACTCGGCCAACGCCGAAAACCGCGCTTACCGTTTTTTGTCATTTACCAAACAACATTTGGCGAGATTAAACATACATTTCAGCCTTACGCAAATAATTAGATTTCCTTACCCGCCTCGGACTCGCCCGGCGGCGTCACGCGCGGCTCGTCTTCCGGCCGTTCCAGCGGGTGTTCGTGCGCCTGGAACTCCTCGGAGATGCGCCCGTCCAGACACGCGGTGTTCAGCGGATAAACTTCGGGATCGAAGATGACGTGGTAGAAATGCCAGACGATGATCGCGAGGCACGCCAACACCGCCTCGTAGTAATGAATCGTCGTCGCCACCGTCACCACCCAGCGCGGCAGAAATTGCGTCACGTCAATCTTCAGCCAGATGGCCAGGCCGGTCGCGCCCATGATGATCGTGCCCCAGACGACCGCCCAGTATTCCATTTTCTCCGCGTAGCCGAAGCGGCCGATTTTCGGTTTGTCCTTGCTCAACCCGGCCAGGTAACGCACGGCCTGAAAAACATCGAGCGCGTCTTTTTTCACCGGGAACAAGTCCGCCACCAGCTTCCGCCCGTCGCGCGTGGCGAGGATATATATTAGATGATACGCGCCGATGGCGAGCATCACGATGCCAGCGACGCGATGCGCCCAGCGGCGGAACGGCTCGCAGGAACCTAAAGTTTTCGCCAGCCACGAATCGGGAAATTTTAGCGCAAAGCCGGTGACCGCGAGCACGATGAAACTCGTCGCCAAAATAAAATGCTGCCAGCGCTGCGACGTCGTCATCCGCACCACCGGGCGCTCGGTCATGCGCAGCCGCGCGGCGGTTTTCTTGACGAACAAAATTCCGTTGTGCGCCAGCATCCCGCCAATCGTCGCGAAAATCAGGAAGAGATAAATGCGCCGCGTCCAGTTGTTCAGCTTGCTGCCGAAATCCGTGCCGCCCGCCTGCCCGTCCGGCGCGACGTGGATTTTGCCGAGCGAAAATTCCCGGCTCGCGCCCGGATGGCATTTGCCGCAGGTCGCCACAAGGTTGACTTTGCTGACGGTGGAATTGGTATCCGACGACGGCAGGATTTTGTGGTAGCCGTGGCAGCTCGCGCAGTTCGCCGCGACGGTGGAACCATATTGCGCGGCGAGGCCGTGATAGCTTTCAAAAAAAGTTTTTACGCGGTCGGCGGGAAGATTGTATTTCGTGTTCAGCCGCTCGGACGCGTGGCAGCGGCTGCACACGTCCTCGGAAATGCTGATGGTTGAGGTGCTCTTGAGCGACCGGATTTTGTGGTCGTCATGACAACCCGTGCAGGTCGGCGCGTCCTGCGAACCGGCCATGACCGCCTTGCCGTGGACGCTCTGCGCCCATTCGCGCGCCTCCTTGTCGTGGCACGCGCCGCAGGTAGCCGCCTGGCGCGAAAAATAAATCGGCGAGGTCGGCGAGTTGTCCGAGATGATCTCGTGCGAATCGTGGCAGTCGCGGCACGTCGCCGCGTCGTCGTGGCCGGCTTTCAGCGCGAGGCCGTGAACACTGGCGTTGTAGCTGGCCGTCTGCCGCGCGTGGCACAGCGCGCAGTTGACGGGCGAGAGAATTTTATTGTCGTCGGGATGCTTGGCCGCGACATCGGCGTGGCAGCTGATGCAGGCGTTGGTCGCGTGCGCGGACAGTTTTAATTTGGCCGCGTCCACGAACAGCGAGACGGCCTTGCCGGCGGCGTTGGTCTTGAACAGCGTGTTGTCGCCGTGGCAGTCGAGACAGTCGCTGTTTTTCAAACCGGCGAAGGCCGGAGCCGCCGCGAGCAAAAGGAGCGCGAACAAAAGGTAAACGCCGCGTATCATTCCCCGATTTTCGACCCAGGCCGCCCGAAAATCTCCCCTTCATTTGTCAACTGCTCGCCAATTTTTGACGCGAGTTTGCGGGGTAAAACACTTGCGGCAGCCTGCCGCCGCGACCGTCACTGCTTCAGTCGGAAGAACAGATTTCCCGTGGGCGGGGTGATGGTGATGGAGTTCGTGCCATTGGCGGGCGTGATGGAATAACCGCTCGTCGCCCAGCCATTCGTCAATGCGAGATTCGCATTCTGCTGCAAGGTGTAGGTGTTGGTGGCCGCGTCCGGCCAGGACACGGTGACGCTGCTGCCACCATGCGCGATGATGAGCCGGGGCACGCCCGGCGTCTGCACCACGCTGATGAGGCTCCAAAAACCGCCGGTCACAGAATAGCTGCCGCCGCTCATCGCCAGACCGGCGTCCGGCTGGCCGAGGGTTCCCGCGACTTGGTAAGTCCCGCCGGTGCTGGTGCCGCCACCGCCGGAGATTTTATACCAGTCCACCGTGTAGCTCTGCCCGGACACCCGAAGGATGAAGGCAGAATGAAGAATGATGAAACCAAACAGCACGATGGATTTTCTCATCACCGCCCCACTTTACGCCAGCCGGACGGCGATTCAACCCCGGATTTTTCAACGGTGTTCAACGCCAGGCCGCCAAGGCGCAAAGGTCTGACACGAATTTCACGAATTAGCACGAATTTTTAAGCCATTATTTCAACACCACATTCAGCACTTTCTGCCACTCGTCACCATAGACCAGTTCAAACACCATTTTATGTTCGGGAAATTCCAAGCCGAGTTCCGTCCAGCTTTTTTCCTCCGCCAGCTTGTTGCACAGTTTGAAAACCTGCTTCTTGTAATCGGTGTCATCGTTTTTCAGGTGGATGCCTTTGGACTCGACCACGAATACCTTGTCGAAATCCGTTTTATCGGCGGCACTGGTGCGGGAGACAATGAAGTCAGGATAAATTCCGTTTTTGCGCCAGCCTTGCAGCCGATAATCCTGCCGTGACAGATTGCGATACCACCAGAGCAACTGCCCCTGCTTCTCGAAATACCACGCCACGCTTTGCTCGTCGCGGTTCAAGCCATCCTCGGCCACCTGCTCAAACAAACTCATTTGCAACGGTGAATTGTCTTCACGCGTCAGTTTGCGCGCGCCTTTGCGCATTTTGATTTTGTCCGGCAACCGGTAGCCCGCCTCGTCTTTCAGCAACAGGAAACGCAGTTTCTTTGCGCTCACCAGATCAGTGAAAACTTCCTGCGCCAGCCGGTTGCGCTCGGCATCGGCACGCTTCACCAGCTCCTGAACGATGAACACAAAGTTTTCCGCCACCTGCACCAATCCGTTTTTGCGCGTAAGCGTGGCGATGACGTCCTTGACGATGTCGTGGGCAATCCACGGGTTCGGAATCAATTCCAGCATTTGCCGCGTGGCAAACACCGGATCAACGCCGGCATCCGTGCTGTTTCGGTATTGGCGGCCCTGTTCCTTGACGAGTTCCGCCTTTTCACCCAGTGTCACGAGAATCTCTGCATCCTGTGACGGCGCATCCACCAATTGCAAATTCTTCTCCGGTGTGAAATCCGCCTGCGTCCAGTCAATCCGGCTCACGATGTCCGTTTCATAACTGACCTCGCGCCACTTGGTGCCTTGCTGGATGACAAACTTCGGCAGATAGATTTTCCCGGCGAACTTCTTGAACTTGTCCCGCAGTCCAATCAGCTCTTCGCCCTGCTCGCCTTCTTCGGGCGCATCCAGCACTACCTGACCCGCCAGATCGCCCAAGCCTTCGCGGCCAAACCCTTCGCGCACGGAATCCACCAGCAGCTTGGCTTTTTGCCGGAAGCAAAATACATAGCTCTCGTCCAGTTCCTTGATTTTGGTTTTCCGCGCGCCCGGCTGGCGCAGAATTCGCCCGACCAGTTGCGTCAGATTATTCTTCGACGCCGGGTTGGTGAGAATCGTCAGCACGTATGCAAACGCGCAATCCCAGCCCTCCTGCAACGCCTGCTTGGTGATGATATATCGGATCGGACAATTCCGCGCGAACAGGTTCAAGCCCTCGATGTCATCCTTGTCGCTCGATTTCACGGCCACCTCGTCCGGCGCAATGCCGCAATCTCGAATCAGAAATTCCCGCACGTCTTCCGCATGGATCAGCCCGCTGCCGCGCTGGTCTTTGCCCGTGCGCTCCACCTGCACCAGACAAATCGGGCGGATGTAATTGCCCGTGTTCGCCTCGTATTTCTTCGCCGCCGCTTCGAGTGCGTCGCGTTTCACCTTGCTGGCGAGCATGGCGTTTTGCCAGCGCGTGCTTTCCTTGTTATTAATGTGCAAGTCCAGCTTGATCATTTCCTCGCGCTTCAATTCCAAACCCTTGATGTCCACTAATACGTTGCTGTCATCCGTCGGCGTGGCGGACAGCTCCACGATCACGGATGGATTCAGCCCACGCAACGTGTCTTGCGCCATCTCGCTGTAAGCCTTATGGCCTTCGTCCAAAATAATGATTGGCGACAAAATCCGCAGCGTGTTGCCGAGCGAGGTTTTTACCTGCCGCTGAAACAATCCCTTGCCGTCGCCGAACGCATCCAGATTCGGAAACTGTTCCAGCAATTTCGCGTGGCCTTGCACATCATCATCTTTCGGGAAGAACGCGCTGAAACCGCCGCTGTCTTTGAATACTTTCAACGTCTCCTTGTTCTGCCGCGAGGCCGACGGCAGCATCAGGGTCAGCACCACCAGATTTTCCGTCACGTCTTCCGGCGTGAACCGATCCGTCTTTTCGTAAATCACCGTGCGCCCGCCGCTGGCGATGTCCAGCACCTGCCGGTAGGAATGATCGCGGTTGCGCAGATGGTCAATCGTCTGCCGGTAAATCTGTGTGGTCGGCATCACCCACAGAACGAGGCCGGTCTGTTTTTGCCGGTAGCTCCGATTGACGAGGTCAACCGTGTGCGCCGCCAGCAGCGTCTTGCCGCCGCCGGTCGGGATTTTCAGGCAGAAGTTTGGCAGTGATTCGCCGATGCCGTTCTTGCGCGAGCGGTAGTTCTTGCCGCCGATTTCTTCCCACGCTTTCAGCGGCACGTCCACCGACATTTCTTTTCCGGCCAACGCGATGACCTTGTCATTTTTCACACGCCAGTTTTTCAGCGCTTCGAGATACGCCTTCACCCGCTTGAGCGTGTTCTGCTGATATTCCTTGAGTTCCATGACGTGTTAAATTTTATTGGCAGCGTCGCGAGCGCGGTAGCGTCTTGGAGTGCGCCAGCCCTCTGGCGCTTTCGCGTCGCCAGTCATGCGGATGAAAAGCGGCAGAGGGCTGCCGCACTCCAAAACCTCGCGGACATTTCACGACGCTTTTCATGTCGCCAGCTTGTAGATTTCAAACGGCAATTGCGCGAAGTCTATCCGCAGCGCGTCGAGTTGTTCCTGGTCCAGATACTTCGTGGGCGCGAACACCAGCCGCCGCTTGGTCTTAAGTTTGCCCAGGCTCTCCGCGCGCTCCAGCGTGAGCGCAGTCTTTTTCAGGTAATCCATGTCCGGCTGGTAAAAGAGATAGACCTCGTGCGTTTTGGATTCGCCGACGAACGACCGTTTCTCGTTCACCTTGCGCTCGTCGAACTCTTCGCCGGTAGCGGTGTAGAAAACGTAGCGCGCCAGTTCAAGGTAGCTCGGCAGATTCTTGCCGTCCAAAATGCTGTCCAGTTCAATCGCCTTGCCCAGCTCGAAATAGCTGAACGTGCCGCCCAGACCCTTTTTCAAATTCTCGTCGCTTGCGCCCTTCACGCCTTTGATGACGCGCCGCACGCGCTCCGCCGTGATGCTGTCCGCGTAATCCTCGCACTCGACGAGGATGAATTTGCGGTTGCCGCCATCTTCCTTGTTCAACGCGAGCACGGCGTGCGCCGTCGTGCCGCTGCCACCGAACGAATCTAAAACAATGTCACCCGGCTCTGTAGAAATCTGGATGCACCTTTTGATCAACTCAACTGGCTTTGGATGTTGAAACTTATCTGCCAAACCAAGTTCGCCGAGAACCATTGTTCCCTGCTCGCTAATTACATCTGTTTCAGTCCAAAGTGATTTTGGCTTTGTAGTGCTCTTTCGGGATTTTTGGTAGATGTTCCACTCGCCATCTCGCCTTTGTTTTGCGACGACATCAGGCAGCGGCACTTTCAAATCAACCAAAGCCATCTTTTCGCCCGGATTTTTACCCCAACGCCAGCAACCATCTTCGCCATCACTATTTCGTGGATAGACAGCTACATGGAATTGTTTGGATTGAATGAGCGATATTCGAGCAAACCCACATTCGTCAGTGAGATCAGGTGCCACATAAATTGGGTAGAACAATTCTGCTCGGTTGAATCGCCCGAACTTTGGGTTTCGATTGCGTAATTCCCACAAATCAAAAGCGCCTTTGGCATCTTTGTGCGGCAACGCATCGCCTTCCTTTTCAAACTCCTGCATTTCGACAAGGGGATTTCGAGAATAAACCAAAATGTATTCGTGAGTCTTGGCAATTTCTTTATATGTCTGACCGCGTTTGTTTGATTGAACCACGATGACCGAAATAAAATTCTCCTCGCCTAGCACTTCATCCAAAAGCATCCGAAGACGATGCTGTTCGTTGTCGTCAATGCTTATGAAAATTATCCCGTCATCGTCCAACAACTCACACAAAAGTTTGAGGCGCGGCAGCATCATGCACAGCCATTTATCGTGACGGGTGAGGTCTTCGCGGTCAACCGCTGTGCCGAGCCATTCCTGCATCATCGGCGAATTGACTTTGTCGTTGTAAGCCCAACCTTCGCTGCCGGTGTTGTAGGGCGGGTCAATGTAGATGCACTTCACCCGTCCGGCGTAGGTGGGCAGCAGCGCCTTCAACGCCTTGAGGTTGTCGCCGTGGATGATGAGATTGTCGTCCAGCCGCACCTTGTCCGTGAGGCTCCGGTCCCGCTTGGGCACCAGTTCGTGATACTTGACCGAGAGATGATAATTCTGGACGAGCGCTTTCCCTTTGAAATCGAGTGTGGCCATGTGTCGCGTGGTTGCTCGCGCCACCGCGACGACGGGAATTCCAAAAAAGAAGAGGCGCGGACCTGCCGTGCCCTGCACCGAGGCACCGCGAAGCGCCTGTCACAGAAAACACGCCAAGCCGCGCCCATTTGGGCGCGCTCGGTCGGTTTCTGTGACGGGCTAGGAAAATTCGCGGTTTTCGGTGCAGCCCGTAGCCGTAGCTACGCAAAATTGTTAATTAAATAATAATCGTCGTTTTGTTTTTAAGGACGCGCCAGTGTGCGCCAGAAGATTGTTGGAGGCAAGAAACAGATGCGGGTTAAGCTCGACACCTCACCTTTAATTCCTCTCCCCGGTCGGGGCGGAGAGGAAATGAATCCGCGTCAATGCGCGGAATCTGCGGGCCACATCTCCCGCCCTGCCCGGCCAAGGCTGAATCCGGCGGGGCGACGACCCTGTGACCCCGATGCGGTTTCGGCCACAGGCCGAACCCTACACCCCCCGTCCGCCCTGCCCGCAGCATCCGCCGGACAACGGGCATGGCCGGTAACGTTATTTTTATCTTTTCAAGAAATTCCCATCTGAAATGGCGATTTTTATACAGAAAACAAATCTGTTTTATGACAAACCAAATCTATTTTGTCGCAAAGTAAATGGGTTTTGTCTTAAACCAAACGGGTTTTGCCTCAAAGTAAATGGGTTTTGTTCCAAACCAAACGGGTTTTATGGCAAAGTAAACGGGTTTTGTCTTAAACCAAATGGGTTTTGTCGCAAAGTAAATGGGTTTTGTCGCAAAGTAAATGGGTTTTGCCTTAAACCAAATCTCTTTTGCCTCAAAGTAAACGGGTTTTGTTCCAAACCAAATGGGTTTTATCTCAAAGCAAACGGGTTTTGCCCCAAAAGCCATTTGGTTTGCGCCGGACGGACAGGTCAAAAGCGGCGCCCCGCCGCCCCGGCATGGCCGGGGCGGCGGGGTTTTCCATGAAAATCGCCTCAATGCACCAGCCGCGAGACCATCGCGTAGATGATCAGCGCCAGCAGCACCAGGCCGAGGCCGAAGAAGAAATAGCCGAACGTCTTGGCGATGTTCTTCCACTGGAACCATTCGTCCTTGATGCGGTAGGCGTCCAGCCGGCCGCCCTTGACCAGCCGGTCATACCAGCGGCGGCGTTCGTGCAGCATCTCGGCCTTGGAGACGCGGCCGGAGAAGATGACGGTGTCCATCGGGAATTTCTCGATGCGGAAATGCGTGTTGAAGAAATGGATCGAGAAAATAAATCCGGCGGCGAGCAGCGCCTCGTCCGAGTGCAGGATGAGCGCGATGTTGATGGCCCAGCCGGGCAGGAAGCGCGTGAAAAATTCCGGGAACCACATGACCAGCCCCGACGCGCCGATGATGGCCACGCCCCAGAACACGGCGAAGTAATCGAACTTCTCCCAATACGTCCAGCGGTCGAACTGCGGCTTCGGGCCTTTGCCGAAGAACCATTTGTTGTGGTCAATCAGGTCGCGCAAATCCTGCATGGTCGGCACCATCGAGTCCGGGCCGAACACGACCGAGAAGAAGCGCTTCAGCTCAATCTTGCCGGTTTCGGGATTGCGCAGGTTGCCCCGGCCCTTCCACGAGCGGCCGACGAGCGAGCCCAGGTGCAGCGCAAAATAGATGAACGTGATGATGGCGCCGAACCGGTGCAGCATCCGCGCCGTCTGCGGCCCGCCGATGACGTCGAAAATAAACTTCGCCCAGTCGGTGTAATAAAATTTCAGCGGCATGCCCGTCACGACCAGCGTGAGGAAGCTGGTCACCACGAGGAAATGCAGGAACCGCTCGAACGGCTGGAACCGCGTGAACCATTCGTCGCCCTCCTGCGTCTTGATCTTCGCCTCGCGGAAAGTTTTCGAGTCGTGCAGGTAGAGCCACACCGCGCGCACCAGCCACGCGAGCGTGTGGACGCCGAAGAAGCCGAACGTGCCGATGAGCAGCCCGGTCATCGCGAGAAACACGACGTGGAGCACCGGATAATTTATTTTGTCCAGCGGGTTGGCGTGCGGCCGGTATTCGGTGAATTTCGCCGTCGCGGCCGGATGGCATTTCTGGCACGTCGCGAGGATGTTCGTGGCGGACAGGTGCGAGGCGGGATTGGACACCGGCAGGATGTCGTGGAAGCCGTGGCAGTCGTAGCACGCGGCGACTTCCGGCGCGGAGTTCGCCAGGCCCAGCATCATCGCCTTGCCGTGGTAGGTCTCGCGATAATGCTCCAGCCGGTCGGCGTGGCATTTGCCGCAGCGCTCGTCGCTCAACGATTTGAAGTTCTTGCCGGTCGGGTTGACGATCTGGTGCGCGCTGTGGCAGTCAATGCACACGGGCCCGCGCGGGTCGCCCACGGCGAGCAGCTGGCCATGGATGCTCTTGTCGTAGGTCTCCTCGATGCCGACGTGGCACTTGCCGCAGGTCTTGGCAACATTGGCGTGGTTGATGGGCGAATCGCGGTCCACGCTGCGCTTGATCTTGTGCGCGCCGTGGCAGTCGTTGCACGACGGCGCGACAATCAAGCCCATCTTCAGCAGCGCGGTGCCGTGGATGCTGTCCATGTATTGGTTCGCGGCCTCGGGAAATTCGATCTGGTATTCCTTGGTGAGATTCGTGTTGCTGTGGCACTTCGCGCAGGTCGCGGGCAAATTCATCTTATACACGGACGAATGCACATCCTTCACCGGCAAAATCTCGTGGCTGCCGTGGCAGTCCCAGC
>Ga0316222_1001623_pt1 | contig 26711 bp, 23 predicted proteins | sample TBH18011metaG_FD_206008 | JGI IMG/M metagenome (GOLD analysis project Ga0316222, IMG submission 206008) | Freshwater microbial communities from Trout Bog Lake, Wisconsin, USA - TBH18011 | ecosystem: Environmental > Aquatic > Freshwater > Lake > Hypolimnion/Profundal zone | place: USA: Wisconsin... | reverse complement strand
CAGGATCACATGACCATCCAGAATGCCGCGCACCGCATCGGCCACCGGCTCGTTGTGATCGTCGCCCTCCACCAGCACGGTGAACAGACCGGTGATCTGTCCCGCGCGGCCATGATGCTCTGGCCCAGGCCCGGCGCGCTCCAATAGTCGTGGCAATTCGGCAAACACGCTGGGCGGATAGCCGCGCGTGGCCGGAGGCTCTCCCGCGGAGAGGCCGATTTCGCGCAGAGCGAGGCAAAATCGCGTCACGCTGTCCATCATCAGCAGCACGCTTTTGCCCTGATCGCGGAAATATTCGGCAATTGTCATCGCCGCATAAGCCGCCTCGCGCCGCATCAAAGGTGGCTGATCAGACGTGGCGATCACCACCACCGAGCGCGCCAAGCCCTCCGCCCCCAGATCGTCCTCAATGAACTCCCGCACCTCGCGCCCGCGTTCGCCCACCAACGCCAGCACCGCCACATCGCAGTGCGCGTGGCGGGCGAGCATGGAGAGCAGCGTTGATTTCCCCACGCCCGAACCGGCGAATAGCCCCAGACGTTGGCCTTGCCTGCAGGTGGCGAACAGATCAAGCGCCCGCACCCCCAGATCAATCCGCGGCCCAAGCCGCGCGCGCCGCGTGGCATCCGGCGGACTGGCGCGCACCGGGCGCAGCGAGCGACCGCGTGGCAACGCCCCCTTGCCATCCAAGGGCCGCCCGAGCGGGTCGATCACCCGACCGATCCAGCCATCGCCCACCGGCAGCCCAGCCTGCCCAGATACACCTCCAGGTTGTGACAATTTCATCCAGGCCACACTGCCCGGCCCCAGCCCTTCAGTGCCAGCAAACGCCGAGGCCTGAATGGTGGCCCCACGAAATCCCACGATCTCCACCGGCACATCCCCGCCCGAGCGCGCGCGCAACGCCAGACGATCCCCAACAGAAACCCTGGAAGACAGCTGCTCCACCTCGACCATTAACCCCGAAATGCCGCGCACCCGCCCCTGCAGCCGATGCACCGCCTCCCCCGCCAACGCCGACACCGCCGCCTCACAACGTGCTGCCAGCTTAAGATGAGTCTCACCAGACGGGAGCCGTTCAGAATTTTCGCTTAACACCTTGCTATGCCCCAATTTTTCGGCAGATTCTAAACGAATAATACAACCCAAAGATGAAAAATGAATGGATTAACCACAACCAGAATGATACAACAACCCCAGATAGAATGATGGAGGCTTCGATGCGCGTTCTCCTGGTGGAAGATGACCTCACTGCAGCTCGCGGCATTGCCCTGATGCTGAAATCCGGCGGTGCGGTGGTGGACGAAGCCGATACCGGGCAGGAAGCGCTGGAGCTGCTGCGGCATTATGATTACGACATCGTGGTGCTCGACCTGATGCTGCCGGACATGGAAGGCTATGAAGTCGTCCGCCGCATGCGCGCCACGCGGATCGATGTGCCGGTGCTGATCCTCTCCGGCCTGTCTCGCCCGCAAGCCAAGGTGAAGGGGCTCGGCGTTGGTGCCGATGATTACATCACCAAGCCATTCGACAAGGGCGAGTTGGTTGCCCGCATGCAGGCCATCGTCCGCCGTTCGAAAGGCTTCAGCCAACCCAGCCTGCGCGTCGGCAATCTGCGCCTGAATTTGGACAGCCGGGAGGTGCTGGTGGGAGACACACAGGTGCATCTGACCGGCAAGGAATACGCCATTCTGGAGCTGCTGGTGCTGCGCAAAGGCATGGTGCTGACGAAGGAAGCCTTCCTCAACCACCTCTATGGCGGCATGGACGAGCCGGAGATGAAAATCATCGACGTTTTCATCTGCAAGCTGCGCAAGAAGCTGCAAACTGCAGGCGCAGATAATCTGATCGGCACAGTCTGGGGCCGGGGCTATATGTTGCGCGACCCGGGTGGGGCTGCCCTGCCAGAACATGCCTCCGCCGAGCCTCCCTTCATCCGGGCCGACATCGCCGTTCCGGCATTGTCGGCAGCCTGAAGCGACGTCAGACGGTGAATTGCTCGGCCAGGATGCGTTCAGACAGACCCTGGTCGGGATCGAACAGGATGCAGGCTTCCAGTGAACGATCTTCGCTTACTGCCACGCTGATCACTTCACGCACTTCAAAGCCGTCTGCCACCGCTGCCACTGGGCGCTTGTCAGGTTCCAACACCTCGAACAGCACCTCAGCCGAGCTCGGCAACAGCGCACCACGCCAGCGACGGGGGCGGAAGGCGCTGATCGGGGTCAGCGGCAGCAAATTGGCCGAAAGCGGGACGATCGGGCCATGCGCACTGAGGTTATAGGCGGTCGAGCCGGCCGGGGTGGAGATCAGCACACCGTCACAAATCAGCTCCTCCAGCCGCACGCGGCCATCGATGCTGATCCGGATTTTGGCGGCTTGGCGCAGTTCGCGCAGCAGGGAGACTTCGTTCAGCGCCAGTGCCTCGGCCACCACGCCGGTGCGGGTGATGGCGTGCATACGCAGCGGGTGCAACTCCGCCGCCTGAGCGCGCGCGAGCCGTTCGGGCAGATCGGCTTCGGAAAAATCGTTCATCATGAAGCCGACAGAGCCGCAATTCATGCCATAGACCGGGGTGGTCCGCTCCAACACGGTGTGCAGCGTCTCCAGCATGAAGCCGTCACCGCCGAGGGCGACGATGATGTCCGCCTGCTCCAGCGGGCAATCGCCATACAGCGCCACCAGCCGCGCCAGGCTTTCCTGGGCCAGCGGCGAGGAGGAGGCGGTGAAGTGCAGTCGGAGCGAGGCCATCGGGGGCGATCAGGCCGCGTTTTCGGAAAGGGCGGCGACATCGCGCGCGTGGCGATGCTCCAACACCGGCATATCTCGCCGAATGCGCGCCGTGGCGGCACGATCCATCGTCGCCGAGACCAAACCGATGCCCTCGGGCTTCTCCGCCACCACCCGCCCCCATGGATCACAGATCAGCGAGTGGCCAAAGGTGGCGCGCGTCTCGCCCTTGGCATCGACATGCTCGCCCACCGTGGCAGAGGCAGCGATCCAGCTTTGGGTTTCAATCGCGCGGGCGCGCAGCAGCACGTGCCAATGCGCCTGACCGGTCGGCACGGTGAAGGCCGCCGGGGCAAAAATCAGCTCCACGCCGCGCTGCCGCAGCGAGAGGAACAACTCGCCGAAACGCATATCATAACAGATGGTGCAACCGACAGTGACGCCCAGCGCCTGATAGGTGACAATCTCCTGCCCTGCGCCATAGGTGGCACTTTCGCGGTAGCCGGTGCCGTCTGGGGTTACGATGTCGAACAGATGAATCTTGCGATAGCGCGCAATTTCACGGCCATCCGGGTCGAAGACCAAGGTGGTATTGAACAGCCGCCCGGCCTCGGCCCCTTCGCCACGCTCGCAGATCGAGCCGCCATGCACCACGATGCCGCGCGATATGGCGGCCTGGCGCAAAAATTCATAGGCCGCTCCGCCCGCGCTCCCCGAGCCGAAACCCGGCAGCGCCTCGGATTGCGCGAATTTCGCCGCCCGGTCGCCACCCAGGCAGGACCACATTTCCGGCAGGCAGACAAAGCCCTGCAGATCAGGCGCCGTATCCAATATCATGCGCGCCTGCGCAATGTTGGCTGCCTTGTCGTGCCCTGGGCACATTTGCATCACGCTGATCTGCATGTCCGCTCCCCGCTCAAGCCACACACCACATGATTGCGCCGATCACCGCCGCCAGTCGAGCCGTGGTTCAGCACGTGGGCGCGGCGCTGGCTCCGGCTCCCGCTCGGCTCGCACCGGGCGGGCGGGCTCCGGCACGGGTTCGGCGGCCGCCTCGGCGATGCGGGCACTTGGCGGCGCTGCCTGGGCCCGTATTGGCAGACGCGCGGCAATGGCTTGCAATTCCTCGCGCATTTCACCGAGCTGACCTTCAATCTGATCCAGCCGCGATTTCAACCCAAACACGCTGAACGGCATCGCCAGCAACAGCAGCGCATAGATCGCCGCCGGCACCAGAATCGCCAAAGCCGCCCACCAGGGGAGATCAACTGGCAGTTGGATAAAATTCGACATCACCCTATCCTCGTCACCCCTCGCACGCACCGATGGGCTCTGTTGGCGTCGTCTTGGCACTTATACCCACCTGCACCAAGGCATCTCTTATGATTTTGTTGATCCCCGGCCCAGTATCAACCCGTCCCGAGGTTCGTGCAGCCATGGCGCAGGATTATGCGCCGTGGGACGATGAGTTCCGCAGCCTCTCCCGCCGCATGCGCGCCCGCGTGCGCGATTTGGCAGGCGGACTGGCACAGATGCACACTGCGTTGCCTCTGCAAGGCTGCGGCCATTTCGGCACCGAGGCGGCGTTGCGCAGCTTCCTCGCCCCCGGACAGAAAATCCTGATCCCGCAAACCGGCCAATATGCCGAACGGATGACGCGCTTGGCCCACGAGGCCGGACGGGAGGCGGTGCCGTTGCCGGTGGACCGCAATCGCCCGGCATCGCCCGAACTGATCGCAACCGCGCTGGCGGGCGACCCCAGCATCTCGCATGTCGGCCTTGTCTATAGCGAGACCAGCACCGGCACGATCCAAAACGCCCCCGCCATCGGCGCGGTTGTGCGTGCGGCAGGTCGGCGGATGATCCTTGATGCGGTGTCGGCCTTTGGCGCGCTGCCATTGGATATGTCCGCGCAACCCGAGATGGATGCGGTGATCTTCACCAGCAATAAATGCCTCGAAGGCCTGCCCGGTCTGTGTTGGATCGTCGCCCGGCACGATCACCTGCGGCCCAGCGGCAGCGCTGGCAGCTACAGCCTGGATCTGGCCGATATCCACGCGCTCGCGCTGCGCGACGAAGGCGGCAGCTTCCGCTTTACCCCACCGGCGCAAACCCTGGCGGCGTTGGAAGTGGCGATGGATTTTCACACCGCCGAGGGCGGCACCCCGGCACGGCTGGCGCGGTATCAGAACAATGCGCGCGTGCTCTATCGCGGCATGGTGCGGCTCGGTCTGCGCCCCTGCCTGGATGAAGCCGATCAGGGGCCCATCGTGGTCAACATCCACGCCCCGCCTGACCCATCCTGGTCGCTCCCCGGCTTCGTGGCAGCGCTCAGGCAGCGCGGCTTTGTGATCAGCAATTTCTACAACACCGCCGATCCAAGTTTCCGCGTCGGCTGCATCGGCCATGTTACCCCGGACGATATGGCGCGTTTCGTTGAAGCCGTGGATGCGGCGCTGATTGAGATCGGCGTGACGCACAGGCGCTGATCACAGGCTCATCGCCAACGCCTCCACATCCGCCCCGGCCGGTGCGCCGGGGTGACGGGTGAGCAGCAGCGCTTGCCGACGAATGGCCTCGCGCACTTTGTCGTCGCGCCGCACCACCCCGGCAAGGCTCGGCGCTTCACCCAGAAAACGGCGGCTCGCCTGCGCCAATGTCTCATACACGCGCTGGCCCGCCGCCGGAGTGCTGGCCTGATTGACCACAATCGCCCCCGGCCCGCGTTGTTTCGGGCGATCCTGCTGGTGCAGTTTCAGCACGGCATAAGCATCCGTCAGGCTGGTTGGCTCCTCGGTGGCAACAACCAAGAGCTGATCAGCCGCAGCGGCCATCTGGCGGACGAACGGATCAAGCCCCGCCCCGAGATCGACCACGATCCGATCATAATCGCGCCCGGCTTCGGCCAGCCGACGCAATAATGTCTGCCACCCGGCAGGACCAAGCCCGGCCAAATCGCCCGAGCCGGAGCGGCCTGCCAAAATATCAAACCCCGCCGCATGGCGCGAACACGCATCCCGCAAGCTGCATTGCCCGGCCAGAACCCCGCCAATATCACGCTCGGGCAGCAAGCCGAGCTGAACATCCACGTTGGCAAGGCCGAGATCGGCATCGAATAGCAGCACCCGCAAGCCGCGCCGCGCCAGGCAATGCGCAAGCGTGATGGCGAACCAAGTCTTGCCCACCCCGCCCTTGCCAGAGGCGACCATGATCGTGGTGGCGGTCATTGGCGTCCCCCCGCGCGTTGGGCGGAATCCGTCAGCAGCGACGCCAACATGCGCGGCCGCATCGGCACCATCCCGTCCGCGGCCCCCGGTCCCACGCCCGCTTCCGCCAAGGCGAGCCCGGCCTCGGCGGCGGCCAGCACGCAGCCCAGGCGGCGGGCGACATCCAGCCGTGTGGCGATCAGGAATGCGGCGCCCAGAGCTGCAAATCCGTCCGCCGTCTCGCGCGCCTCCATCTGGTCCATCCCGGCCGGCAACACCAACGCCACCTGCGCCTGCGCGGCTGCCGCAAGAGTGGCAAGTTCAGCGCTTTGCAGCGCGTCGAACGGCGATATCCCGGGCAGGTCGATCAGCACCGGCTCCCCCTCCCGCCGCCGCGCCAGCGCCCGCGCGAGGCTGACGGGCTGGCTGGCCACCACCAAATCGAGGCCGAGCAGGCGGGTGAAGGCGGCCAATTGCTCAGCGGCACCGGCGCGCCTGCCATCTGCGGTGATCACCATCGGCTTTTGTCCCTCCATCACCAACCGCGTGGCCAAGCGCGCCACCGTCACGGTTTTTCCGGCACCGGGTGGGCCTGCAAACATCAACGGCCGCTCGCCCGCACCGAGCGGCAGCGGACTGAATTGCAATGCCGCTTCCAAAGTCTCAGCCAGAGCGCCACGCGACAGGCGATCAGCCAGAATATCAGGCGCACCGTGAAATGCGAGGCAGCGCGCAATCGCCGGATCGACAGGAATCGGGCCACGCGCCTGCGCATCCTCACGTGCGACCGCGATTTCCACGCCGCCTGCAATTTTGCGGGTGGAGAGAATCAGCGCCTCATCGCCCAACTCGGCGCGGATCAGCGCCATCGCGGCCTGCGGTGAGGTGGCCTGATAGAGCTTCAGGCGCATGCTCGCCCTCCGCTCACAGGCTGCCCACCGTGCGAATGCGCACACGGGGCGAGATTTCGGTTTGTGCCAACACCGGCGTCAGCGGCCGCACACGCTCGACAATGGCGCGCACATGAAAGCGGATCTGGCTGCCGGTCAGCAGCACCGGAGCTTCCCCGGCCATCGCCGCCGCATCGAACACCGATTTCAGCCGCTGCATGAATTCCGATAATTGCGAGGGTGCCATCGCCAATTGCCGATCATCCGGCGGCCCCACCAGCGCCTCGGCAAACGCCGCCTCCCATTCCGGTGAGAGGGTGACGAGCGGAATATAGCCGCCCGGCCCGATATGTGCGTCGCTGATCTGTCGTGCCAAGCGCACCCGCACATGCGCCACAATGGCCGTCATTGCGCGGATTTGGCCGGCGCAAGCCTCCTGAATACCTTCCAGAATGGTGGACAGGTCGCGGATTGAATTGCGCTCGCCGAGCAGCATTTGCAGCACGCGCTGCACGCCGCCGACTGAAATATGCTGTGGAATCAATTCAGAAACAAGCTTCTGCTGTTCACGCGGCAAATCGTCGAGCAGCTTTTGGGTTTCGGCAAAGCTGAGCAATTCCGGCATATTCTGCTTGATCAACTCGGTCAGATGCGTGGCCAAAACGCTCGCCGGATCAACCACCGTGCAACCGCGAAACACCGCCTCTTCGCGCAAGGCGGGATCGACCCACAAGGCGGGCAGGTTGAAGGCAGGCTCTTGCGTGGCTTCCCCTGCAAGATTGGGCAGGCCGCCTTTGGGGTCCATCACCAGCAAATGCCCCGGGCGCAACTCCCCGCGCCCGGCTTCGATCTCCTTGATCCGCACGCAATATGCATCCGAGCCAAGCTGCATGTTGTCTTGAATGCGCACCGGCGGAATGACGAAGCCCATCTCACCGGCGAGCGCCCGACGGATTTGTTTGATCTGCTCGGTCAGCCGGGGGTTATCGCCTCCGGCCAACACCAACAGCGCGTAGCCGAGTTCCAGCCGGATCATGTCGATGCGCAGCGCCTCACTCAGCGGCGGCTCGCTGGGGGCGGGCGGCACTGGGGCGGGCGGAGGGGCTAAGTCCAGCGGTGATTTGATGCGCAACCACGCGCCGCCGCCCGCCAGACCGGCAAGGGCGAGGAAGGGCAGCGTCGGCAGGCCCGGCATCAGCGCCAGCACCAGCGCCGCGCCTGCCGCCATCGCCATCGGCTTCGGATTACCGCCCAATTGCCGGATCAGTGCGGCATCCGCCGTGCCCTCCATGCCGCCCTTGGTGACAACGATGCCGGCTGCCGTGGAGACCAGCAAAGCCGGGATTTGCGAGACCAGACCATCACCGACGGTGAGCGTGGTGTAAGTGCTCGCCGCCTCCGCGAATGGCATGCCGTGCCGACCCAGGCCGATGGCGAGACCGCCGATGATGTTGATTGAGGTGATGATCAAGCCCGCAATCGCGTCACCACGCACGAATTTCGCCGCACCATCCATCGCGCCGTAAAATCCACTTTCGCCCTCCAACTCCTTGCGGCGACGGCGTGCGGTGGCCTCGTCGATCATGCCGGAGGACATGTCGGCGTCGATGGCCATCTGCTTGCCGGGCATCGCATCAAGGCTGAAGCGCGCTGCCACCTCGGCGATGCGGCTGGAGCCTTTGGTGATCACCATGAAATTCACCACCAGCAGGATGGCGAACAGGATCAGGCCGATCAGCACATCACCGCCCATCAGAAACCCGCCAAACGCAGCCACCACATGCCCCGCCGCCGCAGGACCTTCATTGCCATGCGAGAGAATCAGCCTTGTGGTGGCCACGTTGAGCGACAGGCGCAGCAAAGTGGTGAGCAGCAGCAATGTAGGAAAGCTTGTGAAATCAAGCGGTTTGGCAAGAAACATCGCCACCATCAACACCAGCACCGCCATCGTGACCGACAGAGCGAGGCCGAGATCGAGCACCACCGGCGGAAGCGGCAGGATCAGCACCGACAACAGCCCCACCACGCCGAGCGCCAAGCCGACATCCGTGCCGACGCCGAATTGCGCCAAACGGTGCTGGATGTGGCCCAGAGGGGTGGTGAGGGCTTCCGACATACTCAGGCCACAGCGCCGGCGGCAGGCGGCGGCACGGCTTCACCCTGGGCGGTGTAGTCACGCAGCTTGTTGCGCAGGGCGCGGATGGAAATGCCCAGAATCGTCGCCGCATGGGTGCGGTTGCCCAGCGTGTGATGCAGCGTCTCGATGATCAAAGCACGCTCAACATCCTCCATTTTGCGGCCGACAAAGCCGGAGAGATCACCGCCATTGTGCGGAGTGGAGCGCGCCGTGCTCTGGCTGTCGCCGCTGAGCAATTCGATGGCGTCCGGACCGATCTCGTCCCCGACGGCGAGGAGAACGGCGCGGTGGATGGTGTTTTCCAATTCCCGCACATTGCCGCGCCACGGGCAGGCGCGCAGCCGGGCGAGGCAGGCGGCATTCACCGGGCGATAGGCCACGCCATTCGCCTCGGCATAACGGCGCGCGAAATGCTCGGCCAAGGCTGCAATGTCGCCCGGCCGCTCCCGCAATGGCGGCAGGCGCAGCGAGACGACGTTGAGGCGGAAATACAAATCCTCGCGGAAAGTCCCGCGCGATACCTCCGCCAGCAGGTCGCGGTTGGATGTGGCGAGGATGCGCACATCCACCTTCACCGGGGCCGAGCCGCCAAGCCGGTCGATCTCGCGCTCCTGCAACACGCGCAGCAGCTTGGCTTGCAGGCGCAGATCCATTTCGGAGATTTCATCGAGCAGCAGCGTGCCACCATCAGCGGCTTCAAAGCGGCCAATCCGGCGCGCTATCGCACCGCTGAACGCGCCCTTCTCATGGCCGAACATCTCGCTTTCCAGCAGATTCTCCGGAATCGCCGCGCAATTCAGAGCCACGAATGCGCCAGATGCGCGACGGGATTTGCGGTGCAGATGGCGGGCGAGCACCTCTTTGCCGGTGCCGCTTTCGCCACAAATCAGGATCGAGGCATCGGCGCGGGCCACCTGATCGGCACGGGCGAGCACATCAAGCATCACCGGATCGCGCGCGACAAGCCGATGCGTCTCACCGCTGGCGGCCTCCAGAATGGCGGCGATCAGATCGGCATCGGGCGGCAGCGGCAGAAATTCGCGGGCACCATGCCGGATCGCCAGCGCCGCCCGCTCAGGCGAGACGTTGACGCCGCACGCTATCACCGGCACCGCGATCCGCTCGCGCGCCATCGCATCGACCAGCCAGCCGAGATCAAGCGAGACGTCACACAGCACCGCTTCCACCGGCACCGCCCCGCGCAGCCGCTCCAGCGCCACCTCCACGTCGTCGGCCTGATCGAGCAACACGCCGCGCCCCACCGCCATGCGGGCTGCCGCACCGAGCGGGCCGGAGAGGGAGCCGATGATCAAAACGCGCATGCCCGCCTCCTCACAACGCCCGGTCGGTTTTAACGATTTCGGTCATCGTCACGCCGAGCCGATTGTCATCGACCATCACCACCTCGCCGCGCGCGACGAGGCGGTTATTGACGTAGATATCGATGGCCTCACCCAGTTTGCGGTCCAACTCCACCACAGCCCCACGGCCGAGCTTGAGAAGTTGGCTGACCTGCATGGTGGATTTGCCCAACACCGCGCTGACGGTGACGGGAATGTCATAGACCGCCTCCAAATCGCGGGCGCTGCGCGGGATGGAATTGTCGGGGGGCGGCGGTGCTGAGTCGCCGAGTTCGGCGAGGTCCATGTCGTCAGGCATGCTGGGTCTCCATCGGGGTCGCAGCGGCGTCGGGGAGTGTGACGAGGGGGCGCGTGCTCGGGGCGGTCGGAGCCAGAAGATCGAGGCTGCGCAGAATGTCATTGATGGCGTCGAGCACCGGGCGGGTCTGGCGTATCGCGGCACCGCCCTCCCAGCCGAGCCGGGCATCGCCCGGAGCCAGCGCGTCCTCGCCCTGCAACACCACGCGGCGCGCCTGCTCGCGCGGCAAATCGGCCAGGGCGCTGCGTATCGCGTCGAGCAAGCCGGGGGAGACAGCAAGGGTGAGGGCACGATCCGGCGCGAGGTCGGCGATGATGTCGTGCAGCAAATGGGCGATTTCCTGCGGCGCATGGCGCAGCGCCAGGCTGGGCAGCAGGGCGGCAAGGGTGGTGAAAACCAACCGGGCGGCGACCTCCACGGCTTCATCGATCTGGCGCTGACGCTGTTCGGCCAGAGCAGGCAGCAGGTCGTTCAGCCGCAGCAGCGCATCCCGCGCCGCCATTTGCACGATCCGCGCGGATTCGGTTTTGGCCGCACTGATGCCCGCCATGAAGCCTTCATGTCTGGCGGTTTGCACGTCCTCATCGGTCAGCGCGGGCGCGGCCGGAACCGGCGTCGGCATTGGTGCGGCGGCGCGGGCATGGCCGTGAGGGTCTGGCATATCGTCGAAATCCTCAGCGAAGAGGATGCCGGTTCCGGTGGGCATAGAGTTCAGATCGGGCGGAATGATGCGCATGGCTCAGTAGACCAACTCGTCGTCTTTGCCTTCGCTGATCTCGATGGCCCCTTGGGCGGCGAGATCCTTGGCAAGGGCGACGATATTGGCCTGCGCCTCGTCCACATCGCGCAGCTTGACCGGGCCAAGTCCTTCGATGTCGTCGCGCAGCATCTTGCCGGCACGCTCGGAGAGATTGGAGAAGAACATCTCGCGCAGCCGCTCGGACGCACCTTTGAGCGCCAACGGCAGCTTGTCTTTTTCCACCACCCGCAGCAGCGCCTGGATTGCAGTGCCGGACAGGCGCTGCAGATCGTCGAAGGTGAACATCAGCGACTTGATCTTCTCCGCCGCCTCTCGGTTGCGCTCCTCCAGTGCGGCGACGAAGCGGGTTTCCGCCTGACGGTCGAGATTGTTGAAAATCTCGGCCATCATCTCATGCGCATCGCGGCGGGTGGAGCGGGCAAGGTTGGACATGAATTCGGCGCGCAGCGTGCGCTCCACCCCATCGAGCACGTCCTTCTGCACGCTCTCCATCCGCAGCATGCGCATCACCACCTCCATCGCGAAGCTGTCCGGCAGCAGCGAGAGCACGCGGGCGGCATGGTCGGGGCGGATTTTGGAGAGCACGACGGCGACGGTTTGCGGGTATTCGTTCTTGAGGTAATTGGCGAGCACGCCCTCGTTGACGTTGCCGAGCTTGTCCCACATCGTCCGGCCGGCCGGGCCGCGAATTTCCTCCATAATCTGGGCAACCCGCTCACGCGGCAGGGTTTTGAGCAGCAATCTCTCGGTGTTTTCAAAGCTGCCGACCAGATTGCCCGCGCCGCCAAGACTTTCGGCGAATTCGACGCAAAGCCGCTCTACCACGTCCGACCGTATGGCACCGAGTTGTGCCATGGCGCCGGAAATTTCGCGGATTTCGTCCTCATGCATCATGCTGAACAGCCGCGAACAATGCTCTTCGCCCAGCGCCAACATCAATGTTGCCGCCTTTTGCGGGCCGGTCATGCTGCGGGTGTCGTCAGTCCGGCGCATCAGGCGGGCTCCTGCTGCATCCACGCACGGACGATGGAGAGGCTTTCCTCAGGATGCTTTTCAACCAAATCCGACAGTCGCCGGATCGAGGAGGCGCGCAATTGCCCCTCAATATTGGCGACATTGACCATGTTCTCGTCCTCCAGCGCCGCCAGGCCAACACCCGGCGGACCGGCCAGCGCGGGCACACCGCCGGGGCCGGACACAGCGGACATCGCCGCATTGCCGCCCGGCAGGCGCACGCCTGTCGATGCATGGCCAAGGCTGCCCGCCACACCAGCGCCCGCCTCATCACCGCCAGCCAAGGCCGGCAGAGCAGGCGTGATCGTCAGGCGTCGCACCATCGGGCGCAGCACCAGCAGCAAGGCGACGATGCCGATCACACCGAACAGCCCCAACTGCGCCAGTCGCATCACATCGGCCTTGTCCAGGCCCAGCGGCAAGGTAGATGGGCTGTCAGCGGCCAATGAATCCGGTTCGACGACGAAGCGCAGCGAGGCCACTTCCACCGTATCGCCACGTTTTTCATCAAAGCCGATGGCGCTGCGCACCAGCCGCGCGATGCGGTCCAACTCAGCGGGCGGACGCTCCTGCCACGCCGCCTTGCCATCCGGCCCGGCCACCGTGACGCCATCGACCATCACAGCCAGACTGAGACGCGCGATTTTGGGCTGGTCGCGTACGATGGTGCGCACCGTTTTGGCGATCTCGTAATTGGTGGTCTCTTCCTGGCGCTGCTCCTGCGTGCCTGCACCATTGCTGCCCGCATCGGCATTGGGCAGGTTGTTCTGCACCGAGACGGTGTTGGCGGCTTCGGTCGATTTGCTGTTGCTGGTCACGTTCTGCTGGCTGCGCACCACCTGCCCGTCAGGGTCGTAGCGTTCCTGCGTTTCGTGCACCTGTTCGTAATCGTAGGAAATGCTGGCTTCAGCACGGACATGGCCGGAGCCGAGACTGCGTTCGAGCATCTCTTCCACCGCGCGGGCAAGCCGCATCTCCGCCGCCCGGCGCTGCTCTTCAGCGGTTGCCAGCACACCGGACGGGCCAACCGGCTCACCGGCACGGGCGAGCAGATTGCCGCGCGTATCAACGATGGCGATGTTCTGCGTGCGCAATCCCGGCACCGCTGCGGCGACGAGGTTGAGGATGGCGCGCACCCCCTCCTGATCAAGCCGTGCCGCGCCCTGCATCGACAGCTCCACCGCCGCCTGCGCGTCCTGGCGGTCTCGCGCGAAGGGCTCGCGATGAGGCAACACCAGATGCACCCGCGCCGCCCGCACGCCCTGAATGGCGCGGATCGAGCGGACCAATTCGCCTTCCATCGCGCGGGTCTGATTCAGCGCCTGTTGAAAGGCATTGGCTGTGATGTTGTCACCACGGTCGAAGATTTCGTAGCCGATCGAGCCGCCACTCGGCAGCCCTTCGCGCGCCAGCACCAGCCGCGCCTTGGCGACCATATCGCCCGGCACCAGCACCTCTGATCCGCCCGCACCGAGCTGATGCGGGATTTTCTGACGCTCCAGCAAATCGGCAATCTGCCCGGCTTCCCGTAGGTCGAGATCGGCATAGAGCAGCGACATGCGCGCCGTGCCGCCTTGCATGGCCAGCAATGTCAGCAACCCCAACGTAGCAACCGCAACCGCCGCCAGGGCCGCCAGTCGGCCAAATCCAAGAGTCTTCAGGCCAGAGAGCAGATTCTCCATCATAATTCCCACATCGAGGCCGTTTTGCCGCGAGGTCAGATTACGAGGGAGAGTCTTATCAGCCGGTTAACACCCAACCACTGCCCGGCATTTTTTGCCGAGGGGGTGCCGCAGCGTCAGTGGATGACTTGCTGCACATTGCCGATACTGTCGGAGACGCTGCCCATCTGCACCGCCAAACTGCCATTGCTGGCTGTCACCCCTGTGACGGTGCCGATGGCATTGAACGCCACCGGCGTGGTGGCCCCGCTTGTGCCGATGCTGTCCACGGTCACTTTATAGTCGCCATCGGGTGCTGTGGTGCCGCCGCTGGTGGCACCATTCCAGTTCCAGGTGTTGACGCCCGACTGGGCGGCAACGATGGATTTTTCGAGCAAATTGCCATTCGCATCGCTCACCGAGATCGCCACATTGCCCGCCGCCGGCATGCTGAACTGAATGCTGCCCTGGCCGCTTTGCAACGGCATATCCGAATTCGCCACCGCCACCTGCCGCCCGACCAGGGAGGAGGATTGCAACAGACCATCCTGCTGAGTGAGCTGGATCAGCTGCGTCAGGCTGGTATTGGTGTTGATCTGCTGCTCAACGCCGGAGAACTGCACCAATTCCTGCGTAAACGAGTTGGCGTCCATCGGGTTGCTGGGGTCCTGGTTCTTCAGCTGTGTCATCAGCATTTGCAGGAAGTTATTGTAGTTGCTCGACAATGCACTGAGGGCGTTGGTGCCGCTGGATGCGCTGGCAGCAGAGGCCGCGGCGGTGCTTGCGGCGGTGCTGGCGGCGGCGCTGGCGGCGATGGAGCTGGTCATATCGTTCTCCTGTGATACGAATTAGGCTGTGATATCAAAACCTTGCACCAAAGCGAGCGCATGCGGCGCGGCATCGTCTGGCACTGCGGTATCGGGCGCGGGGAGGTTGAAGGCGTAGCTGCTCGATTGTCCGGAACGTCGCGGATCCTGGCCGCCCTGCTGCCCCGCCAAATTGGATGCCCCACCGCCCCCAGCACCTGCCCCGAATGATCCCCCCGCTCCGGTCTGGCCGGAGCTGTCGCCGGAACTGGCCGAGGACGCGGCAGGTGCCAGGTGAAAGACGATGCTGCGCCCCTCAGCGGCCACACCTGCGCGATCGAGAGCGTGGCTGAGCTGGCTGCTGTCTTGCTGCAACAGGTTCAGTGTCTCCGGTCTGGCGGCGGTGAGCGTGACTTTGACGCCGCCATCGCTGGGCCGTTCGACGGCAATCACCACCGTGCCAAGACTATGCGGATTCAGTTCCAAGCTCATCCGCGAGCCAGACTCCCCGCTGACCACATGCAGCAGGGCGGGCACCACCTGACTGGCCGGGTTGGGCGCGGCGGGGCTGGCGGATATCGCGGTGGCCTGATGCGCGGTCGCTGGCGCAGAGACAGCCGCCGGTGCGGCGGCGTCCAACGCCATTGCAAGTTGCGGCGTGGGTGCTGCGCCACTGGTCGGCGCGGTCCCCGCCTCGGCGATCGGATGATGCGCTGCGTCGGCAGGCACGCTCGCCCCCCCAGTGGCTGGAAGCGCGCCTGGAGCGGCAGACTCCGTCGGCATCGCCTGACGAACGGGGGGCATCTCGCCCGAGATGGGTGGCGGGTCAGCATCGCTCACGACGGGGGCTGCCGGTGGGACCGACGATGACAGGGCAGCCAACGGCAGTGGCGGTGGCTGCGGCAAAGGGGCGGTGGGGATGCCGGTGGATGCGCCTGAAGCGGCCTCCGCGGCGAGTTTGGCCCCATGCAAGGCGCGGCGGTCGGCGGTGGGGCGCAGGAGGTGCACCTCACTGGCGGGCTTGCCCATCGCCGATGCTGGCACAGCGGGAGAAGCCTCGGTCGGTGCCAGAGTGGCCGCATCGGGCGCCGTGACAGTGGCTGCCGGAGCGGATGCGTCGATGGTCTGCGGTGATGGGCCAAGCGGCGATGAGGCAGACGGCGGCGGGGTGGAGGGCGGTTGAGGGGAGAGCGGGGCGATTGTCGCCTGCGTTGCTGCGGACATCGGCGTCAGCGGCGTTGCCGGGCCGGGGGCCAAAGTGCTGGGCCTCGGCGTGGCGGATAGTGGCACGTTTGATGGGGAGGCACCGCCACCCGCCACCTCAGCTGCGGCCAATATCGGTGCGGCGAGTTGCGGCTGTGACGCGGCGGCGTTGGATGGCTGCGGCATGGTCAGGCTCGCCAGCACATCGGCAAATCCCGCGTTCCGGCTCGACGGGACGCTTGGCTGCACGCCCATCGACGACGACGCGGCGGGCGCGAGCTGGGGGCTGGCCACCGAGCTGGGCATTGCGGAAGGCTGACTGGCGGGCATGGCGGGGTCCGTCTGTGAATGTGGGCGGCACATCGCATGCGGCGTGCCAGACGGAACCGCGCGGAATTCCGGCCTTTTGCGAGCACCGCCTCACCACCGCACGGCGAAATTTGCCGCCCATCCGGCAGGTTCTGCCGGGCCAAACCTGCCGCCCGCCCATCGGAGGAAGCCGCAAACCCGCAGAACTCCGCGCAGAATGACGTGGCACGAAAGCTGCGCAGCGTCTGGCATCGGGTCTGGCTGTCGCGGCCGCCCCCAACGTTTACAGGAGCCCCTCATGTCTCTGCTCGGTGCGATGAACACGGCCATCAGCGGCCTCAACGGCCAGTCGGCGGCCTTCAGCAACATCTCCGACAACGTGGCGAATTCGCAGACGGTCGGCTACAAAGAGGTCAACACCGCCTTCATCGACTATCTCAGTGTCAGCAACGCCACTCAGAACCAGTCCGGCTCAGTTGTCACCATTCCGGAATATCAGAACAACGTGCAGGGCACGCTGTCGCAGAGCAGCAACCCGCTCGGCATGGCGATCAGCGGTCAGGGGTTCTTTCCGGTCAGCGTGGCCACCAGCACCTCCGGCGGCCAAACCACCTTCTCCAGCACGCCCGCCTATACCCGCGCGGGGGATTTTCAGCTCAACGCACAGGGCTATCTGGTCAATTCGGCGGGCAATTATCTCAATGGGTGGCCGGTCAACAGCGCGACGGGCGTGGTCAACACCAACTCGCTGGCCCCCATTCAGGTGACGCAGACAATCTATAATCCGGTGCCGACCTCCACGATTTCGCTGTCGGCCAATCTGCCCGCCACACCAAGTTCCACCACGCCGGTGTCATCACAGGTGACGGTCTATGATTCCCTCGGCACCGCCCACACCGTCACGCTGAATTGGACGCAGAGCGCCACCAATGATTGGACGGTCTCCATCAACGCGCCCGACGATGTCAGTGCTCCCGCCGAGGGCACGGCGGATGTGAAATTCGGCGCCACCAGCGGCAACGGCGTGCCAGCCGGCACAGTGGGCGCGCTGGGCTCTGCCACTGGCACAGTGACGACGACCAGCTACAGCGCGGGCAGCGCCGCCAATATCAGTTTCACCGCCAATTTCGGTCAAGGACCGCAGCCAATCACGCTCAATCTGGGCAATTTCGGAGCCTCAACCGGGCTGACCCAATATGCCGGCAACACCTATACGTTGAACGGCATCAGCCAAGACGGCGTGCCGCCCGGCAGCTATTCGTCGATCACCGCCGCTGCCTCAGGGGCGATTTCTGTCAATTACAGCAACGGCCAGTCGCGCGTGGTGGCGCAGGTACCGGTGGTGACGTTCTCCAGCCCCGACTCACTGCAATCGCAAAACGGACAGGCCTATACCGCCTCCAACACCAGCGGCAACCCGATTGCCAACGCGGCGGGCAGCAACGGCGCGGGCACGCTGGTTGTGGGGTCGATTGAACAATCCAATGTTGATATCGCTCAGCAATTCAGCGCCTTGATCGTGGCGCAGGAGGCGTATTCGGCCAACACCAAGGTTGTCACCACAGCCGACCAACTGATGCAATCAACCATCAACATGAAACAATGAGCGGCGCTCAACGGATCGTTAACCGTTCCATGCCTAAACCCGTCGCACAACCGTGGGAAAATCCATGAGCATCGGCAATTCTCTGTCGATCGCCTCGGGTGGGCTGGCGAATATTGCCCAGCAAATGGCGACGATTTCCAACAACGTCGCCAATGCAAGCACGCCGGGCTATGCCGAGGAGATCAGTACCCAAACCTCCCTCGTCGGCGCGGGGCAGGGCTTTGGCGTGCTGCCCGGCCATGTGGTGCGGCAGATCGATCTGCAGATGCAGCAGGAGATTTTCACCCAAAACGCCACCGTCGCCGGCTTGACGACGACGCAGCAGGGGCTGGTTCCCGTCAATGCGGCTCAGGGCGTGCCGGGGGCGGGCACCGATGTGGGCAGTATGCTCGGCAATCTGCAAAGCGCATTCACCACGCTGCAATCCGATCCGTCCAACGGAGCGGCGCAAAGCCAGGTGGTCAACACGGCCGGGTCGCTGGCCAGCACCATTGGCAATCTCAGCACCGCCTATCAAACCGCGCGGCAAACCGCGCAGCAGGGCATTCAGAGCGGGTTGCAACAGCTGAATTCCGATCTGACAACGGTTTCGCAACTCTCCGATCAGATCGTCGCCGCGCAAGCTGGCGGCCAGGACACGGCATCGCTGGAAAATCAGCGCAGCGCGGCGATGTCCGACGCCAGCACATTGGCCAGCATCAATTTCATCGCCCAACCCAATGGCGGGCTGATGGCGGCCATTGGGGCGGGGCTGACACTGCCGATGACGCAGCCAGTGCCGCAATTCAGCATGGCCAATGCCGCCATCGCGCCGCAGACCGCCTATCCCGGCCAGGGCGTTGCCGGCATCATGCTCAACGGGGCTGACGTGACCGGCCAGTTCACCCAAGGCAGCATCGGTGCCAATCTGACCCTGCGCGACACCACCCTGCCCGGCTATCAGGCGCAGCTGGATGAATTCGCCAACACGCTGCAATCGCGCTTCGCCGCCCAGGGTCTGCAACTCTTCACCGCCCCCTCCGGCGGCACGTCGAGCGTGACCCCCACGCCGGTGCAATCGGGCTATATCGGCTACTCGGCCGCGATTGCCGTCAACCCCGCCGTTTTGGCCAACCCGGCGCTGGTGCGCGACGGCACGGCGGCGGTGGCGGGCAGTGCCAGCGGGGCGAGCGCTTTCACACCCAACCCATCCGGCGGGCCTGCCGGTTTCGGCACGTTGATCAGTCGGGTGCTGACCTACGCGCTCGGCAATCAGGCGCAATCTGGCGTGGCACAAACCGCACCGAATGTCGCCGGGCTGGGCATGCTGGGCAGCCTGAACGCGCCCTACTCGCCCCCCAGCACATTGGCGAATTTCGGAACCGTGCTGGTGTCGGCGCAAGCGTCGGATGTGTCCAACACCGCCTCGCAACTGACGGCCGAGACCGCCGTTCAGAGCACATTGACCACGCAATTCACCGCCACATCCGGCGTGAGCACCGATGCGGAGTTGTCGAAGATGGTGGCCTTACAAAATGCCTATGGGGCGACGGCACGCATCATCGGTGCAGCACAGACGATGTGGAACGCCTTGCTGACGGCGGTGCCGTAATTTGGAAAGACAGGCGGCAGCATGACGATCATCTCCTCCCCCAACGCAGCGGCCATGCCCGTGGGCCTGCTCGGTCTGCTGACCGGCGACAGTCAGGGCGTGCAGAGCCGTGTGACACAATTGAGCCAGCAGGCGAGCACCGGATTGGTGGCGCAGACCTATGGCGGCATGGGATCTGCAGCCCAAATCTCGCTCGACCTGCGACCGCAACTGGCGGAAATCAGCTCCTACACGCAGAATATTTCCCAGGCCAACACGCAATTGACCACCACCAGCCAGGTGCTCAACCAGTTGCAACAAATTGCCAGCACCTTCTCCTCCAGCCTGCTGACGGTCGGCAACGGCACCTCGCAGGAGGTGGACACTCTGGCCAGCCAGGCCACCGCCGCGCTGACACAGGTGCAGACGCTGCTCAACACCAAGGTGGGCGATAAATACATCTTCGCTGGACAGGACAGCAGCAACGCCCCGCTGCCGAACAGCCAGTTCACCGCCTATGTGCAATCGGTCCAATCGCAGCTAGGCGGCCTGACGGCTGCCAACAGTTCCACGATCATCGCCGGCACTCTTGCCGCTGCCACGACGAATTCGCCGTTTTCCAGCACCTTGGGCACTGCACCGGAGCAGGTGACGGTCGGCCCGGGTGTGACGACGCCGGTGGGCATCGTGGCTGGACAGGATGCCTATGTGACGCAAAGCGGCAGCAGCACCACCGGCTCGTATGTGCGTGATCTGATCCGCTCCCTGGCCACAATTGCCGGGATGAACTCCAGCCAGACATCGCTCTCACCCGGCTTCAGCGCGGTGATCAACGACACGCTGAGCAATCTGCAAGCCGAGACCACCACCATCAACAACGAGAATGGCGGCGTGGGGGCGGCACAGCAGAACCTCACCGCCGACCAGACCGCGCTGAGCGACATGCAAACCGCACTGACCACGCAGGTGTCCAATGTTGAAAATGTTGATGCCGCCAGCACCGCCACCGCGCTGAGCCAAGCGCAGACACAGTTGCAGATCAGCTACAAACTGATCGCCAACGCAGAATCGATGTCGCTGGTCTCCTATCTGCCGACCTGATGCGCGCGCCCGATGCCGCGATCCCGCCACGCTTGGCGTTCATTCTTGCTTCATTTGTTTGCGAGACACTGCAAGCCAGGACGCCCAATACGGTGCGTCTGGGTTGGAAAGAACATTATGACCCATCTGGTTCTGGAACTGCGCCAGGGCGATTTCATGATCGTCAACGGCGCGCCGATCCGCTTCCGCAGCAAGGCGCGGATCGAATTAGCAGCGCATGCCCGTTTTCTGTTTGGCAAGCAGATCATGGGCCCGGATCAGGCGGATACCCCGGCGCGGCGGATCTATTTCGCCCTGCAAACTGCCTATATCGGCACTGATGACGAACGCCCCGGCGGTCTTGTGCAGGCGCGGACATTGATTGCGGAGTTCAAGATCAGCACCACCTCGGCACTGGCACGCGATATTCTGGATCGCGCGCTGGAGGCGGCGGAGGCGGATGATTGCTATCGGGCGCTCAAGCTCATCCGTCGCATCATCCGCCACGAAGATGCCGTGCTGGGCCGCGACCAAGCGCCACCGGACGAATCGCCGATGGCAATGTCGGCGTAAATACCGGCGGGTGATCAAGGATAGTCGTTGTCACCAAGCACCGTTTCCGCTGACCGAGAGTAAGTGTCAGCGGAACGACGCTCTGCACGACGATATCGCAGCAGGCGGTGCCGCGTCGGCAGCTATTGCTGGCAAGGCGGATGGAGAGAGCATGTCAACACGCGCCCATCACCGCACCAACGCCACCCCCACCGCCTGCCGCCGCTTTTCCCAGCCTTCACGCTCCAATTCCGGGCTGTCATCTGCCGTTTGTGGCCAGCCGAGGCAGAAATGGCCGATGAAATCCCAACTCGCGGGCACATCCAACGCGCTCATTGCGGCCACCGGATCGAGGATCGACACCCAGCCCAGCCCCAGCCCGAGTGCGCGGGCGGCCAGCCACAGCGTGTGAACGGCCATCACGGAGGAATAGGCCAAGGTCTGTGGCATTGTGCGGCGGCCCAGGCCGTGGCCTTGCGCGGGATTGCTTTCGGAGAACAGCGCGAATTGCACCGGAGCCTCATCCAACCCGGCCAGTTTCAGGCGGGCATAGAGCGCACCCCGATCGGGCGATTGGTCGGACAAGGCCTGCGCATTGGCCGTTGCGAAATTCGCCCGAATCGCAGCCCGGCGCGCGGGGCTTTCCACCAACACGAAGCGCCAGGGCTGGCTGAGGCCCACCGAGGGGGCAAGGGCGGCGAGGGTCCATAATTCATCGAGCATCGCCTGTGGCACTGGATCAGCGCGGAATCGCCGCACATCGCGGCGCCAGCGCAGCAAATTATGCAGTTCTGCGCGAAAGGCGGCATCGAAATCAGGCGGCGGCGGGGCGTTCATTGCCGCACACGACAGGATTGAGCCGCCAAGTGCAAGAGCGCGGTTGCCCCGCGCAGCCGGTTCCTGCACAATGCATGTGTTCGGATTTTCCCACGCGGGAGAGAGCGGCTCGACACCGCCGCCGAAGGCGCAACCGGCCCCCGGAAACGCTCAGGCAAAAGGACCGCGACCGGGAGCCGGATCTCTGGAAAGCCGCCCCTGCAAAGGGTCGCACCGACGGAGTAAGGGTCGCAGCAACTGTGCCCGAATCTCTCAGGTTCCGTGACAGAGGGGGGTCAACCAGGTGGCATTTGCCGCCCGGAGACCCTTGCGCGGAGCCTTTATGTCCGAGTCCCTTCTGACCACCCCGCTTGATGCCCTGCATCGCGCACTCGGTGCCCGCATGGTGCCATTCGCGGGCTACGACATGCCGGTGCAATACAAACCCGGCATCATCGCCGAGCATCTGCACACCCGCGCCAAAGCCGGGTTGTTTGACGTCTCCCACATGGGTCAGGCCACGCTGAAAGGGCCGGACGCTATTGCCGCCCTTGAACGTCTCTGCCCTGGCGACATTCTGGGCCTGAAGGCCGGGCGTCAGCGTTATTCGCTGCTCACCACCGCAGAAGGCACGATCAGCGACGATTTCATGGTTGCGCGCATCGGCGAGGATGAGCTGTTCCTGGTGGTCAATGCCGGGTGCAAGATCGAGGATTTCGCCCATATCGCAGCGCATTTGCCCGCAGGCACCACGCTGACCCGCCACGAAGACCGCGCGCTGCTCGCTCTCCAAGGCCCGCTGGCCGCTTCGGTCTTCGCCCGCCTCGCGCCCGCTTCGGCTGCGATGAAATTCATGGACATTGCCGATCTGGAGGTCACGGGCATCGGTCCAGTCCGCGCGACCCGCTCCGGCTATACCGGCGAGGATGGTTTTGAAATCTCCGTCCCTGCCGCGCAGGCCGAAGCCCTCGCCCGTGCGCTGCTGGCTGAGCCGGAAGTGGCACCCATCGGCCTGGGAGCACGCGATTCGCTGCGGCTGGAGGCAGGATTGCCGCTCTATGGCAACGACATCGACACCACCACCTCGCCCATCGAGGCGGGGCTGACCTTTGCCATCAATAAGCGCCGCAAGATGGCGTGGGATTTCCTCGGTGGCGATGTGATGCGCGACCAGCTTGATAACGGGCCGAGCCGCCGTCGCGTTGGCATTCGTCTTGATGGCCGCGCGCCTGCCCGTGCGCATGCCGACATCGCGCTGCCAGATGGCACGATCATCGGCGAAGTCACCTCGGGTGGCTTCTCGCCCAGCCTCGAAGCCCCGATTGCGATGGGCTACGTGGCAGCCGCCTACGCCGCCGACAATACCGAGATTGCGCTGATCGTGCGCGGCAAACCCCTGCCCGCCCGCATCGTGCCGATGCCCTTCGTTCCCCATCGCTATTGCCGCTGAAAGGCCAGACCCATGACCGAAATCCGCTACACGCCAGACCATGAATGGGTGCGCCTTGAGGGTGACACCGCAACAATCGGCATCACCGCCCACGCCGCCGACGCGCTGGGCGATGTGGTGTTCGTCGAACTCCCCGAAGCGGGCCGTGACGTGACGGCAGGCGAGGCTGTCGCTGTTGTTGAGAGCGTCAAGGCGGCGTCCGACGTCTATGCCCCACTCGCCGGGCGGGTGACGGAAAACAATGCCGAGTTGGAAGCCGACCCGTCCAAGGTGAATGCCTCGCCCGAGGCTGATGGCTGGTTCTTCAAGCTGGCCTTGGCCGACCGAGCTGCCTTCGACGCCCTGCTCGACGCCGCCGCCTATGCCAAGCTGGTGGAGGAAGCATGATGGACGCTTTGGCCGAACTCTCGGCACTCGAAGCCGCTGACAGCTTTGTCGCCCGCCATATCGGCCCGTCTGTGGCCGAGCAGAAGGCGATGCTGACCACGCTGAAGGCCGCTTCGCTTGCCGATCTCACCGCCCGCACGGTGCCCGCCACCATCGCCAGCCAACGCCCGCTCAATTTGCCGCCGGCGATTGACGAAGCCGCGACGATTGCCGAATTGCGCGCGCTCGCTGAGCAAAATGCGCGGGTGAAATCGCTGATCGGCCAAGGCTATCACGGCACCGTCACGCCCCCGGTGATCCTGCGCAACGTGCTGGAAAATCCCGGCTGGTACACCGCCTATACCCCGTATCAGGCCGAAATCGCGCAAGGGCGGTTGGAGGCGTTGGTGAATTTCCAGACGATGATCTGCGAATTGACCGCCATGCCGATTGCCAACGCCTCGCTGCTCGACGAAGCCACTGCCGCTGCTGAGGCGGTGACGTTGGCGCACAGCATCTCTAAGGCGAAATCGACCACGATTGCGGTGGCCAGCGACCTGCATCCGCAAACCCGCGCCGTGCTCGCCACCCGCGCATGGCCGCAGGCGCACACGCTGGCCGAATTCGCCGCTGGGGATGTCGAGGCGCTCAAGGCCACAGCGCCGTTCGCCGTGGTGCTGCAATATCCCGGCACCACCGGCGAAATCCGCGATTTGCGCGCTGAGATTGACGCCGCTCATGCCGTGGGCGCGATTGCCATCGTCGCCGCCGATTTGCTCAGCTTGGCACTCCTCACCCCGCCGGGTGAGATGGGGGCGGATGTGGTGGTCGGCTCCGCTCAGCGTTTCGGCGTGCCGATGGGCTTTGGCGGGCCGCATGCAGCGTTCTTCGCCACCCGCGACGCCTTCAAGCGTGCGATGCCGGGCCGTCTGGTCGGCGTGAGCGTCGATGCCGCCGGGGCACCTGCGATGCGGCTGGCGTTGCAGACCCGCGAGCAGCATATTCGCCGCGAAAAAGCGACGTCGAATATCTGCACCGCGCAAGTGCTGCTGGCTGTCATCGCCGGATTCTATGCCGCGTGGCATGGGCCGGAGGGGCTGAAGCGGATCGCCCGGCGCGTTAATCTGCAAGCGCGGATGCTGGCGGATCTGGTGCGCGCTGGCGGCGGCGCTTTGCGGCATGACAGCTTCTTCGACACGATCTGCATCGACACCTGCGAGCGCACAGAGCCGCTGATGCAGGCGGCACTGGCGGCGGGGTTCAATCTGCGCCGCGTGGGGGCGAGCAGCGTTGCCATCGCACTCGACGAATCTGTCACCCGCGCCGAACTGGAAACGCTGGCAGGCCTGCTGCTCGGCGCGCTGAAGACTGCCACCCCCTCCATCCCCGCCGATCTGGTGCGCCAGTCCGCCTTCCTGCAACAGCATGTCTTCAGCGCCTATCACGCCGAGCATGAGATGCTGCGCTATCTCAAGCGGTTGGAGGACAAGGATGTTGCCCTCAATCGTTCGATGATCCCGCTTGGCTCCTGCACGATGAAGCTGAATGCCACGGCGGAGATGATCCCGATCACCCTGCCGGGCTTTGCCGACATCCACCCCTTCGCACCCGCCGATCAAACCCAGGGTTACGCCACGCTGATCAACAATCTGTCGGCTTGGCTGGCCGAGGCGACCGGGTTTGCCGGCGTCTCGCTGCAACCCAATGCGGGCAGTCAGGGTGAGTTTGCCGGGCTGATGGCAATCCGCGCCTATCACGAATCCCGTGGGGATGCGCATCGCGACATCGTGCTGATCCCCTCCTCTGCGCACGGCACCAATCCGGCGAGTGCGGCGATGGCGGGATATCGCGTGGTCGTCACCGGTTGCGACCGAGACGGCAATATCGACATGGCCGACCTTGCCGCCAAGGCCGAACTGCACGCGCCCAATCTGGCGGCGTTGATGGTGACGTATCCGAGCACGCATGGCGTGTTCGAGGAGACCATTCGCGACATCTGCCAGCTGATCCACGCGCAGGGCGGTCAGGTCTATATGGACGGCGCCAACATGAACGCGCAGGTGGGGCTGACCTCACCGGGCGCGATTGGTGCCGATGTGTGCCATTTGAATCTGCACAAGACATTCTGCATTCCGCATGGCGGCGGCGGGCCGGGGGTGGGGCCGATTGGGGTGGCAGCCCATCTGCTGCCGCATCTGCCGAATCATCCGTGCAGGGCCGATGCGGGTCCGGCGACGGGATATGGTCCGGTGTCGGCTGCCCCGTTCGGCTCGGCGCTGATCTTGCCGATTTCCTACGCCTATATCCGCATGATGGGGGCGGCGGGGCTGACACAGGCGACGCAGGTGGCGATTTTGAACGCCAACTACATCGCCGAACGTCTGCGCCCGCATTACCCGATCCTCTACACCGGCCCCTCGGGCATGGTGGCGCATGAATGCATCGTCGATTGCCGAGGCTTCCAGGCCGAGGCGGGCATTGCGGTGGAAGACATCGCCAAACGCCTGCAAGATTTCGGCTATCACGCACCGACGATGAGCTGGCCGGTGACGGGCACGCTGATGATCGAGCCGACGGAAAGCGAGACGCAAGCCGAACTCGACCGCTTCTGCGACGCGATGATCACCATTCGCGCCGAGATTGCAGCCGTGGGTGCGGGCACATTGGACCGCGACGACAACCCGCTGAAAAACGCCCCGCACACGGCGGGCGAGGTGATGGCCTCCGATTGGGTGCATGCCTATTCGCGCGAAGTGGCGGCGTTCCCGTTGCCGTTCGTGAAGGCTTCTAAGTATTGGCCGCCGGTGAAGCGGGTGGACAATGTGTATGGCGATCGCAACTTGATCTGCACCTGTGCGCCGCTGGAAGCGTATGCCGAGGCGGCGGAGTAGTTCAT
>Ga0316222_1001618_pt1 | contig 26793 bp, 22 predicted proteins | sample TBH18011metaG_FD_206008 | JGI IMG/M metagenome (GOLD analysis project Ga0316222, IMG submission 206008) | Freshwater microbial communities from Trout Bog Lake, Wisconsin, USA - TBH18011 | ecosystem: Environmental > Aquatic > Freshwater > Lake > Hypolimnion/Profundal zone | place: USA: Wisconsin... | reverse complement strand
GGTCTGGTGCTGGGCCTGCCGGTGGAAATGGACGGAAGGGAAGGGGCGCGCTGCCAGTCCACCCGGGCCTTCGCCACCAATCTGGCCAGGCTGCGCGACCTGCCCATGGCGTTCTGGGACGAACGGCTGTCCACCGCCGCCGTCACCCGCACCCTGCTGGAGGCCGACGCCTCGCGCAAGCGCCGGGCCGAGGTGGTGGACAAGATGGCCGCCGCCTATATCTTGCAGGGGCTGCTGGACCTCCGTTAGAGCCGGATGCTTTGATGTCGAATCACTCTTGCGATTCGTCCGAGACACTGAATCCGTCTCTCATCGCACTCTAACCCTCCCCCTTCCGGCTGCGCAATTTATCCCAATACTCCAGACGTTTCTTGACCTCGCGCTCGAAACCGCGCTCCACCGGCTGGTAGAACCGCCGCCGCTCCATGCCGTCGGGGAAGTAGTTCTGCCCCGAGAAGCCGTCGGCGGTATCGTGGTCGTATTGGTAGCCCTTGCCGTAGCCGAGATCCTTCATCAGCCTGGTCGGGGCGTTGAGGATGTGGGCCGGCGGCATCAGCGAGCCGGTCTCCTTGGCCGAGCGCATGGCCTGGCCGAACGCCTTGTAGGCGGCGTTGGATTTGGGTGCGGTGCCGAGATAGACCACCAATTGGGCCAGGGCCAACTCGCCTTCCGGGCTGCCCAGCCGCTCGTAGACATCCCAGGCGGCCAGGGCCTGGACCACGGCATTGGGATCGGCCAGGCCGATATCCTCCACCGCGAAGCGGGTCAGCCGGCGGGCGATGAACAGCGGGTCCTCGCCGCCGGTCAGCATGCGCGCCATCCAGTACAGGGCGGCGTCGGTGTCCGAACCGCGCAGGCTCTTGTGCAGGGCGCTGATCAGATTGTAATGGCCCTCGCGGTCCTTGTCATAGGCCGGCGCCCGGCGCTGGACCGCCTCGGCCAGCGCCGCCGGCCCCAGCACCGGCTGGGGCGGCAGCAGGGCCAGTTCCTCCGCCAGATTGAGCAGGTACCGGCCGTCGCCGTCGGCCATGGCCTTGACGGCGGCGCGGGCATCCTCGTCCAGCGGCAGCGCGCGGCCCAGGGCGGTCTCGGCCCGGGTCAGCAGCAGTTCCAACGCCCGGTCGTCGAGCCGGTGCAGCACCAGCACCTGACAGCGCGACAGCAGCGCCGCGTTCAGTTCGAACGACGGATTCTCGGTGGTGGCGCCGACCAGCACCACGGTGCCGTTCTCCACATAGGGCAGGAAGCCGTCCTGCTGCGCCCGGTTGAACCGGTGGATCTCGTCGACGAACAGCAAGGTCCCCCCCTTGGCCTCCAGCAGCCCGACCTCCTTGCGCTTAGCGGCGGCGTCGAACACCTTGCGCAGGTCGGCCACCCCGGAAAACACCGCGCTCAGCGGCGCGAAATGCAGGCCGGACCGCTCGGCCAGCAGGCGGGCGATGGTGGTCTTGCCGCACCCCGGCGGCCCCCACAGCACCACCGAGGCCAGCCTTCCTGCCGCCAGCATGCGGCCCAGCGGCGCCGTGGCGGCGAGCAGATGGTCCTGCCCCACCACCTCTTCCAGGGTGTGGGGCCGCAACCGCTCGGCCAGCGGCCGGTCCGCCGCCGCCACGTTGGTCGGGTTCATCCGCCGATGACCTGGGTCATGGTCTCGCCGTTGCGGTTGATGGTGATGGACCAGCGCGGCCGTTCGCCGGTCAAAAGCCGGCCGGCATCGGCGACGCTGGCCACCGGCTTGTCGTTGACGCGCAGGATCAGGTCGCCCGCCTGCACCCCCAGCCGATGGGCCACCGAACCGCGCCGCACGGCGAGCACCAGGACCCCGGTCAGACCGGAATCCAGGCCGATCTCCTCGGCCAGGGCCGGATTGAGATTGGCGATGGTGGCGCCGCTGAACGGATTGCGGCCGCCGATCTCGGAGGTATCGCGGGGCGGCTCCTCCGGCGGCGCCACCAGCCTGACGCTGACCTGATGCTCGGCGGTGCCGCGCCGCACCGTCAGCTGGGCATCGCCGCCGATGGGCAGGGTGGCGAGGCGGAAGCGCATGGCCTCGGGATCGTCGACCTCGCGCCCCTGGACCGCCAGGATCACATCGCCGTTTTGCAGCCCGGCGCGCGACGCCGGCGAATCGGGATGGACATTGTTGATCAGAACCCCCACCGGCCGCGCCAGCTTCAACGCCTGCGCCAGATCGGCGGTCACCGCCTGGCCGCCGGCCCCCAGCCAGGGCCGCACCACCTTGCCGCCCTTGGAGATGGTGGCCACCACATTGCGCACCAGCGCGCTGGGAATGGCGAAGCCGATGCCGTTGGAGCCGCCGTCCTTGGAATAGATGGCGCTGTTGATGCCGATCAGCTTGCCGTCCATATCCACCAGGGCGCCGCCGGAATTGCCGGGATTGATGGAGGCATCGGTCTGAATGAACGAGCGGAAGTCCGAGACCCCCACATTGGTCCGCGCCAGCGCCGAGACGATCCCCTGGGTGACGGTCTGGCCGACGCCGAACGGATTGCCGATGGCCAGCACCATGTCGCCGACCTCGATCTTGTCGGAATCGCCGAGGGTCAGGGTCGGGAAGGTTTCGCCCTTGGACTCGATCTTGATCACCGCCAGATCGGAGCGTTCGTCCGAGCCGATGATCTTGGCCTCGAACTCGCGGCGATCGGCCAGCACCACCGTAACCTCGTCGGCATCCTTGATGACGTGGTGATTGGTCACCACCGTGCCATCGGCGCCGATCAACACCCCCGACCCCAGCGAACTTTGCACCCGATCCCGCGCCATGCCGGGCACATCGCCGAAGAATTGGCGGAAGACCGGGTCGGCGAACATGGGCGACAGCTCGGCGTGGATCACCCGCTTGGTATAGATATTGACCACCGCCGGCGCCACCTGACGCACCACCGGCGCGAAGGTCAGGCGGACCTGTTCGCGCGAGACCGGCACGGTCTGGGACTGGGTCTGGGACTGGGCCGGAGCCGCCAGGACCAGAGCGGCGAGCAGAACGGCGAAAACGGTCTGAATGTTCATGTGGGGGTCACGACGCGGCTGATGGGAGCCATCACTATAGCATCGCAAACCCCCTGCTGGAATTGCCGGGCAGGAATTGCCGCCCGCGATCAGAACGGGAAGATGATATCGAAGATTTCCTGGCCGTAGCGCGGCTGGGTGACGTCGCTGACCATGCCGCGACCGCCGTAATAGACCCGGGCCTCGGCGATCTTGTCCGAGCCGACGCTGTTGGATGAACTGATATCCTCCGGCCGGATGATGCCCTGGATCGTCAATTCCCGCATTTCGTAGTTCACCCGGAATTCCTGACGCCCGGAAATCACCAGATTGCCGTTGGGCAGAACCTGGGTGATCTCCGCCGCCATGGTCACGCTGATGGCTTCGTTGCGGGCCGTCCCGCCGGTATTGGCAACGCTGGAGGCGGACTTCAAGTCGGCCAGATCGGCCAGATTGAGACCCGAGGGCAGAATTTTGCTCAGGCTGTTCTCGAACCCCAGCAAGGCGACCGGGGAACCGGTGGAGTTGCTGCCCGCCTGCTCGCTGCCGGCGCGGGTATTGGTCAACGAACTGGTCAGGCTGGCGTTGTCGGCGATGGACACCGCCACCGTCAGGATGTCGCCCACATACTTGGCCCGCTGGTCCTTGAAGAAGGCGCGCGCCCCCGGACGCCACAGGGAATTGGCGTTGGCCGGCGGGGCCACCGCCTGGGGCATGGGCATGCTGACCGGCTGGTAGCCGGCCTTCTGGGTCGGATTCTGGATGGGCGATTCCTCTGGCCCCGACCCCACTTCCGACAGACGGGTCAGGGCGTTGCAGGCGCTCAGTTGGGCCACGGCGGCAACGACGGCCATGATTCTGAGCGTCCTGGAGATGGGAGCCGCGTGGGGAAAGCTCTGCTGGCGGGTCATGACGATTCTCCCGACCTCTCGTTAATTGGCCAAAGCGTGCATATCGGTCGGGGTGACCGAGACTTCGCCCGGTCCGTCGACCCTGGCTTCAACGACTTGCTTGCTGTGGGTATTGGTGACGCGGATGATGTCGCCGATGCTGCCGTCGTCGACGGCGCTGCCCAGGGCGCTCAGGGTCATGAACCGGGTCCGGATCGTCATGGTGACGGGGGCGTTCTTGGCCACCACCACCGGCTTCTGCAGCTCGACCATCCGCACCGGAGCGCCGGCCCGCAACGGATAGCGGGGTTCCTGGCCGACCATCTGGCGCAAATTGGTGACGATGTCGCGCCGCACCACTTCCTCACGCACATCGACCCATTCGATATCCTGCTCGGTGATGGTGTCGCCGCGGGTCATGGCATGGGACAGGACCGGAATGCGGGCCGAAGCGAAAATATTGCCGCCGATCTTGACGCGGGTGGCGTTGGCGGCCCCGGCCGGGACTTCGACCACGGCGCTGAAGCGGTTCATGCGCGGGTCGTAGACCAGGTCGCGCACCCCCACGGTGGGGACAATGGTGGTGGGGACGACGATCTGGAGGGCGGCGCGGTTGGCGATCTCGATGGAAGCATTGGCGGGAGCGCCTTCCAGACGGAGAGCCTCGCGCAGTTCGGTCTCGATGACACGATGATCGACGGTCTGGCCGACACGTTCGACCACCGAATGCTCGAACGCACTGGCGGGATGCCAGTTGATGCCATAGGACTGGGCCACCGCCGCCAGCCACCGGGGTTCCAGGGTGATGCGCTTGCCCGGCTGGGGCGCGTTGGCCAGGGGCGTGGCGGCCTTGTCGCCGATATTGTCCCACAGATCGCCAAGGCGAATGACATCGCCTTCCAGCGAAACGCTGGTCTTCAACTGAACCGGCAACGGCTCTTCGGCCCAGGCGGCGGCAGCCCCGAACGACAAGGCGGCGGCAAGTGCCAGACAGGCGAGAGAGGAACGGGCGGAGAACCGGGGGGTGAGACGGCGGGTCATGATAGCCTCACTTCATCTGATTGATGGTGGAGAGCATCTCGTCGGACGCCTGGATGACCTTGGAATTCATCTCATAGGCGCGCTGGGCGCCGATCAGATTGGTCACCTCGGACACCACATTGACGTTGGAGCTTTCCAGATAGCCCTGCAGCACCGTTCCGAAACCGGGCTTGCCGGGAGTCTGGGTGACGGGCTGGCCGGAAGCGGGGGTCTCCATGTAAAGATTGCTGCCGCGCGCTTCCAGACCGGCGTCGTTGGCGAAGGTGGCCAGGGTCAGCTGTCCCTTGACCGAGGTCTGGGTCTGGCCGTCCTGCTTGACGATCACCTGGCCGGAGGTATCGACGGTGACGCTGACCGCATCGGGGGGAACGGTGATCTGCGGCTGCACCAGATAGCCATCGGAGGTGACGATATTGCCTTGGGGCGAAAGCTGGAAGGCGCCGTCGCGAGTATAGGCGGTCTCGCCCGAGGGCAGCAGGACCCGAAAATAGCCCTTGCCCTGAATGGCCATGTCCAAGGTGTTGTCGGTGTTGGTGACGCTGCCCTGCTCGGTGATGCGGTACACCGCCGAGGTCTTGACGCCCAGGCCCAGTTGCACGCCGGTCGGCACGATGGTGCCGGTATCGGAGGACTGCGCTCCGACGCGGCGCAGATTCTGGTACAGCAGGTCGGTGAATTCCGGCCGCCGCCGCGTATAGGCGGTGGTGTTCATGTTGGCGATGTTGTTGGAGATCACTTCGACGTTGGTCTGCTGGGCCAGCATGCCGGTGGCGGCGATACTCAGTGAACGCATGGCGGTCTTCCTTCCCCTAATGCCCTAATCAAGACGCCTTGGCGTTCGACAGGATCTGCATGGCTTTCGATACGCGGTCGCTTTCGGCGTCGATCATCTTCTGGACGCCCTCGTATTCCCGCAGGATCTGGGTCATCCGGGTCATTTCGACCACCGGCTGAACATTGGATTCTTCCATCATGCCCTGGACCACATTGGGACGGGCGACCGTCTCGGGGTCCTGGGTGCTCTCGAACAGGCCGTCACCGGCATTCTTCAATTCCTGATCGTTGGCGAAGGTCACCACCTTCAGCTTGGCGACGCGGCCGTTCTCGGTGGAAACCGAACCATCGCCGCTGATCTCGATCCGGGTCTCGTTGGGAGCGAAGATGACGGGCTGATCCTGGTCATCCATCACCGCGAAGCCCTGGGAGCTCACCAGCATGCCGGTCTGATCCAGCCGGAAATGGCCGTTGCGGCCATAGCGCATGCCGGATTCGGTCTCGATCTGGAAATAGCCGTCGCCATGAATGGCCAAATCCAGCGGATTGTCGGTCTTGGTCAGCGGACCCTCGCGGACATCGCGCATCACCCCCACATCCTGAACGAAGGACAGCTTGCCGCCCATGGCCCGATCGCTGGAACGGGTGGGGACAAGATATTCCCGGAACATCATCTGTTCCTCCTTGAAGGCGGGAGTGTTGGCGTTCGCCATGTTGTTGGCGACCACTTCCAACTGGCGCCACAGGGCTGCCTGACGGGATAGGCCGATGTAAGATGTGTTCTGCATGGGTCCAACTCACTGGCAAAACGGTTCGCCAACACTCTTGCAGGACCCGTGCCAACCCCATGAAAATCCTCGGACCCGGCGGAAATGCTTGGGTCCCCCCGGCCGCCGCCACCCCATCCCCCCGCTTGCCGGGCAGTTATTGCCGGGGCACCCCGGCATTGCTATCCTGATGCCGGCGGCGGGAGATGCGGACGCCTTATTCTTTGGCAACCGCAACCTTCTGTTAACCGCCAGGGTCTAGTTTTTAGGGTGCGCAGGTGTCGGTCCCGGTGGGGCGGCGCCCCGATTATCGGAAGAGGGCCATGGCCGAAGACCTGGAAGAAGATTTCGAAGAAGGCGAAGGTTCGGAAGACTCATCCGACGCGCCGAAAAAAGCGCTACCGATCAAGAAGATCCTGATCATCGTGCTGCCGATCCTGCTGTTGCTCGGGGCCGGGGCGGGGGTCTACTTTTCGGGACTGCTGGACAAGTTCGGCGGCAAGAAGGCCGAGGAGCATCACGAGGAGGCGTCGGAGAGCCACGCCGCGGCGCCGAACCAGCCCAAATCGGTGGAAGCGGCGGTGTTCATGGATCTACCGGAGATGCTGGTCAATCTCCAGACCAGCGGCCGCAAGCAAGCCTTCCTCAAACTGAGGGTGGCGCTGGAACTGGAGGCGGTGACCGATCAGCCGCGCGTCGAACAGATGCTGCCCAGGATCGTCGACAACTTCCAGGTCTATCTCCGCGAGTTGCGGATCGAGGATCTCCAGGGCGCTTCGGGCATGCATCTGCTGCGCGAGGAATTGCTGACCAGGGTCAACGCCGCGGTCAAGCCGGTCAAGGTCAGCGACGTGTTGTTTAAGGAAATGCTGGTCCAATAACGGGCCGGTCTTGATGCTGGGATGGCAATGGAAGACGAAGGCGGCCAGCCTAGGGGTGCCGACGACGAAGAGGCCCTCATGAAGGAATGGGCCGCCATGGCCGGCGACGGCGATGGCGGCGCAGCCGGGGGGGCCGGCGGCGGCGGCGAGGGAGAAGACGGCGGCGCCATGGCCGCCGAATGGGAAGCCATGCTCGGCGCCGGTGACAGCGGAGCGGAAACCCAGGCGGCCGTGGCCAAGGACTCCACCCGCGTCCTCAATCAGGACGAAATCGATTCGTTGCTGGGCTTCGACGACGATACCGGCGGCTCCGGCGACAAGTCCGGCATCCAGGCCATCCTCAACAGCGCCCTGGTTTCCTACGAACGCCTTCCCATGCTGGAGGTGGTGTTCGACCGGCTGGTGCGCATGATGTCCACCTCCATGCGCAATTTCACCTCCGACAACGTCGAAGTCTCGCTGGACAATATCTTGTCGCTGCGCTTCGGCGACTACCTGAACTCCATTCCCCTGCCCGCCATGCTGGCGGTGTTCAAGGCCGAGGAATGGGACAATTTCGGCCTGCTGACCGTCGATTCGTCGCTGATCTACTCCATCGTCGACGTGCTGCTGGGCGGCCGGCGCGGCACGGCGGCCATGCGGATCGAAGGCCGTCCCTACACCACCATCGAACGCAATCTGGTCGAACGCATGGTCCATGTGGTGCTGTCGGACCTGTCCGCCGCCTTCGACCCGCTGTCGCCGGTGACCTTCCGCTTCGACCGGCTGGAAACCAATCCGCGGTTCGCCACCATCTCGCGGCCCAGCAACGCCGCCATCGTCGCCAAGCTGCGCATCGACATGGAAGATCGCGGCGGCCGGCTGGAACTGCTGCTGCCCTACGCCACCTTGGAACCGGTGCGCGAACTGCTGCTGCAAATGTTCATGGGTGAGAAGTTCGGCCGGGACTCCATCTGGGAGACTCACTTGGCCGAGGAATTGTGGATGACCGAAGTGGAGTTGGAGGCGGTGCTGGACGAGCAGGTGATGAATTTGCGCGACGTGCTGGCGTGGAAGCCCGGGTCCAAGCTGACCTTGAACGCCACCCCGGATTCCCATATCGACATGCGCTGCGGCGATATCGCCCTGTTCCGGGGCCGCATGGGACGCAAGGGCCAGCACATCGCCATTCAGGTCGACGATACCAGCCGACGCGACAAGACAAAGGGATAGAGTACCGTGGATTGGAAGGTCGCCCTCGACATCCTGGTTTCGCTGCTGCTGATCGCCACCATCGGCTATGCGGTGCGGCTGAACTCGCGCCTGTCGGCGTTGCGCAAGAACCGCGACGATCTCGCCAAGACCATCATCAATTTCAACGAGGCCACCGTCCGGGCCGAATCCTCCATCCCGAAACTGCGCAAGGCGGCCGATGAGGCCGGCCAGACCCTGCAGGACCGGGTGGAAAAGGCCCAAAGCCTGCGCGACGACCTCGCCTTCATGATCGAACGGGCCGACACCATGGCGAACCGGCTGGAAAACGCGGTGCGCTCGGCCCGGACCGATAGCCCCCGAAGCGAAGGGATGGGCCGGAACGAGGCCGCCTCGCGCACGGACCCGCCGCTCTCGCGGGTCGCCGCCGACCGTGGCCCCACGCCGCGGGGAGCCGGCAGCCGGGCGGCCCAGCAGGCCGCCATCGCCGCCGCCGCCGCCGGGGCCGAAGCCGAGAGCGACGAACGTTCCGAAGCCGAGCGCGAGTTGCTTCGCGCCCTGCAATCCATGAGGTAAGGGCTTCGCCATGGCCAGCAAGATTCGCAAGCAAGGTCGCCCTCCACCCCGCATCTCCAAGGCCGCGGGCCAGCCTCCCGTCACCGGCGGGCGTCAGCGCGCCCCCACCTCCGAGGCCGAGAACCGGCCCCCCTTCTTCCGCCTGCTGCCGATTCTGATCATCGTCGGGGGCGTGATGCTATCGGTGCGGGTGACGGATATTTTCAGGGGCACCTTCGGCCTCGGCTCGGTCTCGGTCGCCGAGCTTCAGGCGCAGCAACCGGCCAAGCCGCAGCAACCGGCCACGGCACCGGCGGCGCCCGCCGCCGCCGAAGCGCCGCCGCCGGCCACCACCCAGCAGGCCAACGCCCCGGCCAGCACCTCGTCCGGCGACACCGTCGGCGGCACCATGACCCAGACCGAAATGGATGTGCTGCAAAAGCTTCAGGAGCGCCGCCAGTCCCTGGATGTGCGCGAACGCGATATCGAGCGGCGCGAAGCCCTGCTGAAGGCGGCCGAGGATCAGATCGACCGCAAGGTCACTGAAATAAAGACCTTGCAGCACACGATCGAAGGCTTGCTGCGGCAATACAACGACCAGGAAGACAATAAAATGCGGTCGTTGGTGAAGATCTACGAAAACATGAAGCCCAAGGAGGCCGCGAAGATTTTCGAAAAGCTGGAGATGGACATCCTCCTGGAAGTGTTGGAGCGCATGAAAGAGCAGCGTGTGGCTCCGATCCTCGCCGAAATGGACCCATCCAAGGCCCAGGCAGTTACTTCCGAGATGGCGCAAAGACGCCAGATCCCGATGCCGAAAGCGTCCCCGGGCGGCTGATAAGTTGGAATTGCATAAAAAATGACTTGCGCAAGTGCGGTTCTGTACCTTAACTAGGAAAATTCATGGGTTACCAGTTTCTCGGTTTCTGGTGGCTGGTGTCTCGAAGGAGCGGATGAATGGCTGTCGATAAGAATATGAACGTCCTCATCGTGGATGATTACAAAACGATGTTGCGAATCATCCGTAACCTGCTCAAGCAGCTCGGCTTCAACAACGTCGATGAAGCCACCGATGGCGCCATGGCGCTGCAGATGCTGCGGGTCGGCACCTATGGCCTGGTCATCTCCGACTGGAACATGGAGCCCATGACCGGGCTGCAGCTGCTCCGCGAGGTTCGCGCCGACCCCAAGCTGAAGCCGGTTCCCTTCATCATGGTGACCGCCGAATCCAAGTCGGAAAACGTCATCGCGGCGAAAGAGGCCGGTGTATCCAACTACATCGTCAAACCCTTCAACGCCGAAACGTTGAAGACCAAGATGTCGAGCGTACTGGGCGATTTCTAGTTCCTTGAGGGGGAGGGTTCGGTGCCATGCCGGCGAGGGGCGTTGACCGCGATTTAGAGCTGCGATTAGACGCCATTCGTCGGGAGCATGGCGACACCGTCCAGGTCTCCAAGATCGGCGAAGTGGTTCGGGCCATGCTCGACACCATGGCCGGGGATATCGGCGCCGGGGATCTTCGGCTCTATCGCGAACTGGAATCCCTGTCGCAGTATATCCATGCCGCCAAGGAAGAGATCGCCGCCCTGCGCCCCGGCGAGATCAAGAACGAATTCATCGCCTCGGCCACCGACGAGCTGGACGCCATCGTCGGCGCCACCGAGGCCGCCACCAACGAAATCATGGATGCGGCCGAAAGCCTGGGCAGCCTCAACGCGGTCCTGGAGCAGGACGTGGCCGAGCGGCTGGACCAGATCACCACCCGGATCTTCGAGGCCTGCACCTTCCAGGACATCACCGGCCAGCGCATCACCAAGGTGGTCAAGGCCCTGAAGGAGATCGAGGATCGCGTCGAAGGCCTGGTCAAGATGTTCGGCGCCGACTTCGCTGACGGCAAGCCCAAGTCCGACGCGCCGAAGGACTTGACCGACCAGGACCTTCTCAACGGCCCGCAACTGCCCGGAAACGGCACCAATCAGGCCGATATCGACGCGCTGCTGGCCAGTTTCGATTAGGGCGTGTCCCATGGAGGCTGCCGGCCAAGCCAGCGGCATACGGCGAATGGCGGTGCGTCGCATCTTGCAACTGGTGCTGCTGGTCTCGGTCCTGTTGGGGCCGGCGGCGCTGGCTTTTGCCCAGACCTCGCCCCGCGCCGCCGACCATGACGGCTTCGGCCGCATGGTGTTCGATTGGAACGGCCCGGTCAACTTCTCCGCCGATGTGGTCAACAGCCAACTGATCATCCGCTTCGACCAGCCCATCCTCGGCGACCCCAAGGCGGTGCTGCGGCCGCTGGCCCATTATCTCAAGGGCGTCACCCTCAGTCCCGACCGCAAGATGGCCACCTTCCCGCTGGCCGTTCCGGTACAGGTGAAAAGCTTCCAGACCGGCGGTTCGGTGGTGGTCGATCTGACCGAAGGCAAGGCCACCTCCTCTTCGGCGCCGCCGCCGCCGCCGGCCACCCCCACCCCCCAGGACGCCAAGCCGGTGACGGCGGCCAAACCGGCCGCGTCCGACCTGCCTGCCCCCAGCCAGCCTGCCACCGACCTGATGATCCGTGGCGGCGAGCATACCGGCTTCAACCGGCTAGTGTTCGATTGGCCCAAGCCGGTCGGCTATACCGTCGACGAATCCGAGGGGCAGGCCTCCATCAATTTCGACCACTTCGCCAATGTCAACGTCACCTCGCTGAAGGCGGCCCTGCCGTCCGATGTGGGCTTCCTGGAGGCCCGCAACGGCGCCAAGGGAACCTCGGTGGTGCTGTCCCTGCCGCCGGGCATGCGGGTGCGCCATTTCACCAGCGGCCCCCGCATCGCGGTGGATCTGGTGCGTCCCGCCGGAGCACCGCCGCCGCCGCGCACCAACGGAACCGCCGCCCCGCCGCTGGCCCCGGCCCTGGGATCGGAGGAGCAGCCCCCCGCCCTGCAGCCGCTGGCGCCCCAGCCGGCCACCGCCAAACCGCCCCCCCCCTCGGCCGATGCCGGCGCCAAGCCCAACGCCGCCAGACCCGACGACGCCACGGCGGCGCCCCAGCCGGCATTGACCGGCCGGGTGGTCAGCCTCGGCTTCGCCTTCGACAAACCGACCGGCGCGGCGGTGTTCCGCCGGGCCGGCTGGCTGTGGGCGGTGTTCGACCTCAAGACCGAGATGGATACCAAGCTGCTCAAGCGCACCGGCGGCGACGTGGTGCTGCAGGTCGAGCAGATTCAAGGGTTCAAGGGCACCGCCATCCGCATGATCACCCGTCCCGGCTTCAACCCCTCGGTCCGCAAGGAGGGCCAGTTGTGGGTGCTCGACATCCACGAACAGCCCCTCAGCCCCACGGTCGGCGCCGAAATCAGGACCCAGCTTGATTTCCAGGACCGCGGCCGGGTGGTTATCGCCATGGCCGACGGCTCCGCCCCCATGGTGCTGCGCGATCCCGAAGTGGGCGACAGCATGGAAGTGGTGACGGTTCCCGCCATCGGAGTCGGCGTGCGCGACGGGCACGCCTATCCCGGCGTCGAGATCCTGCCCACCGCCCAGGGTGCCGCCGCGATCCTGCAGGCCGACACCGCCCGGGTCGAGGTCAACCGCGCCGGGGTGGAACTCACCATGCCGGGCGGCCTTTACCTGTCGTCGGCCCCGACCGGCCCCGCCACCGCCGGCGGTGGCCTGCCAGAGCCGGGTGTCGGCGCCGAGGTGACGGCCTCCGGCCCGCTGGACATTTCCAAATGGCTGCGCGGCGGCAACGATAAATTCGTCGAAGAGCACCGCAAGCTGTTCAGCCGCATGCCCTTCATCCGCCCCGATGAAAAGAACGCCCAGCGCCTCGAAATCGCCCGCCACTACCTGGCCAACGGCTTTGGCGCCGAGGCCCTGGGCGAGTTGGGGGTGATGGCCGCCGCCGATCCCCAGATCGTCGATACCCCGGCCTTCCGGGCGGTGCGCGGTGCCGCCAACTTTCTGATGCGCCGCGACGACGCCGCCATCGCCGACCTGTCCCTGCCGGCGCTGAAGCCCGATCCCACCGTCCAGCTTTTCCTGGCGGCGGCCAGCGCCCGCTCGGCTCCCGATCCCAACAAGAACGCCCTGGTGCTGCGTCTGGCGCCCGAAGACATCAAGGGCTGGCCGCGCACGCTGCGCATGGAGATCGGCGAGGTTGCCGCCAAGACGGTGGCCAGCGCCGGCGATTCCAAGGGGGCGGCCAAGATCGTCGATGCCATGATGGGGCCGGGCCTGTCGCGTCGCGACGTGGGCAAGCTGTCCTATCTGGCCGGTCTCGCCGCCATGACCGGCAAGCAATACGATCAGGCCATCACCAACTTCCGCGACGCCGAGGCCAGCGAAAGCCGCCCGGATCGCGCCTATGCCGCGCGGGACCGGGTGGAACTGATGCTGCGCCTGGGCAAGATCACCCCGATCGAAGCCATCGGCGAACTGGAGAAACTCCGCTTCGCCTGGCGCGGCGAGGATTTCGAATATCGCCTGATGAAGCGCCTGGGGCAGCTTCAGATCGCCGCCGGCCGTTACGGCGAAGGCCTGCGCAGCATGCACACCCTGGCGACCAATTATCCCGACAATCCCGACATTCCCAAGGTCATGGACGAGATGCACGACGCCTTCAACCGCCTGTTCCTGGGCGGCGAGGCCGACAAGCTTCAGCCGGTGGTCGCCATCGGCCTCTATGACGAGTTCCAGGAACTGACCCCGCCGGGAACCCAGGGCGACGAAATGATCCGGCGGCTGGCCGACCGGCTGGCCTCGGTCGATCTGCTCGACCGCGCCGGCGAATTGCTGCGCCATCAGGTGGAGTTCCGCCTGAGCGGCGTGGACAAGGCCCGGGTCGGGGCGCGGCTGGCCTTCCTCGACATCTCCGACCGCAAGCCCGGTCTGGCGCTGGAAGCGCTGGAAGCCAGCGAAGTGCCCGACATCCCCGCCGAGCTGACCGCCCAGCGGCGCATGCTCAGGGTCCAGGCCCTGGACGATCTCGGCCGCTCGGCCGAGGCGCTGGCCCTGATCATCAACGATCAGAGCGATCAGGCCCGCAAGCTGCGCGGCGACATCTACTGGCGCCTGAAGCGGTGGCCGGAAGCGGCCGCCGCCCTGGAAAGCGCCATCGAGAAGCCGCAGGGCAACACCCCGCTGGCCCCCGTCATGGCGCGGCGCCTGCTGGACACCGCCATCGCCATGACCCTGGGGCGCGACGAGCGCGGCCTGACCCGGCTGCGCCACACCTATGCCCCGCTGATGGCCGCCACCGAGTGGAAGGAGGCGTTCGAGCTGCTGACCAGCGAACCCGAACGCGGCATCATCGACTATCGCCGGGTCGGCGAGAAGATCAAGGAGGTCGAGGATTTCCAGACCTTCATGAGTGAATGGGGCAAGCGGGTGAAGACCGACGGCCTATCATCCATCAATTAACATTTTGAACCTCGGGAGGTTGGTCATGGCGGCACTGGGCAGGATCGCGGCGATTGGGCTGGTGACGGCAACCCTGTCGGGCTGCCTGTTCCAGCAGTTGCCGCCGCCGGAGACCGTGACGTTGGCGCCGGTGCCGGGAGTGACGCTGCCGTTCAAGGCACGCGTGATGATCTTTGCCAGCGATGACGACCTGACCCGCAACCTCATCACCCAGATCAGCCGCTACCAGACCGAGGAATCCCAGGTCAAGGACGGGCTGGCCATGGCCAAAGCCACCAGGACCCTCCTGTCCAAGGGCTTCCAGCAGGTGGAGATCAACACCCCCGACATCCAGCCCCAGATCGTGGTCAAGCTGTACGGCAAGACCAGTTGGGCCAAACTGGACGGCATCATCAAGGTGGGCTGCGCCATCGATGTCTGGACCGCCGACGGCATTCCGCTCGGCAATTTCGGCGCCCGCTTCACCGCCGAGGATACCGATTACCGCACCGAGGTCGAATCGGCCTATGGCCAGTGCCTGAAAAAGCCGGTGGAGGAGTTCCTCCATTCCGCCACCCTGGCCCGTCTGGCCGCTTCCGGCTTCAAGGACCCGCCGGCGGCGGCGATGGCGGACTGGATGCGCACCCTGGGGCCGATCACCCCGCTGCGGTGAAAGATTTCCCCTGCCGCAAAGAAACTGTTGTGCCCCGGGCCGGCGGGTCTGTAGCTTCCCGCCATGACCGACGTACAGACTCTCACCGTTTCGCCCGAAGAAGCCGAACTGCGCCTCGACCGCTGGTTCAAGCGCCACTTCCCCGCCGTCACCCATGGCCTGCTGGAAAAATGGCTGCGCACCGGCAATGTCCGGGTCGACGGCAAGCGCGCCAAGTCCAACCAGCGGCTTGACGCCGGCCAATCGGTCCGGGTGCCGCCGCTGCCGGCCGCCCCCCCCCCCGAGGCGGCACCCAAGCCGGCGGTGGTGGACGAGAAGACGGCGCGCATGCTGATGGATGCCGTCCTCTACATGGATGACGACGTCATCGTCCTGAACAAGCCGCCGGGCCTGGCGGTCCAGGGCGGCACCGGCATGGCCGACAACCACCTGGACGCCATGCTGGACGCGCTGCGCTTCGATGCCGCCGAGCGGCCCAAGCTGGTCCATCGCCTGGACAAGGACACCTCGGGGGTGCTGCTGCTGGGCCGCACCGCCTCGGCCACCGCCAAACTGGCCGCCAGCTTCAAGAGCCGCAGCGCCCATAAATGCTATTGGGCGCTGGTGGTGGGACTGCCGCAGCACCCCCAGGGCCGCATCGACGCGCCGCTGTCCAAGCTGGGCGGCAAGGGCGCCGAAAAGGTGGCGGTGGATGAGGATGACGGCAAGCACGCCGTCACCTATTACCGGGTGGTGGACAACGCCCTGCGGCGCGCCGCCTGGCTGGAGATGGAGCCGCGCACCGGCCGCACCCATCAATTGCGGGTTCACTGCGTGCTGCTGGGCACCCCGATCATGGGCGACGGCAAATATGGCGGCAAGGAGGCCTTGATCGAGGGCACCGGCGTGTCACGCAAGCTGCACCTGCACGCCCGCGCCCTGCGCCTGCCCCACCCCCGCACCAAAGCGATGCTGGAGGTGGTGGCGCCGCTGCCCACCCACATCAAGGCCAGCTTCGCCTTTTTCGGCTTTGTCGAGGCCGATGCCGGCCGCCCCTTCGAGGCATTCGAGGAATAGAACCACAGTTGGTTGGACGCCGGGGATGCTGTACTCTGGCCGAACAATCATCCAAGGAATGCAATGACGCGGTTGCGCCTGGCCGTTTTCGATGTGGACGGCACCCTCGTGGACAGTCAGCACACGATCGTCTCGGCCATGACCGAGGCGTGGAGCAGTCTCAACCTCGGCCTGCCCCGGCCGGATCAGATCCGCCGCATCATCGGCCTGTCGCTGGTCGAGGCCTGCAGCGTGCTGCTGCCCTGGGCGCCGCCCTCCCTGCACCGCTCTATGGCCGACGCCTATAAGGAGGCATTCCACGCCATGCACCTGCTGCCCGATTCCCTGGACCCCCTGTTTCCCGGGGTGAGGGAGGCACTGGATCTGCTGGAGGCCGAGGGCTGGCTGCTGGGGCTGGCCACCGGGAAATCCCGCCGCGGGGTCGAAGCCATGCTGGACGACCACAGCCTCAGGGGGCGCTTCGTAACCATTCAAACCGCCGACGACAATCCCAGCAAACCCGATCCCTCCATGCTGAGGCGCGCCGCCGCCGATTGCGGCCTGCCCCCGTGCGACATTGTCATGATCGGCGATACCGCCTATGACATGGCCATGGCCGCCGCCGCCCGGACGGGTGCGGTGGGGGTCTCGTGGGGCTATCATTCGCTCGACGAGTTGAACAAGGCCGGCGCCCAGGTCATTCTCGACACGTTCGATAATCTCACCGAGGTGCTCGATACCCTGACCGGAGTGCGGGGATGAGGTTCGGAACTGTATTGAAGATGGTCGCCGCCGTCGCCCTGGCGGCGGTGGTGGGGCTGATCGCCGCCGCCAAATCGCTGGACAGCAAGCGCTATCAGGCCGCCCTGGCCGAGCAGATCAAGGCGGCATCCGGGCTGGTGCTGAGCTTCTCCGGCCCGACCAAACTCAAGCTCGGCCTCAATCCCCAGATCAGCTTCACCGGCATGACCCTGGCCACCGCCACCAAGGGGCGACCGCTGCTCTATATCGACCGCATCGAGGCCAGGGTGACCTTGCTGCCCCTGATCTTCCGCGAGATCCGCCTGGAGCAGCTCAGGCTGATCCGTCCGGCGCTACGGCTGGAGGCGGCCTCCCGCCTTGCCGGAGCGCCCCTCCCCCTCGACCTCACCGCGCCGTTCCAGACGGTGCCGGCCACCCGTCTGGCCCTGGCCGATATCCGCATGGAGGACGCCACCATCGTCTGGCGGAGCGCCAATGGCGGCTCCGAGAACCGCCTTGCCCTCAATCAGGCCCGCATCCAGCCGGAAACCGCGGAGGGCGGGCCACTGACCCTCCAGGCCAGCGGCGCCTGGAACAACACCGGCTTCGAACTGGACGGCGTGGTCGGCTCGCTCCGCGGCCTGTCCTCGGGCAAGCCCTATCCGGTCCAGCTCAAGGCCAGCATCGCCGGAAACGTGGTGGTGGCGCGCGGCACCATCGCCGAGCCGCTGGCCGCCAGGGGAGTCGATCTCCATCTGCAGGCCCAGGGCGACGAACTGTCCGACCTGCTGCAACGCACCGGCATCACCCTGGGCGGCAAGCCCGTCGCCGCCACCGGCCCCTATAAGATATCGGCCCGGCTGTCCGATGCCCAGGGCGGTTTCGGCCTGAGCGACCTGGACGCCGTGCTGGGCAAACGCGACAATCTGCTGCTCGGCCTCAAGGGCGAGATCAAAACCCTGGCGCCGCTGGGCGGCGTCGAGCTGGCGGTCACCGCCGAAGCCGACAATCTGGCCGGCCTCGGCCGCCTGATGGTGGTGGATCTGCCCGCCGCCGGACCGCTCAAACTGGCGGCGCGGCTGAACGACATGGAAAACGGCTGGCGGCTGACCGGCATCAAGAGCACCCTCGGCCATAGCGATTTCAGCGGCGAACTGGCCCTGGCGCAGGCTCAGCGCCCCCGCTTGTTCGGCCGCCTCGCCGCCACCAGCTTCATCCCCGCCGATTTCAGCTTTCCCCTGGCCAAGGGGAGCGAACAGAACCGGGCGACCTCGCCGCAGCATCCCGCCATTGCGGTGATCGACGGACGGATCCTGTCGCCGGACCCGCTGCCGCTGGATGGCCTCAAACTGTTCGACCTCGACCTGTCCCTGGTGGCGGCCAGGCTGCAAGTGGGGCCGACCATCCTCCACGACGCCAGCGCCGAGATCCATCTGGCCGGCGGCAAACTGGCGGTGGAATCGTTCTCGGCCCAGTTGGGCGACGGCCGCCTCGGCGGCGAGGCCCGCCTGGATACCACCGCCCGCACCCCCGGTTTTTTCCTGCACTTGGCCGGAACCGGACTCAACCTCGCCGCCCTGGGCGGCACCAGCCCGGCGGCCGGCGGCCACGGCGATCTGGCCGTCACCCTCAAAAGCGGCGGCGCCAGCCCACGCGCCCTGGCCGGCAACCTCGACGGCAATGCCTGGATCAGCCTGGGCGAGACCACCCTGGCCCCGGCGGAGGCCTTTGCCCCGGCGCCCCGCCTGATCGCCGCCCTCGACCCGTCCTCCCCCGCCGCCATCACCCTGCGCTGCGCCGCCCTGCGCCTCACCGTCAAGGACGGCCTGCTGCGGGCCGACAAGGGCATCGCCCTGGAGACGGCACGAACCGCCATCCTGGGCACCGGCACCATCGATCTGCGGACCGAGGCGGTGGACCTCGCCTTCGTGGCGCGCGGCGGCGGCAGCGCGCGACTGCGCGGCATGCTGGCCGCCCCCAGCCTGAGCACCGGCGAGCCGGCGCCCAGACTGGCGCCCGATGCCTCGCCCTGCCGCACCATCGCCAGGCACTAAACACCTCGGGGATTTTATTTTGGCCAAGACCTTCAAGCGCTTTTATGTCCAAGCCCAGGCCGTGGCCGCCGCGACCGGCTTCGCCATCCAACTGGACGGCAAGCCGGTCAAAACCCCCGCCGGCCGGCCGCTGGAAGTCCCCAGCCTCGCCCTGGCCGAGGCCATCGCCGAGGAATGGGCGGCGCAGGACGAGATGGTGATCCCCGCCACCATGCCGCTGACCCAGTTGGCCAGCACCGCCCTCGACCGGGTCGAACCCGAGCGCGCCCATATCACCGGCGAACTGATGGCCTATGCCGGCACCGACCTGCTGTGCTACCGCGCCGAGATCCCGGTGGATCTGGCGGCGCGCCAAGCCCGCGACTGGCAGCCGCTGCTGGACTGGGCGACGCTGGCCCTGGATGCGCCGCTGGTGGTCACCACCACCGTGCTGGCGGTGACGCAGCCGCCCCTGGCGCTGGCGGCGCTGGAACGGACGCTGAACCGGACCGATCCCTGGCGGCTGACCGCCATCCAGTCGGCCGCCGCCGCCCTGGGATCGCTGGTGCTGGCGCTGGCGCTGGCCGAAGGCCGCCTATCCGCCACCGAGGCCTTCGACCTGTCGCAATTGGACGAGACCTATCAGATCGAGCAATGGGGCGAGGATTACGAAGCGGCCGACCGCCGCGCCGCCCTGGCCGCCGACATCGCCGCCGCGGCCCGGCTGCTGGAGCTGCTGAGGCCGATCATACCGCCGGGTCGCCCCCCGGCTTCTCCGGAGAACATATGATTGCACGCCTCCCCGCCCCCGGCAGGGCATAACCCAGGGTTTCATAATCGCCACATGTAGCGCTCGCTTAGTTATAATTAAAACATTTATATGGTAGCAATAATTGCAAATTAGTGTTTTCAGCCCCTCCGCATTGCGCTAGGGTACATCGCTTTCTTTTCGCCACACTTTTGATTTGGCGTCCTTTCGTTAAGTTTTGCAGACACGGCCGCATCGCTTCCATTCGCGCTGATCGTCGAGGATGATCCCCAGGTCAGGGGGCTGCTCTGCCAGATGCTTGCCTCCGAGGGCTTCGAGATTTCCGCCGCCGGCTCCTGCCCGGATGCCAAGAAGATCCTCAAAGGGCAAAAGCCCGACATTGTCCTCCTCGATCTGGGGTTGCCCGGCGGAGATGGCTTGAGCCTAGGCAAATGGATCCGGGCGACCATCCCGTCGGCGGGGATCATCATCCTGACCGGCCGGACCGATGTCAGCGACCGCATCGCCGGCTTGAAAAGCTGCGCCGACGACTATGTGACCAAGCCGTTCGACCTCCAGGAGGTCCGGGCTCGGGTTCATAGTCTGCTGCGCCGCATGGCGACGCGGTCGGAATCCCCGCCGGACCGATGCGTGGAGATCCCCTTCGAGGGCTGGAACCTCCAGGAAGACAGTTGCGCCCTAAGCTCGAACGGACTCGAGGTGAAACTGACGGTCATGGAGTTTCGCCTGCTCAGAGCCCTGGCGCGGCACCAGGGCAAAGTGGCGCCCCGGGAATGGCTGTTGGACCAAATGGAGGCCGAGGTCGACATCAACGAGCGGGCCGTCGACTATCACATCTGTACCCTCCGGATAAAGCTGCGCAAGGCGGGCCTGCGGGATGACGTCATCACTTCGGTGCGGGGCATAGGCTATAAATACTCCGCTCTCCCATCCGATGGATCAGTCTAGCCATTTTGTATGTCCCTCGCCGGGCGCAAACCTCCGATTTGCTTGGCCTCGGCCTCAACGGCCTCTGTCGCGGGATGAGTCGACTTGAAAGCATCCCGCTCTAGCAAGCACTCCACCGTATCGGCCAGTTCGATCAGATTGAACGGCTTAAGGATAAAACCATCGATCTCGGCCATGGCAACGTCATCGTAGTCGATGTTGTCGTCACGGCCGCTGCACAACAGCACCTTGGTGCCGGGCATGGATTGGACGATGGTTCGGGCAAGCTCGATGCCGGTGACGTCCGGCATCATCTGGTCGGTGATGACGATGTCGAAGCTTTCGCCCTGGCGGATCCAGCCGAGGGCTTCGCTGGAGTCGGTGCTGGCACTGACCCGGTGCCCCATGCGCTCGAAAAAGTGACGGAGCAGATCGATGATCGCCGGATCATCGTCAACCACCAGGATATGCCGGCTGTGCCGTGACGGGGGGCTGTCGGCAGGCCGAGGTTCCGCGACACGGCTCTCCGGGGCAGCGGCAACTTCCGGCAGGCCAATGACAAAGCGGGCGCCACCCTGTACGCCGTTCTCCACCGATATGGTCCCGCCCAGATCCTCGACGATGCCATGAACCACCGCCAATCCGAGTCCCGACCCCATACCCGTTTTCTTGGTGGTGAAGAACGGATCGAAAATCCGCGACTGAACCTCCGGGGAAATACCACAGCCGGAATCCGTCACCGCGAGAACAAAACCGCCATCACGGCGCGCCAGGCTGACATCGATACTGCCGTTTTCGCCGCCGATGGCATCGACGGCATTGACGCAGAGATTCATCAGGACCTGGTGAAGCTGGGTCGCGGTGGCCAGGACCATGGCGTTGCCGGGGGGCAGTTCGAGAGTGACCTTGATATTGGCGGGCGTCGCCGTGCGAATGAGTTGGTAAACCTCATTGACCACCGGGCACAGATCGGTGGCGGACTTTTGCGTCGGCACTTGCCGGCTGAAGGTGAGGATCTGACGGACCAGATCCTTGGCCCGGTTGCCCGCCAGGTGAATTTGGTGGACAGACCTCGTCACCGCGTCCGGGTCCCGGATATCGCCGAGAATCAGGTGATTGAAGCCGAGGATACTGGTCAGGATATTATTGAAGTCATGGGCGATGCCCCCGGCCAAGGTACCGATGGCTTCCATCTTTTGCGACCGCAGCAAGGTGGTTTTGGCCCGCATTCTGGCGGTGATGTCCAGCTTGACGCCGACATAGAAAATTTCGCCATCGCTGCTTCGCACCTGGGTGATGACGGCTTCCTCCCAATACAGATCTCCGCCCTTGGCGCGATTGCAGAGTTCGCCGCGCCATTCTCGTCCGGCGGTAACCGTCGCCCACAGTTCGTCGTAGACGTGCCGGGGCGTGAGCCCGGAGGCGATGATGGCGGGCTTTTGTCCGAAGGCTTCGTCGTAGGAATATCCGGTGACGGTTTCGAACATGTGGTTCACGTAGAAGATGATCCCGGCCGAATTGGTGATGACCACCGAGGCCGGACTTTGTTCGACCACCGTCGACATCAGGCGCAGGCGGTCGCCGGCTTTGCGGCGCTCAGAGATATCGCGGACCATGCCCGCCATGCGGGTTGCCCGTTGGCCGGCACGCATGACCACCGCGGCGGTCTCCCTGACCCAGAGCCAGTTTCCGTTGCGGTGGCGCAGCCGGTATTCGTGGTCGAGACGCGGGGTCACGCCATGAAAATGGTCGATGAGCTTGCCTTTGATGTTCGGCTTGTCGTCGGGGTGGACGAGATTCTCCCAGCTTTCCGGGATGGGCTGGAGTTCGCCAGACCGATATCCCAGCATAGCGGAAAACTGCGGGCTGAAGAAAACGGTCCCCGAGGTGATGTCCCAGTCCCAGAAGCCGTCATTGCTGCTTTCAAGGACAAGGCGAAGGCGTTCCTCCTTCTGCCGCAAGGTCAAGACGATCTTGCGCATCAGGGTCAGCAGCAGCAGGCCGCTGCAAGTTCCAATGCCCAGAATAATCAGCGTACTGGCGAACGGACGGGATGGCTTGCCGAACGAGGCGATGACGAGGGGGAAGTGTCGCCCCCCCATGTCGATGGCGATTCGCGTTTCCAGCTTTTGTGCGTCAGCGACGGCGGAAGGGCGATGCGCGGCGGTGGCTACCAGCAGGTTTTCCGGTGCGATGGCGCCGTCGTAGATCTCCAGGTCGGTGGAGTCGTCCGCCTTGACGATACCCTCCATCAACGTCGCCATGGAAAAGCCGATGGCGGCCCAGCCCCGGATGGCGGCACTCCGCTCCTCCCGGGTGGTGATGGGAAGATCCGGGGCATAGATGGGGAGATAGGCCAGCATGTCGCCGCCGGTCCGGATTGTCACCTTGTGGGTAAAGCTTACCTTCCCGCTATCGCGGGCCTCTTCCATGGCGGCCCGACGTTCTGGACTGGATCCGGCATTATAGCCAAGCACTTTGATCAAGTTTGGCGGGGCGATGAATGTCAGAAGCATGTAGTCGGCGCGATCCCCGGGCGGGGTGACGGCGAAATCGGGGATGTCGCGTTGGCGCGCAGCCAAGAAATTCGGCAGATCGTCGGCGCGGACATAGGTCATCAGACCGACGCCAGCGATCTCGGGGAACCGCCGCGGCACCTCGATCCGCTCGATGAAATTCCGCCACTGCTGCGGGGAGATCTCGGACGTGTTGCTGAACTCGGCCCGGACCGCCCACAGGAGATCCCGGAGCCGGTTCAGCCGGGAGAATACCTCCGACTGAATGGCATTGCTGCGGTGATCGAAATCGCGCCCCAGCACCTCGTCGGCCAGGACCTTGTCCCGCCACCACAGCCCCGCCGAGAGAGCGATGATGATGGCCAGGGCCACCACCGGCACAAGCATGTACCACGACCGGCCGATCAGGGCGGCGGGATCGGGACTTACGGCTTTCGGCGGCATTTCTTCCATGTCACGGTCCCGTCATAGCCGCGAAGATCCGTTCGAAGGATGCCTCCACAACGGTCATGAGCGCCAGCATTTCCGGATCGAAATGGCTGATATGGGTGCGGTCATCGCCGGCCAGGATGACCGATAGCGCCTCCTGGTGGGACCGTGCCGATTTGTAAGGGCGTTCCGAGCGCAACGCGTCATAGACATCGCAAATGGTCACGACCCGGGCTTCGACCGGAATATCCCGTCCGCTGAGGCCATGGGGATAGCCACCGCCGCACCATTGCTCGTGATGATGCTGGGCGATGCTGGCGGCACAGGCCAGCAGCGGGTTGCGGGCGGCCGACAGAATGGTGTGGCCGATGATGGTGTGGCGCTGCATCACCTGCACTTCGTCCTCGGTCAGGGAACCCGGCTTGAACAGGATGCTGTCCGGGATACCGATCTTGCCGATGTCATGCAAGGTGGCGGCAATTTCGATGACGGCTTGCCGTTCCGGCGACCATCCCAGCACCTCCACCACCACCTTGGCGTAAAGACCGATCCTGCGGTTATGCCGGCCGGTCTCGTTGTCCTTGTGCTCGGCGGCCACCGCCAGGCACTCGAACAGGGTCTCGGGAACCGCCTCCAAGGAAGGCGGCAGGGCAACCCGGGCCCCCCCTCCCCGCAGGCGACGCGCGGCAACCTCGTCGAGGCCGTTCGTCGCGGCATGGACCACCGTCATGACGTTGGCCCCTTCAATGGAGGAATAACCGATGACGGCCCCCGGCGGGGCCAGAATGATTGCCTCGAAATCGCGTCCAAGCGCCGCGTGAGCGGCATCGACCAGCCGAGTGCCGCTGCCGCCGGGCAGCCGAAGAGCCGCGATGATGACGTCGATGAACGGATCCGTCCACAGGCGCTCCAGGGCGATCTGGTGGGTCGCGGCCTCGACCGAACTGACACCGGCCCGCATCAGCGCGTTGACGATGAGGCCGCGACTCACCGGATCGCCCTCGGCAACCAGGACTCTTCCCCGCTGCCGGCAACGGTCGGCACGTTCCGAGCAGATCAAGCCATCAACCATCGCGAGCTCCTGCACGATCCCTGGGCCGGGTCCTCAAGGCGCGCCGCCCATCAACACATGACGCATGCGGCAACCGGCGGCATAGCCCTAAGTATGCCAAGGGTTTGTTAGGCCTTCATTTGGACGGCCAGATCCCTGAGATTCCACCGGCGCCCTCCCCATCCCAATAATATCCAAACAAACCAGGGCTAAAGTCTGGAGCTGACCTATTGCCGGTTGATCGCGGAGCCGAACCGACCCTGCGACATTACCAAGAGGACGGACCATGCGTGCTGTCATCAGCATGATCAATAACAAGGGCGGAACGGGCAAGACCACCACCGCGGTAAATCTTGCCGCCGGGCTGGCCGGTGCGGGCTTTCGCGTCCTGATCCTCGACCTCGATTCCCAGGGGTCGGCGTCGCTGTCGCTCGGTATCTCCACCGATGGCCCGTCCATGGCCGACGTCCTGTTCGATGCGCTGCCGCTGGCCGAAGCCATTCGGACGACATCGGTGCCCAGGCTGGATCTGGTGACCGGAGTGATGGAACTGGCCAACAGCGACGTCATCCTGGCCGATGCCACCGGACGGGAGAACCGGCTGCGCAACATGATCGCGACGCTGGACGACCGCTACGATGTGGTCATCTGCGACTGCCCGCCCTCGCTGTCGCTGCTGGTCGTCAACGCCCTGGTGGCGTCGAATCATTGCCTGGTCTGCGTCTCGCCCGACTACCTGGCGTTCGAGGGACTGGTGGCCCTGACCCGGGTGATCGAGCGGCTGCGGCGCGGCATGGGCATCGACGTGCATATGCTCGGCATCCTGATGACCATGGTCAATCCGGCTCTCAACCTCACCAAGACCATCGCCGAGAAGATCCGTTCGCGCTACGGCACCCTCGTGTTCCAGAGCGAGTTGCGGCGGGACGTCAAGCTGGCGGAGGCCCCCTTCCACGGCAAGAGCATCTTCGACCATGCGCCGGCCTCGGCCGGGGCCAAGGCCTATGGGCGGTTGCTGGCGGAAGTGTTGAACCGCATCCCAAGCCTCGTCGCCATGGAGAGCGCCGTCCCATGACCCAGAAGACCCCACGCAAGGACATTTTCGGACGAACCGATACCCCCCCGACCACGGACGAAGGCCGGCAGGCGGCCGATGTCAATCCTGCGGCAATCCCGCAGAACAAGGAGAGCGGAGAAATGACCGAAGCCACAGCCAGAAGCGCCGACTCGCAGCGGGCCGCCATGGACGAAATCAGCCGCCTGATCAAATCCGTCAAGCAGGGGCGCCTGACCGAGCGCGCCGATGCCGGGCTGGCTACCGGCGATTTCAAGGAGGTCCTGTCCAACATCAACGAGCTGCTGGACGCCATCCTGCTGCCCATCGGCGAGGGCAACCGCATCCTCGATCAAGTGGCCCACGGCAAGGTCGACGAGTTGATCACCGCGACCTATCACGGCGATCACGAGAAGATGAAGCAGAACGTCAACGGTATCGCCCTGGTGCTGCAACGCTTCCAGGCCGAACTGGCCAAGCTGATCGACTACAGCCACAAGGGCCAGTTGGAAAAGCGCGGCGACGCCGCCGGCTTCGAAGGCTGCTACGCCGACGTCATCAAGGGCGTCAACCAGATGCTCGACGCCATCCTGATCCCCATCGGCGAGGGCAACCGCATCCTCGACCAGGTGGCCGCCGGCAAGATCGACGAATTGATCGCCAAGACCTATCAGGGCGATCACGAGAAGATGAAGCAGAGCGTCAACGGCATCGCCCTGGTGTTGCAACAGTTCAAGGCCGAGATGGCCAAGCTGATCGACTATTCCAACCAGGGCCAGTTGGAGAAGCGCGGCGACGCCAAGGCCTTCAAGGGCGCCTATGGCGAGATCATCGGCGGCGTCAACCAGATGCTCGACGCCATCCTGATCCCCATCGGCGAGGGCAACCGCATCCTGGCCCAAATCACCGACGGCAAGATCGACGAGTTGATCGCCAAGACCTATCAGGGCGACCACGAAAAGATGAAGCAGGCGGTCAACGGCATCGCCCTGGTGCTGCAACAGTTCAAGACCGAGATGGCCAGGCTGATCGACTATTCCAACCAGGGCCAGTTGGAGAAGCGCGGCGACGCCAA
>Ga0316222_1001617_pt1 | contig 26800 bp, 22 predicted proteins | sample TBH18011metaG_FD_206008 | JGI IMG/M metagenome (GOLD analysis project Ga0316222, IMG submission 206008) | Freshwater microbial communities from Trout Bog Lake, Wisconsin, USA - TBH18011 | ecosystem: Environmental > Aquatic > Freshwater > Lake > Hypolimnion/Profundal zone | place: USA: Wisconsin... | reverse complement strand
CTTGATCAAGCTTTGGGTGTATTCACGGTGGCCGTCAAAGCGCCTGTCTGGTAGACTGATGACGACTTAAAACGACTTTGATACATCTTTGAATACCAATGCCATGCGTACCGAACCTTGGGTTACTGCGATCGACGTCGCCCGGCATCTGGGCGTGGTGAAGGACACCATATATCGCTGGCGCGAACGCAAAGGCTTGCCCGCGCACAAGATCGGTCGGCTGTGGAAATTCCAGCTCTCCGAGGTAGATGAATGGGTTCGAGCTGGCGGTGCTGATGACGACACGGATAGTGGGGACGAAAAAAAATGAATCCAATGGTGGAGGGTATGGCGTGAGTCTGGAAGGTCAACTCCTCGATCAGAAGTCCTTGCGGGCAGTTGCTGGCAAGACGGCAGACTGGAACGAAATTGCCAAGGATTGCATTGCGTTTGCCAATGCAACCGGCGGTCGCCTGCTGCTGGGCATCGAGGACGGTCAAAACGCGCCTCCAGCCGACCAACACATCCCGGTAGGCCTGCCCGACACACTGCGGCGCAAATTGGCCGAGCGTACCGTCAACGTAGCCGTACTGCCTGATGTCGTCACCGCCCCGAATGGCGGCCAGTACATCGAATTGCGCATTCCGCGTGCCATGGCCGTGGCGTCCACCACCGACGGCCGTTACTTCCTGCGCGTGGCAGATCAAAGCAAGCCCGTCACTGGCGATGACGTGATGCGGTTGGCCAGCGAACGTGCCGCACTGCCTTGGGAAACGCAGACCACCTTGCATATTTCGCGCAGTGAGGTGGATGCCGCCAAGCGTGACAAGCTACTGATTGCCTTGCGTGCATCCGACCGAGTCAAGGCCTCGGTCAAGGAAAAATCCGACGACGAACTGCTTGATCACTATCAGCTTGCCCAAGGGCAGGACCTCACCAACTTGGGCGTGCTCTGCTTTGGTCTGCAGCATCACCGCGCCCAACTGACCACGGCACCGGTCATCCAGTTCATTAAGTACGACGAGCACGAGCAGAAGGTCAATAAGCTGGTGTGGGACGACCACACCCTGAGTCCGATGGAGCTGATCGAGGCGGTGTGGCTGGAGGTGCCTGACTTCCGCGAGCGCTATGAACTGCCCGACGGCCTGTACCGCCAGAACGTGCCAGCGTTTGATGAAATCGTGGTGCGTGAACTGCTGGTTAACGCGCTGGTCCATCGCCCCTACACCCAGCGTGGCGATATTTTCCTGAATCTGCATCCCGATCGGTTGGAGATGGTGAACCCCGGCCCACTGCCGCTGGGAGTCACGCCACAGAACGTGCTGCACACCACCGTGCGCCGCAACGAGCACCTGGCTCGCCTCTTCCACGACCTGAAGCTGATGGAACGCGAAGGCAGCGGCTTCGACAAGATTTTCGAGGTGCTGCTCTCACAAGGACGCCCGATGCCGGAGTTGATCGAAACCCACGACCGCGTGCAGGTCACGGTGCGTCGCCGCATCCTCAAGCCCGAAGTCATCGATTTCATTGCCAGGGCAGATCAGACCTATGAGCTCACGCAGCGCGAACGCATCGCACTGGGTCTCCTGGCCCAACACGACGCGCTGACTGCCCGCGAACTTGCCGACACCCTGGAGCTGTCCAGCGTCGAAGCCCTGCAGCCGTGGCTCAAGCGACTGCTCGACTGGCACTTGGTGCAGAGTGCCGGGCGCACCCAGGCGACGCGCTATTTTGTTGATCCAACCCTACTGCGTAACCTGAAGTTCACCGGCGAGACCACCCTCAAGCGCATTGAGCCGCACCGCTTGGCGGCACTGGTGCTGGAGGATTTGCAGCGCTATCCACAATCAGCCATCAGCGAAATCCACCAGCGCATCGGCGGCGAAATTCACCCGAAACAGGTGAAACGCGCGCTGGAAGAGCTGATTGAACGCGGTGCAGTACGCTTTGAGGGCAGCAACCGCTGGCGGCGCTACTGGGCCATGCCATGAAGATGCTATCGGACAACATGCGCGATATCGGCGATAGCTGGCCGATAGAAAGTGGCCGATACGTTGGCACTGGTTCAATGAATCACAGGGTTCTATCGACCAAGGGCGATAGAGATTGGTCGATAGCGATGCCACGCGCTCTGGGCAGACAGTTGGGGGAAGGTAACGCATGACCAAATCCGAGGCACAAACCCGGTCAGCGTTAATTGACCAACAACTTGCTCAGTCGGGCTGGAACGTCAAAGACCCAACGCAGGTCGTAGAAGAAATCGACATCCTGACGGCTTTGCCGCCCCGCGTAACGGAACCGCGCACGCCTTATGAGGGACACCAGTTCAGTGACTACGTACTGCTCGGCAAAGACCGTAAACCGCTGGCGGTGATCGAAGCAAAAAAACCAGTCGCGATGCCGCCATTGGCCGCGAGCAGGCAAAGCAGTACTGCTACAACATCCAGAAGCAGTTGGGCGGAGAACTGCCGTTCTGCTTCTACACCAACGGCCACGAGCTCTATTCTGGGATCTGGAAAACGCGCCGCCACGCAAGGTGGTCGGTTTTCCAACGCGCGACGATCTGGAACGCTTCGCCTACATCCGCCGCAACCGAAACAAGGCACGCCGCAACGGATAGCAGCACGGTTTTTTGTCGGATGGTTGTCCAGGTGCTGGGCGGGGGCGTCGGCGTCTTGGGTGTCTGTTTGAGGTTGGTTGCGCGCTTGCGTGCGGGCGAGTGCTGTACTGGTGGCATATTTAGCTCTTTTGAATTCTATGGGGTCGCGTGTCTTTATGCCAGTGACTTTCTAATTTTCACGCTTGTGCTTACTCTTTTTGGTTTGTACGTGAAGTACCACATTAAATAAGTCGCTCCTGGAACCTCCTGGCAATGTACACGTGGGCTGGCATCAAATCCCTTTCCGCCAGGTGCGGCTGTTGCCAGCGGCACGCAGACGGTTGCTGCCATTTTGAATAATGCCAATGTATGGCCCCCAATCGCAGTCCCTCGCCAGGCAGTGGCGCAGACGCTCGTTGTTGTCTGCGGGGCGCAATACCATCTGCGCAGCGCAACTCTTGCACGCTGCGCAATCTTTGGCATCGCCCACAACCACAGTGAGCGGCAAGATAAGATGATCTGGCACCAACGCTGGCGCACCCACCCTGCTGCGTTGACAATCGCCACGCGCAGTTTCGCCAAAGCCCGCAGGTTTTTTCCTCTAACGCTATCGTGGCGTGCCAGATAGAATGGAACGCAGACACTTTTTGGCCTGGTGCGCAGATGTAAACGCCAGAGGGTCCTTGAGTGCAGCGGTATTTCGGAGTATTTTCTGCCTTAATGAATATTAATATACGCAACCAGTGACCCGTCCCGCACATAAGCAGCACCTGAAGCAGCGACTTGCCCTGCCTCGATATTTATCAGTTTCATTTCTTGCGGCTATTCACGGGTAGTGCACTGGGGGCCGGGAGATGGTTGGAATTAAGTATTTAAATACGTTGGGGATATCAATTGTATTCAAGGTTGCCTCATAAAGTGTTGCTAAAACATGTCCGATTCAATGGACTTTTTTATATAGCTTCCACAGCCTTGTTGATCGCTCTGGCTATTGCGTTCCAAGTCAAGAGCCTGCAACTGAGTCATGAGCAATACAGCGAGCGCGCCCGCCTGAATGCACAAAATCTCGGCGCAACCCTCGCAGCGAGCATCGAAGGGTCATTCCGAAATATTGACATCACGCTGTCTGCCGTTACGGATCACGTTCGTACGGAAAAGTCACTAAAAGATATCGACAAACGAGTCTTCAACGCCACTTTGCTTGAACTACGCAACCGGGTGCCATCGCTCAGTTCACTGCGCGTGACCAACGCGGCCGGCGAAGTGGTGTTTGGGCTTGAAGACGCTACAAAAATCCAATCCAGCGACCGTGAATACTTTCAACAGTTGAAAGTGAACCCCAATACCGGCATGATTATTTCCAAGCCTGTGGTTGGGCGCGGTATAAGAAAATGGATGCTGATTTGCGCACGCCGATTTAACTTGTCAAACGGTGAATTCGGTGGTGTTGTTTTTGCGGCCGTTGAACTGGAAGGTATGGCTGAAAGACTATCGGGGAAAGAAATAAAACTGGGCGGGCAGGACGTGTTTATTCTGTTTGACAACGACCTGAGCATAATTACCCGATACGTGCATGGCAAACAAGATATTCAGGCTGTTGGAAAAAATCTCCCATCGCCTGACCTGATGAAGTTTAAAATGGTGACAGAAAAGTCCCGGTTTTATGTTTCTAATTCCACGATTGACAATATAAATCGCATTTACTACCTACAGAAAATCTCGGGGCAGCCGCTGGGATTGGCAATCGGCTTGTCCGCAGACGATGCATTTTCCGGCTGGGAGCGAGAATCCAAAAATGCCCAGATAACCACCGGCATTTTTTCACTGGTTGTTTTGGTGGGCGCCTGCCTGATGTATAACGCGCAAATGCGCAGGTTGAAAGCGGTTGCCAAACTGGAAGCTGCGATGAATTTCAACCAGAAGGTAATTGACAGTTCTGCAATAGGAATTCAAGTATGTCGCCGGGATGGTCAATGTGTTTTGGTCAACCCGGCGCTTGCACAAATGGTGGGCGGCTCCGAGCAGGAATTGCTGCAACAAAATTTCAGGAATTTGCCATCCTGGAAGCGTTGTGGCGCGCTTGATGTTGCGAACAAATCCTTGCTAAGTGGCGCGACTCAGCATTTGCAGTCGGAAGTTACAACAAGTTTTGGGAAAACTATCTGGGTGCAGTGGTTGTTTATACCGTTTGACACTCAAGGTGAGCAGGAATTGCTGGTGATGATACGAGACATTACTGATATTCAGCATACCCGAAAGGCACTGGAAGAATCCAATTGTAGATTGATGCAATTGAGCAAAATCGATGGTCTGACTGGAATTGCGAATCGTCGTGAATATGACGATATTGGTGAGCGTGAGTGGCAACGTGCCTTGCGGACTCAAGAATCACTGGCGGTGGCGATGATAGATATTGATTACTTCAAAGCGTATAACGACCATTATGGACATCAGGCCGGTGACCAGTGTCTTCGCGCCGTTGCACAAACACTCGCCGCAGGGTTGCGCGGTGGTGGCGACTTTGTTGCCCGCTATGGCGGCGAAGAATTCATCGTCATTTTGTCTGGGCATGACGCGACAAGTGCCTACCAGGTCATTGATCGACTGCGTCGTGATGTTGAAGCATTGGCATTAATCCACAAGGGAAGTACATGCGCGTTGACCGTTACGTTTAGCGCGGGCATTGCCGCCGCTGTGCCGCAGTATGGCTCGACGCTGTCCGCGTGCGTGGCTTTGGCCGATCGGAATTTGTACGAAGCCAAGCGCAAGGGTCGGAATCAAATTTACAGCACTTGATTTTGGCATCCCGCCCCGCGACAGCGGATTCGTCTTTGGGCTGCAACGCGACGACTGCCATGACGTTGCACTTGGGTCACAATCCAGGAATGCTCCCACCAAAACCCTACCTTAGCGAAACCGAAGTCCCGACCCGTGCCGAGGTGAATGCCTTGCAGGGGTTGATCCTGCTTGAATTCGGTTCAAGTGGGTGTGGCCATTGCCGCGCCGCCCAGCCCCTGCTGGCCGAAGTGCTGCCACACCACCCGCATTGGTGCTACTTGCGGGTTGAAGACGGCCCCGGACGCCCGCTGGGGCGCAGCTACCGCGTCAAGCTCTGGCCCACGCTGGTACTGCTGCGCGATGGGATGGAACTGGCGCGCCTGGTGCGCCCCACGCAAGCCGCAGACATCGCGGCCGCGCTGGCATCGTACGACGGCACCAGCAGTGGCAGCGCCATGGTGGCAGATCGAAGCTGAGTGCAGTCGGTGGGCCGACGTGCTGAAAGCCGGACCCGAGTCCGACTTTCAGGGGTGTCCCGCCGTCTCGTGATGCCAGGGATTCTGTTTCTCAACGTGCGGCTTTTAAGACGTCTTCCCTGGTGCGGAAGTCGATGTAGGCCTTCACGGCCCAAACAGCTTCCTGCGTAAATACTGCGCTGTAGGCTGGCATGGTGTAACGCCCCTCACCATTCTTCTTGCCGCTCAGCGTGATTCCCTTGAAGTAGTCGTCGGTATCCGCCAAGCAGGCATCCTGTTGCGCCTTATCGGACAGGCTTACGCAGTCGGCGGCGAGTTTGAGCAAATCAGGGGCAACGCCCCCCGATACGGCATGGAGTCCGTGGCAACCGGCGCAATTGTGCATATAGCCTTCGGCGCCCACTTCAATGGCTTTCTGGTTGTCGCGATAGGGATTGGTCTGGGCCCACTCAGCGCCAATCGGATCCAGGCTCGATGTGTCGATAGGACGCGGCGTCACGTCACCATGCGCAAATACGTTGTGCATGAAAAATCCGAGAAAAACACAGATTGCCAATCTGTAGCGCTTGTCTGCCTGCATGGATAGCTCCTCTTGAAATAAATAGAAACGTGCGCATGCGAGGCCAAAGCCGGCGCCACAAGGTGTCGCACGCAATCCCGGTCAGCGTCATCACGCAACGCGTAAGGAGCATATGGAACACCATCCGCAAATTCGATGCCAGTTCCTCCGCGCCCGCCACTGCACAAACGCGCAAGGGTCAGAACAGTTCGCGCATCAGGGCTACACACGCCAAATGCCGGTGGCTGCGACACAATTCGCGGTATCGGCGGGTCATTGTTTAATTTCAGCGCGTATCGTGTTGCAGCGAGCCGGGCACTTCCCGCCGCGTTGGCGCATATGTAGAATCAACCGGTTTCCAGGGCGTGTCGTGGGTTGTTCCGAAATAGAGCAATCATGTGTCATTCAATGGCAGCCGCGGTACGCTATCGGCGGGTGCCTGATCGTCGATTGCGCGCGTCCAATGGGCAGCGCTTGCAGTTGCCGACGATTGGGCTTTGAACTGCTAGTTTGGTCCTATCATGTGCCGATGACCATTTGTCACACTGTGTAATAGCCGTTTCATGAGCGACCATTCATACCCCGAATTTTTTATTGGCCGGATTGCCACCGCCGGGCTGTCGTTTGATGCCTGGGCTAACCTACCGCTGCTGCACTCGATGGAACAGGGCGGGATTGATTGGCGCAGTTCCTGCCGCAATGGAACTTGCCGCACGTGCATCGGGCATTTGGCGCATGGAACGGTCCGCTACCAGATTGACTGGCCGGGCGTAAGTGCCGAGGAAAAGGCCGCGGGAATGGTGCTTCCTTGCGTGGCCTACCCCTGTTCCGACGTGGTTTTGGCTGATGCAGATTGATTTTGTTGCGCCGCGTTCCGCGTTCCGCGTGCCGATGCAGTCGCATCGCCAGACCCCGGAGCGTCTCACCACGCTTAACGAAACCCTGCTGGAGCCGGTCCACGGTCGAAAAGATGTCGAACCTATAGAGAACGTGGCAACTTTCTTGCGCGTACTGGCCAGGCGATTGGTTCAGCGACAAAACCGTGATTGCCGAAATAAGCGGATGGCAGCCTTCAGACACTGAATTCACGCCCCCTCACCGACCGCGTCTGAGGTCGACGGCGTAAATCCAGGCAGCGCGCTCCTTGCCAACCATAAGGACCGCAAGCCTGCACACCAACACACCAGCCGCTGCCCACCGGCACGCATACAGTGCGCATTGGTGCAACGACCTACAATGACCCACCTCATCTTGAGCCTCCATCATGGGCATCTCCACTGTCGGTATCGTGTCTCCCAAAATTGTGGTCATCGGAGCGGGCGCTGTGGGCTGCTATTTCGGCGGCATGCTGGCCCGTGCCGGCCATGACGTAACCCTGATCGCCCGGCCCGCGCATGTTCATGCCATGGGTGCGAACGGCTTGCGGATGGAAGCGAAGGCTTTTGACGAATACGTTCGCGTGCGTGCAAGTACCGAGATCAGTGCCGTGAAGGATGCACAGTTCGTGCTGTTTTGCGTCAAGTCCACCGACACAGAAGACGCGGCCACCCAAGCGCTGCCCCATGTGGCACCCCATGCCGTGTTGCTCAGCCTGCAAAACGGTGTGGACAACGCCGAGCGCCTGCGCAGGTTGCTGCCCAACCATGGGGTGGCAAGTGCGGTCGTTTATGTTGCTGCCGAGATGGTCGGTCCTGGGCATGTGAAGCACCGGGGGCGCGGAGAATTGGTCATGGAACCTTTCCTGGGCAGTGCAATCCTGACACAAATGCTGCTTGCCGCAGGTGTTCCCGTGGAGGTTTCTGACAACGTACGCGGCGCGCTTTGGCACAAGCTTATTCTCAACTGCGCGTACAACGCGATGTCAGCCATCGTGCAGATGCCATACGGAAAGATAGCGATGGGCGATGGCGTGCAGGACGTAATGCGTGATGTCGTGGATGAATGCCTGGCCGTGGCAAAGGCAGAAGGCGTGGAGGTCGCTGGCAATGTGGATGCTGCCGTTCGTATGATTTTTGAAACCATGCCGGGCCAGTTCTCATCCACCGCACAAGACCTGGCGCGCAGCAAGCGCAGCGAAATTGATTATCTGAACGGGTTGATCGTGCGCCGTGGCGCAGCGCTGGGGGTAGCAACCCCGGTTAACCGGGTGTTGTGGTCCATTGTGCGACTGCTAGAGAGCAAACACAGTGCAGTGGGCTAAACTCATCATCTACCCATGCAAAGATGGGCCGAGGCAGTGTGTCCCTAACCGTTTTACTGTGGCGACAGCCACACTCCACATGCTACATGCCATACGCAATGAAAACAGGGGTCGGTCGTGAGCTCGCGTGACAGGTCACAGCAGGCGCCTGCTGTGGGGCATGCGTTGCCGACGGAAATGGATCGTAACGAAGCCTACCTGGCGGAGATCAATTCCCGTATTGCACGGCTGGCCATCTCCCTGCATGTTCCGCTCGCCAGTGACGAAGACATTCGCGCGGCATTGCACGCACTCGCGCAGGACGTGGTGCCTGCACCGGCGGATGGTTCACTGCGGCGCGATCACGCCTTGCGCGCTGAATTGCGCGGCTTGCTGGTGATGCGCTATGGGGCCGAGCAACGTCTGGTGGAGCATTTGGGCGTAGCGGCCACGCAGAAACTCATGGCGGATACCGAGGCCCGTCTGCAGCGCGAGGGCTTCCAGCCCGGCGCCGATGGCGTCAACCTGAACCATTTGTTCGACCCGGACTGAGCGCCTTTCTGAGCGCAGCCCCCCCACCGAGGGGCTGTTGCGTTTATTGACGCGGTGTGGTGCTGCGCTTGCGCGGTGTTTTGGCGACAGGTCGGACCGGGTCCGGGGTCGCTGGGGCGCTCAGCCCCGCAGGCACAGCCGACGCCTCCGGTGCTGTCACCTGCAGCAACTGCTCCATGCGCACCAGCAACTGCTGCGACTGGGGTTCCATGTCGTCACGTGCGCCCACGATGTAACACACCAGCTCCAGCGCTTTGGCCCGGTCTGCTGCGTCGGGCAACAGGTGCGGCAGTCCGATGACGGCCTGCTCCGGCTCAAATTCAGCAATGACTGATTGTTCGTGAATCAGCGTTGCGCGCCGTTCCGACCCCATGGTCTTGAAGGGGGCGCTTTCCGTCAATACCTGCGCTGAGCGCTCAAGCCGGTCGCGCCGGACTGAGCCGCGTGAACCTGCCAGCATCACCAGCATGCGGATGACGGCGGCGGCGATGTCGCCATGGTTGATGTTGGCCAGAATTTTCTGAACTTCGGGCAGGTAGCGCAATTCTTCCGGCTCCTGACGCACCCGTGGATGGTTGTGCGTATTGCCGATCCAGCGCAGGTACGGCGCTCCATAAATCGACAGGAAGGCCAGTTCGTAACTGGCATCGCGCACATCACGCACAGCGTCCATGCTGTAGTTGATGCCTTTTGCCAACAGACCTTCCAGCGCAAGGTAGGGGTTGGTCGCATCGACCGACTTGCGTTCGGCCTGGGCCCACGCGGTCCAGGGTTTGAGCCACGCCATGGCCGGGTTGGTGTCCGCATACATCTTGCGTGACACGCGGGACGGATGGCTGTCGCGCAGCATGTCGGCGCTGAGTTGCGTGACCATGCTCTTGATCAGCGGACGCAGCGTCATGTCGTACATTGCGCTGCCGATTTCGGACAGGCGCGCCACTGCGGCAAAATCGTGCTCCTGCTCGCGGTCATTGGGCACGGTGGCCAGGATGTCGGCCATGGTGCGGTCGTGAAAACTGACGAAGAAATGTTCGTTGCCTTCGTCTCCGGCCGTCTCGTCGATCTTCATTTCGTACAGGCCGGGGGCCAGCGCTTCGATGGTCTTGAGCGTGGACGTCATTTCGGCGTGCTCTTTGCGCGCAATCGACGACGACACAAAAATGCCCAGGTGTCCGACCTTTTCATGCACCATGTAAATGATGCGTTGGCCGCGAATGCGGATTTCGTGTTCGTCGGTGAAGGTGTCCACAATCCAGTTCAGCGCCTGCTGTGGTGGCGTGATGTTGTCGCCCCGGCTGGCGAACACGATGATCGGAGCCTTGATGGCTTTCAGGTCAACGTGCAGGCCTGATTCCAGTTGCGCCTGGCCGCGTGCCAACCGGTTGCCGATGAACAACTGCTCGATGATCCAATGGATTTCCGCTTCGTTGGTGAAGTGATAGCCACCCCACCAGCGTTCGAATTCCAGGAACGATTTTTCGTGGGCTTCGGGGTTGGTGAATAGATCGTAATACTTGCCGAAATAGTTACGGCTCGGATTCAGCATTTCAAAGTTCGACACCAAGTGGGCGCCGTCGAATTCGCCATTGCCGAGGTCGGAAATGGCCAGTGCGGGTACTACGCCGCCGAGCAGGCCACCGTTGTAGCGCATGGGGTTCTCGCCAATCTGGCCAGACCACGTGGACACCGGGGCGCCGTTGATCACCAACGGCCCTGTGAGTTCCGGATTGCAGGCCGACAGCAGCAGCGTGGCCCAGCCGCCCTGACAGTTGCCCACCACGATGGGCTTGCCGGCATGGGGGTGGCGGCGGTCGATTTCACGCAGGAACTCCGCTTCGGCGCGCATCACGTCGCCCAGCGTCTGGCCGAGTTCCGGGTGCTGGCGAAAGACCACAAAATAAACCGGGTGTCCAGCGTGCAGTGCTACGCCGACCTGGCTGTCTGGTTTGAAGCCGCCAATGCCAGCGCCGTGACCGGCGCGCGGGTCAATGATCATGAACGGGCGCTTGTTGGCATGGTCGGCGTGGTCGGCAGCCAGCGTGACGTGGTCGGGTGGCAGGATCTTGAGCAGCTGGTAGTTGACCGGGTGGCGCAGTTCGCGACCATCGACGATGACTTCGTACGCATAGTTCAGCACCGGCGGGGTGCCGGCCTGTTCGTGTTCGCGGTCGTTGTTGCCGCGTTGGCGCAGCACATCCAGGGTCAGTGCCACGCGTTGCAGCGCATCCACGCCGTAATCGGCAGCCATTTGCAGCCACTGCCCGCTGGCCAGTGCGGCGCCCAGCGTGCGTTGGTTATCTGCCAGTGCGGCGGACAGTTCCGTGGCATGTTTGCCATGCGCTGCATTGAATTTATTCGCGTGGTGCGCGCTGCTCGTTACGACGCGCTGGCCTTGTGCGTACAGTTGCTGCGCGGCAGCGGGGGCTTGTTCGGACAGGAACGGGCGGGGCATTTTTGTGGTCACGGTTACCTCTCAGCGAACGCGGGTGCGTTCCTCGACGGTTGAATCAGGTGCCAGTATGCCAGTTGTGTGTTGCACAACCGCATTCCTGGCGATGGCCCAAGTGCATGGGTGCGTAAAAGCGGTGTCAGCGCAGTCGTGTCAACGCGGCGGCAATCTGCGCGGCGTGGGCTTCCACGTACGCGATATCGCGGATATCAAAGGGAACAAAGGCGTCGGCCGACCCGGAATTCGTACCCAAGGCATTCTGGTAGCACAGCACGCCCAGAATCTCACCCTGGCGAGGGATGACGGGCACCATTATCAGTGAGATGGTGTGGTAATCGGCAATCCGGTCGAGGCGTTGAATGCTGGAGGTGTCGAAGCGGCCTTCCTGGGGAAAGTTGTCGATGACGATGGTCTTGCGCAAGTGCATGCACAGGGCGTGGGCATCGCGCGTGGGCGGTTCGTCAGCGTTGGCTTCTTGGAATGTGATTTCGCTGTATTCGAGGTGCGTGGACCAGGTATGTGCCGCCAGCGTCAGCGCTTGGTGTTTGGTGCGCATAAAGAACGCTCCCGCATCGCAATTCAACAGGCGAAGGCCCGTTTGCAGCGCGTGGTTTAGCACCGAATGGACGCTTTGTTCATACTGCAGTGTCAGGCTTGACTCCAGCAGGATGTCGAATTGCTGGCGCGTATGCATCAGCTCCGTGGTGTGCTGTGCGACCAGCAACTGCAGGCGTTCCGCGTAGCCTTTCAATTGCAGTTGTGTGCGAATGCGTGCGAGCACGACAGGCGGGCTGATGGGTTTTGAAATGTAGTCTGCCGCGCCGAGTTGCAGGCCGCGTTCTTCATCCGCCGGGTCGGTGCGTGCGGTCAAAAAAATGATGGGAATGTCTTTGGTTTCTGTGTGGCTCTTCAATTCGCGGCAGACCGCGTAACCGTCGATGTCGGGCATCAGGACGTCGAGCAGGATCATGTCGGGTTTGGTTGGCGCGCGTGCAATTTCCAGTGCCCGCATACCGCCGGTCGCAACTTTGACCAGGTATTCGTCCTTTAGCAGGTCGCTGATGAGCGACAGGTTGGAGGGTGTGTCGTCAACGACCAGAATGGTTTTTTTGGCCGCGTTATAAGTGCGCATCTGTTTTTCCCTTGTAGACATGTGATCGCTCTTCGGCCGTGGCCAGGGCGTGCTGCAGCAGCCGCTCGCCACGGCGGTATTCGAAATGCGTGATGGCCGTTTCCAGTTCGGAAAAGAAAGCGGGAAAGGTGGCCTGAAGGCTCGCCGCGTAGCGCTCAAACAGGTCGCCCGCCCTGACGTCGTCGGTGTGCAGCAGGCGCAGCAGCGCTTCGATGACTGCTGGCAGGGGCAGCGCATCGCCGTCCTCCATGGCGGGACTGGTTTCGGTGATGGTTGGCAACTGCCGTGTTAGCACGCTCAGCAACGCGTCGAGCGGCGGTTGCAGATGGTTCACCAGGGTCCGCAGGTGCGCGACAGACGCCTGGTGTTCAACCGCCTGTTCGATGGCAAGCGCCAACGTCTCGATTGCGCCGGCACCAATATTGGCCGCACAACTGCGCGTTGCGTGTGCGATGCGTTGCACGGCTTGTAGTTGCTGCTGGTCAAGCAGCGTGTGCAGCGTCTGACAGGTCCACTTCTCCTGCTGCAAAAATAGCGTGAGTAGCCGGCGGTAGGTTGTCTGGCGACCCAGCACGCGTTGCAGTCCGGTGACGGTGTCAAGTCCGTCGATCGGAGCCAATGGCCACGCAGAAGTTGAAGTTGAAAGTGGCATGGAGGTGGACGCAGATGGCGCGTTGGGCACGCTTGCGGATGCGGCGTCAGTGGGTTGCGGGCGTGGTGCAATCCACAGCAGCAGTGTGCGCCACAAGGCCTGGGGATCGATCGGCTTGCTCAGGAAGTCCTGCATGCCGGCATCCAGGCAAGCGTCACGGTCGGCCCGCCAGGCACTGGCGGTCATGGCGACAATGGGCAACTCGGAGGCTGCTTTTATCTTGCGGATTTCCCGGGTGGCATGCAGGCCGTCCATGCCGTTCATCTGTAGGTCCATCAGAACCAGGTCCCAGTGCTGTGCTGGCGCCAGCACCTGTGCCAGCGCGGCTTGGCCGTCGTTGGCGAGGGTGACGTCAAATCCGGCGCCAGTGAGAAATTCAAAGGCCACCAATTGGTTGATTGCGTTGTCTTCCACCACCAGAATACGCGCTCCCGCAATGCTGGCAAGTCGGGGCGGCAGTTCATCCGGGCGCGGCGCGCTGGTAGGCAATGGGGTCGCACTTTCGCTGCGAAAACTGCGACTGGCGGCGTCGAACAGGGCCGAGGCGGTCACAGGCTTGACCAACACATCGTCAATGCCCGCGTTCTGTGCCGTTTCCAGCACATCATGGCGCGCAAATGCCGTGACCATGACCAGGCGCGGCGCTGGCGTCATGTCCTGGGCGTACAGTCGGCGGGCGACTTCAATGCCGTTGAGGTCCGGCATTTGCCAGTCCAGAAACACCAGTTCAAAGGGCTGCTTTGCCTGGTGCGCAGCAAGTACAGCTTCCAGCGCGGCGTAACCGCCTTCCGACGAATCGGCTTGCAAGCCCAGCTCACTCAGCATGTCAACCAGCACCAGGCGCGCATGTTCGTTGTCATCGACCACCAACACCCGTTTGCCACGCAGGTCGGGTTGCTCCAGGCGCGGGCTGGGGGCTGTTTCGGCCATGTCCAGGCGTGCCGTGAACCAGAAATAGGCGCCGTGTCCGGGTGTCGATTCGACGCCAACGCTGCCATGCATCAGCGTAGCCAGGCGTTTGGCAATAACCAACCCGAGGCCGGCGCCGCCCGGCCCGGTGGCCCCGGCGCTCGCCTCCGGTGCTGACAGAAACAAACGCGGTAGCTGATCGGCAGGCACGCCGATACCGGTGTCCCGCACGTCAAAGCGCAGCCACAGCCAGTCGTCGCTTTCCCGCTCCGGGTAAACCGCTATTTTGATTTCGCCATGCTGGGTGAACTGAATGGCATTGTCGACATAAATGGAGAGGATTTGTTCGAGGCGCTGCGCATCGCCGCGCACCACGCAGGGAAGGGTCCGATCGACGCTGATGATCAGTTCAATGTCCGTGTCATTGGCTTTTTTTCTGTGCGGTGTCACGACACGATCCAGCACCGTCGCGAGTTCAAAGTCCGCCGCAGCCACAGCCAGCTGCCCGGCTTCCATCCTGGAAATGTCCAGAATATTGTTAATGACGCCGAGCAATTGCTGCCCCGACTGTTCGATCTTGCGCAAATAGTCGCGTTGACGTGCCGTCAGCTCCGTTTTAAGGGCCAGGTGGGAAAGGCCAATGATGGCGTTCATCGGGGTGCGAATGGCGTGGCCGGTACGCGCCAAAAATTCGGATTTCATCTGGGACGCCGTTTCGTTCAACAGCGAGGAGTGCAGCAATCTGGTGTCCGAATTGCGCTGCAGGCTGACGTCGGTGGTCATGCCCAGCACCGCCAAGGGGCGGTTTTGGCGGTCATGCACCACGTGTGCAACGTCGCGCAACCACACCACACGCTGGTCGCTCGGGCGCTGGTAGGCGTAGGTGATGTCATAGCCTATTCGCAGGCGCACGGCATTTTCGAGTGCAGTCAATGCCAGGGTGGCAGATGCTGGGTCGTTCGCGGCCAGCAACGCCCGGCGCCACACATCCGTGGTGCAGCGTTGCCTGGGCGATAGCGGTGGCTGGCCCCATATGTCCAGTGCGCGTTGCGACACATCGGCGAAATGCAGGATTTCCCAGGGGAACGCGGCGTCAGCCGGGCCGGGCAAGTCGCACCAGTCCAGGCGCCAGGTGCCGGCATTGGCGACGCGCAGGGCCAGTGTGGCGTAGCGTGCATCAATCGGGTCGTCCGCGTGCGGTACCGGTGGCGTGGCACGGAGCCGACGCAACCAAGCGAAGTAATGGCGTGAAAAAAGAGACATGGATCGGATCGTGGGCGATTCAAAATCCTAAGTCGGCGACTGGTGGCACACACTCCGGGTTTGTCTTCGTTCACACATTCGAAACCAACAAGAAGGCGGTATTGCTGGCTAAATGGCAGCACTTGCTACAGACCGCTGGAGCCCACTCATTGTTCGACCCTTATGGCGTATGTTTTTGCCGGCTACACCTTCGACCGTGACACCGGATTGAAGTTCGGCGCCACGGCGGTTGCGTTGCCACCCAAAGAACGCGACTTGCTGCATTTCCTGCTGCGCGCGAACGGAAAAACGGTAAGCAAAGATGAGGTCGTGCACGAACTATGGCGCGGTGGCGTTGCGTCTGACGAAAGCATTTCACGCGCGGTGTATCGTCTGCGTCTGTCCATGCAGGCCTCAGGTGGCCCACCGGTGGTCACCACGGTATACAACGGCGGGTTCCGTATCACCGCAGTGATACACGAGTACCTGGACATGCCACGCTCCCATATGTCCGCCTTGGTGGAGTCCCGACAGGCGCACATTGTCTGGCCGATGCTGGTCAGTGGCCGTGAATTTGCGGCACGCCAATCACCCAAAGACATCTCCACTGCGCTGCAGGCGGTCACTGCAGCGAGTTTCATTGATCCGACCTATGTTCCGACCTGGATCACCATCGCCGAGTTGCATGTGTTGCAGGCCATGCGCAGTCTGGTGCCGCCGCGCCAAGCGGGGCGTGCCGCGCTCAAGGCGGTGCAGCGCGTGTTTGAACTCAGTCCGGATTATGGTCCGGCGCTGGCCATTCGTGGCTGGGTGCGTGCCCTGGTGGATGGCGACTTGCGCGCCGGACTGGCCGACCTCGACAGTGCCATGCAGCAGGACTCGGAGTATTGGGTTACGTGCCTGCTGCGCGCCTGGGTGGTGCTGGCGTTGGGTGAGCGCAGTGAGGCCCTGGACATGGCACGCCGGGCGCACGCACTCAATTCTTTCAGTATGTTTGTCAGCGCGGCAGTGCCCCAGTTTTTGATGTATGCGGGTCAAATTGCCGAAGCACTGCAAACGGCACAAGCGCTGGCACTGCGCTTTCCGGGGCTGGACAGTGTGCAGGAAGTGTTGTCAATCATTCTGTGCGTTGACGGCAAGATGGAGGATGCGCTGACCTGTGCGCGGCGTGCTGCAGAACTGGGTCAGGGCTTGCCCCTGATGCAGGGGCAGTTGGCCTACGTGCTGGCGCGCCTGAACCGCGTCGATGAAGTTCATCGGCTGCTTGTCGGCATGGAAGTTCCGGGGATGGCTCCTCCCTACGTGGCCATTGCGGTCATCTGGCTGGCGTTGGGTGAGCGCGAACGCGCACTCAATAACCTGCGCCAGGCCCAGGAACACGGTGCCCCACAGTTTTTCAGTGTACGCAATGACCCACGGTTAGGCGCGGTGCAGGACGACACCGCGTTTCGTTCGTTGTGGGATTAGGCCAATTGCAGATCGGGAATCCAAATGCGTGCCCACGCTTGTTCCACCGCGAACTCGCCATGCAGTGGTGCCAAACGCGGGTCGTCCCTGGTCCAGGCGAATTGCGGAATGCCACGCTCGCAGGCGTCGAGCAGTTTCTGGATGGCGGCCTCGCGCTCACCCAGAGCCAGATAGATGGCGGCGGTGGAGGCTGAGGGTGGTGGCAGCTTGGACGTCTCGATTTCGGCCAGCAAGATACGCGCTTCCTGGTGGCGTCCGGCAAATGCGAGTGCGGCAGCCAGCGGTGTTTGCATGATCGGCATGCGTGGTGCCAACTCGACGGCGCGGCGGCCATACGCAATGGCTTCTTCGTGCATGCCATGCACCGACGTGACAATGCTGGCGATTCCTTGCGCGTTGTCGATGGTGGGGAAGCGCTTGGCCAGTTCCAGAGCTACGTCCAGTGCTTCGTCGAGCAGTCCGGCGTACATCAGGTACAGCGCCAGGATGGAGTTGACGGAGTGGCCGACGGAGTTGAGTTCGAGTGCCCTGCGCATCATGTCAACCGCATCGGCATGGCGCCCGGCGGCTTGCAGCACCCAGCCGCGCAGCAGATTGGAGACCCAGTAGTCGGGGTCGTAGGCAATGGCATGGTTCAGGTCTTCCAGTCCGCGTTCGCAGTCGCGGTCAATCAGCACCCGCACCCAGCCCCGAATGGACAGTGCCGATGCCGACTCCGGGTCGATTTCGAGCGCCGATTGGGCCGCCTCCTTGGCCAACCATCCCGCTTCGCGTGGCGGACGCAGCGAGCGTGTGGCCTGGAATACCCGGATTTCTGCCAGCGTTGACCAGGCGGCGGTGAAGCCGGGGTCGACGCTGATGGCCATGCGCGCGGCGTTGGCAGCGGCCTCGATGTCGTCGGCGGTACGCCGTGCAATGAACTCCCGTGCGCTGATCAGGGCGGCCACGGCGTTGGGACGCGTCGACTGCGTGATGGCATTGAGCGAGGTGGACTCTTCCAGATTGGAGATGCGAATCGGCACGATCACGCGAAAGCCCGAGTTGTAAACCGTTTCGACGACTTCCGGACCGCCGGACGACTGCATTGCAACGCGCAGTCGATAGACGGCGCGTGAAATGCTTTCATCGGACGCGTCGTTGCTGCCCCAGACCTTGGTTACCAGTTCGTCCTTACGGACCACCTGGCCGCGCGCCATGAGCAGCAATTGCAGCAAGCCCCTTTCTTTGGGTGGCAGATGAACCGGCTGGCCGTCGTAGTAAAGCCCGGAATGGGCGTCAAACGTGTAGTTGGCAAACTTGAACTGCATGGAATTGTCCCGGCAAACGTGCATTGCCCTACCAGAGGAGAGAAACTGATCTCGCTCGGAATAATGGCATACACAATGTTAAAGACTGTTAAAGGCCATTGGCACAGGGAGGCGCATGCCCCCAAACGCCATATGGCTGGCGAGTCGTTAGTGGTTTGGTGGAGATGAAGGATTGGCGATTGGGTGGCAGAAAGGGACGATGAAGCGTCCGATGATGCAAAAAGTTTCGCCGAACTTCTTGATCGAATATTGATTAGGTTGCGGTGATGACGCCGCCGCCCAGGCACACTTCGCCTTCGTACAGCACGGCGGATTGTCCTGGCGTGATGGCCCACTGGGGGTCGGTAAACGCCAGTGCAAAGCCGCTTGCATTTTCAGGGGTATAGGTGCAGGCCGCGTCGTGTTGCCGGTAGCGTGTTTTTGCAGTGATGGCACACGGCTCGGGTGGCCTGCCGGAGACCCAGCTGGTGTCATTGGCATGCAGGCTGGTGGATTGCAGCCAGGGGTGCGCATGGCCTTGCACGACCCAGAGCGTGTTGTGTTCTAGGTCTTTGCGGGCGACGAACCAGGGCTCGTGCGTGCCGGCGCCGCGCTGCGCGCCTTTTTCCTTGAGACCGCCAATGCCCAGTCCCTGGCGTTGGCCAAGCGTGTAGAACGACAGGCCAACGTGTTGCCCGATCACGCGTGCGCGTGCGTCTTTGATGGGGCCGGGCGCATGTGCGATGTAGCGATTCAGGAATTCGCGAAACGGGCGTTCACCGATAAAGCAGATGCCGGTGGAATCCTTCTTTTTGGCATTGGGCAGGCCAATTTCGTCGGCGATCCGACGCACTTCGGTCTTGTGTAACTCGCCCACTGGAAACAGCGTTTTTGCCAGTTGGTGCTGCTGCAAACGGTGCAAAAAATAACTTTGGTCCTTGCCCGGATCCAGTCCCTTGAGCAACTGATGCTGTTCCAACGCCGTGTGATAGCGCACGCGCGCATAGTGGCCGGTGGCAATTTTGTCGGCGCCCAGACGCAGGGCATGATCCAGGAATGCCTTGAACTTGATTTCGGCGTTGCACAGGATGTCGGGGTTGGGTGTGCGACCGGCCTGGTACTCACGCAGGAACTCGGCGAACACGCGGTCTTTGTAGTCGGCCGCAAAATTGACGTGCTCGATTTCGATGCCGAGTACGTCGGCAACGGCGGCGGCGTCAACGAAATCGATATTCGATGAACAATATTCGCTGTCGTCGTCATCTTCCCAGTTTTTCATGAAGATGCCGACGACTTCATGGCCCTGCTGCTTGAGCAGGTAGGCGCTTACGGCGGAGTCGACCCCGCCGCTCAAACCAACAATCACACGCATTCTGGGCATGCCCGATTATGCAGAGGTTTGACGCAGCCCCGGTCTCGTGAGCCCGGTATTAACGCTATAGGAAGTCTATAAAATTCATGTAAGCTTGGCGTAGGAATTAAAAACAAAGTGACGAGGAGATCCCATGGATATAGGCGTACCTGCTGAGACGGCGGCAGGCGAGAGTCGTGTTGCCGCCACGCCTGAAACGGTCAAGAAGCTGCGTGCTCAGGGGCATGTGGTGCGGGTGCAAAGTGGCGCCGGGCTGGCTGCCAGCATTACCAACGAGGCGTTTGTCGCCGCCGGTGCTGAAATGGTGGATGCGGCTGCAGCATACGCTTGTGGGCTGGTGCTCACGGTGCGTGCGCCGGAGCCGCAACAGTTGGCGCTGATGGCGCGCGGCACTACGTTGGTCGGCATGCTCAATCCGTTTGACGCGCCCGGCCTGGAGCGTCTGGCGGCGGCTGGGCTTACGGCGTATGCACTGGAGGCCGCGCCGCGCACCACGCGTGCGCAAAGCATGGACGTGCTGTCCAGCCAGGCCAATATCGCCGGTTACAAGGCCGTCATGATGGCAGCCAACGCTTACCAGCGTTTCTTTCCCATGCTGATGACGGCAGCGGGCACGGTCAAAGCGGCACGCGTGGTGATTCTGGGCGTGGGCGTGGCCGGTCTGCAGGCGATTGCCACCGCCAAGCGACTGGGGGCGGTGATTGAAGCTTCGGACGTGCGTCCGAGCGTGAAGGAGCAGGTCGAGTCGCTGGGAGCCAAGTTCATTGACGTGGCGTACGAGACCGACGAAGAACGCGAAGCGGCGCAGGGCGTTGGCGGTTATGCCCGCCCTATGCCGGCTAGCTGGTTGCAGCGCCAGCAGGTCGAGGTGGCCAAGCGCGTGGCACTGGCGGATGTGGTGATCAGCACGGCGTTGATTCCTGGCCGGGCGGCGCCGACCCTGATTACCGAGGCCATGGTCCGGTCCATGAAGCCAGGCTCCGTGATTGTGGACCTGGCAGCGGGTCGGGGCGCTGACGGCGTAGGCGGCAACTGTCCGCTGAGCGAAGTCGACAAGACCGTCGTCAAGCATGGCGTGACGCTGGTGGGTGAGAGCAATCTGGCTGCCTTGGTGGCGGGTGATGCGTCGGCGTTGTATGCGCGCAATCTGCTCGACTTCCTCAAGCTGATTTTTACCAAGGATGGAGCGCTGCAGACCGATCTGAGCGACGACATCGTGGCGGCTTGTCTGATGACCCAGGATGGCGCAGTGCGGCGCAAGTAACCCTGCCCAGCACGTCCGCAAACCGCAGTAAGCAGTAAACAGCGACCCGCTTTAGCCACTAGCTACCTAACCCCAGCATTCAACCAAGGAGCGATTCGATGGAAATCGTGTCACACGCAATTGTCAACCTGAGCATTTTTGTGCTCGCTATTTATGTGGGCTACCACGTGGTCTGGACTGTCACGCCGGCCTTGCACACGCCGCTGATGGCGGTGACCAACGCCATTTCGGCCATTGTCATTGTGGGCGCCATGCTGGCCGCCGCGCTGACTGAAACCACGCTTGGAAAAACCATGGGCGTACTGGCGGTGGCGCTGGCGGCTGTCAACGTGTTTGGTGGCTTTTTGGTCACGCGCCGCATGCTGGAGATGTTCCGCAAGAAGGAGCGCAAGGCCAAGAGCGCCGTGGTACATGGAGGTGCGCAATGAGTCTGGATAGCGTCGCGCTGCTGTATTTGTTTGCCAGCGTCTGTTTCATTCAGGCCCTCAAGGGCCTGTCGCACCCGACCACCTCCATCCGTGGCAATGTTTTTGGCATGCTGGGCATGCTGGTGGCGGTGCTAACCACCGCCGCTCTGATTGGCAAGCAGGCCGCCACGATGGGGCTCGACGGCACCACCGGACTGGCCTGGGTGCTGGGGGCGCTGGTGGTGGGCGGCACTGCGGGCAGTTTGATGGCGCAGCGCGTTGAGATGACCAAGATGCCCGAGCTGGTGGCTTTCATGCACAGCATGATTGGTCTGGCTGCCGTCTTCATTGCGGTGGCGGCGGTGGCCGAGCCGTGGGCTTTTAGCATCGCGGCCAAAGGCATGGATGTGCCGGCCGGAAATCGCGTTGAACTGGCGTTGGGGGCTTTTATCGGTGCCATTACGTTCTCGGGCTCCGTGATTGCCTTTGGCAAGCTGTCGGGGCGCTTTAAGTTCCGTTTGTTCCGGGGCGCGCCAGTGCGGTTTTCGGGTCAGCATCCGCTCAATCTGCTGCTGGGAATCGCGTCGCTGGCGTGTGTGGTGTGGTTCTGGGCCACGCAATGTCCGCTGGCCTTCGGCCTGGTGCTGGCGCTGGGCTTCATGCTGGGCGTGCTGCTGATTATTCCGATTGGCGGAGCCGACATGCCGGTGGTGGTGTCCATGCTCAACAGCTACTCGGGCTGGGCGGCGGCGGGCATTGGTTTCAGCCTGAACAACAGCATGCTGATCATTGCCGGATCGCTGGTGGGCTCCAGCGGTGCAATTCTGAGCTACATCATGTGCAAGGCGATGAACCGGGCCTTCTTCAATGTTATTTTGGGCGGCTTTGGCGGGGCTCCTGAGGCCGCCGCCGGCGCCCAGGCGGCGCAGCGACCGGTCAAAACCGGCAGTGCTGACGACGCCGCATTTTTGCTGGGTCACGCCGAGACGGTGGTGATCGTGCCGGGCTACGGTTTGGCAGTGGCGCGTGCGCAACACGCCGTTATGGAGTTGGCCGACAAGCTGATGGAGCGCGGCGTGCAGGTGAAGTACGCGATTCATCCGGTGGCCGGGCGCATGCCGGGGCACATGAATGTGCTGTTGGCCGAGGCCGAGGTGCCCTACGATCAGGTGTTCGAGATGGAGGACATCAACGGAGAGTTCGGTCAGGTTGATGTGGCCATCATTCTGGGCGCCAACGACGTGGTGAATCCAGCCGCGTACACCAAGGGCAGCCCCATTTATGGCATGCCGATCCTGGAGGCCTACAAGGCCAAGACGGTGATTGTGAACAAGCGTTCCATGGCGGCAGGCTACGCCGGACTCGACAACGAACTGTTTTATATGGACAAGACCATGATGGTGTTTGGCGACGCCAAGAAAGTGGTGGAAGATATGGTTAAGGCGATTGAATAGGTTGTGCGGCCACAAAGTCGCATAGCCGAAAAGCGAATAAGCGAATAATCTGACGCGACAGCGGGGCCTCACGGTCAAGCGGATCTTGCGGGGCATGCAGTTTTTGGGATGGGTTTGACATGGAAATTCCAATGACAGGTGAAGCGGTTTGGCGACAGAGCTATCCGCCGGGTGTTCCGGCAGAGATTGATGCCAGCCAGTTCGCGTCACTGGTGACCTTGATCGACGACTGCGTGGCGCGCAACGGCTCCCGGGTCGCCTATAGCTTCATGGGCGTGGACCTCAGTTATGCCGAGTTTGACCGGCTGGGGCGGGCTTTTGCGGCTTATTTGCAAAGCCTGGGTTTGGTGCGCGGCGACCGCGTCGCCATCATGATGCCCAATGTGCTGCAGTACCCGGTGGTGGTCGCGGGCATCTTGCGTGCGGGCTATATTGTGGTGAACGTCAATCCCATGTACACGCCGCGTGAGCTCGAACATCAGCTCAAGGATGCGGGCGTACGCGCCATCGTGATTGTCGAAAATTTTGCCCACGTGCTGTCCAAGTGCATCGCTGCCACCGGGGTGCGTCACGTGGTCTTGTGCAGCCTTGGCGATTTGCTGGGATTGGTGCGGGGTGCGGTGGTGAATTACGTGGTTCGGCGTGTCAGGAAGATGGTGCCGAGGTTTGAGCTGCCGGGCGCCGTGCGTTTTAATGAAGCCATTGCACGCGGTCAAAAAGTCCCTTTCAGTGCCCCGGTGATTGGTGCCGACGATGTGGCGGTTTTGCAGTACACCGGCGGCACCACGGGCGTGTCCAAAGGGGCGGTGTTGTTGCAACGCAACCTGGTGGCCAATGTGCTGCAGTCCGAGGCATGGTATCGGCCGGCCCTGCAGGGACTGCCCGACGGGGATCAGATCACCTTCGTGTGTGCCTTGCCGCTTTACCATATTTTTGCTTTCACGCTGGGCATGATGATGGCGCTGCGCTTGGGGGGGAAGGCGGTACTGATCGTCAATCCGCGCGACCTGCCTGCGTTATTCAAGGCCCTGGTGCGCCAAAAGGTGCATGTGTTCCCAGCGGTCAACACCTTGTTTGCTGCGATGGTGCGCCACCCCGATTTTCATACCGTTGACTGGCGCTATTTACGCATTTCCGGCGGTGGTGGCAGTGCTGTGCAAAGCGAAGTGGCCCGGCTCTGGAAAGAGCAGACCGGTTGCCAGATTTGTGAAGGCTATGGTCTAACCGAGACATCTCCGGTCGTGACTTGCAATCCGACCACAGCGTCGGCGTTTACCGGCACTATCGGACTGCCGTTGCCCTCGACCGAGGTCAAACTGATCGACGACGATGGTCGGCCGGTGGCGGTTGGCGAAACGGGTGAAATCGTGGTGCGCGGTCCGCAGGTGATGGCTGGTTACTGGCAGCGCCCGGATGAGACGGCGAAAGTCATGACGGCGGATGGTTTTTTGCGTACAGGTGACATTGGTCGCATGGATGCACAAGGTTACTTTTCGGTGGTCGATCGCAAAAAAGACATGATTCTGGTGAGTGGTTTCAACGTGTATCCGAACGAACTGGAAGATCTGGTGACACAACTGCCAGGTGTCCTCGAGTGCGCATGCGTGGGGGTGAGCGATACGCGATCGGGAGAGGCCGTCAAATTGGTCGTGGTGCGGGCCGATCCAAATCTGACCGAAGCCGACATTCGTCAGTTTTGCCATGAAAACATGACTGGTTATAAGCAGCCCAAGGTCGTCGAGTTTCGCCAGGATTTGCCCAAGACCCCAGTCGGCAAAATTTTGCGGCGCGAGTTGAAAAGCTGACCGCCATGGGAGTCCCCGTGATCGCCATCCTGAGCGCGCTGGCGCAGGAACAGGACGGTTTGTTGGTGCATTTGCACAACCCGGTGCGGGTGGATCATGCTGGACGCACATTCTGGTGCGGCGACTTGCTGGGAAAGCCCGTGGTGTTGGCACTGTCGCGCATCGGTAAGGTGGCTGCTGCGACCACGGCGGCGGTTCTGATTGAACGATTTTCGGCTACCGCGATTGTGTTTACCGGGGTGGCTGGCGGCGTCGGTGCCGGTGTGCGCGTGGGTGACGTGGTGGTGGGCAATGCCTATGTCCAGTACGACATGGATGCGTCGCCCCTGTTTCCGCGCTATGAAGTACCGCTCACCGGCCGCTCCGTGTTTGCCGCTGACGCCGCCTTGCTCGAGGCGTTGCAGCGCGCATGCGTCAAGGCATTGGCGGGGCGCGATTATGCGCAGCAGCGGGTAGCGCTGCACCAGGGGCTGATCGCCAGTGGCGACCGTTTCCTCAATGGTGCGGCACCGTTGGCCCAGTTGATGCAGGAATTGCAGGCGCACGGGCATGCACCGCTGGCGGTGGAAATGGAGGGCGCAGCCGTGGCGCAAACCTGTGCCGATTACGGTGTTGCTTTTGTGGCGGTGCGCACTATTTCCGACCGGGCCGACGACGCGGCCCATGTTGACTTCCAGCAATTTGTGCAAACCGTTGCCAGTGACTATGCGCGCGCCATTGTGTTGCAGTGGCTGGGTAGTCACTAAGGGCAAGGCCACTCAGATCCATTGTTGTGCTTGCAGTTCTTTTTTAACAAAAGCGTAGAAAAGTGGCGCGGCAACCAGGCCTGACAGGCCGAAGATGGCTTCACCAATGAACATCACGGTCAGTAACTCCCAGGCCGAGGTATTGGTTCGTCGGCCGACGATTTTTGCGTTGATCACATATTCAAATTTGTGAATCACGACCAGAAAAACCAGGCACACCAGTCCCACCATGGGCGACACGGAAACCCCCGCCAGCGTCAGCACGCCATTGCACAGCAGATTGCCGACGATGGGGATCAATCCAGCGACGAAGGTCAGTGTAATGAGGGCGCCGGCATAGGGGATGTTGATGTTGGCCAGCGGCAGCGCAATCAGGAGCAGCACGGCGGTGCAGCAGGCATTGAAGCCGGCGATCCAGAATTGGGCCACCACGATCTGGCGGAATGACACCATGAAGTCCTGGCCGCGTTGACGCAGCGCGTCGCGCAAGGGACCGTGGCTGGTCGGACGCGGTGTGCCGACTATCAGGGCGCCCACCAGCAGGCCGACGTACACCAGCAGACTGCCGCGCAGCCCGGCGGTACCCAGGTGCGTCAGCGACTGGGCCTGCGACTGCAGGAAGTCGACCAGCCAGGTTTGTGCTTCCAGTAATCCTTCAGGCAGGTAGGTGGCCAGGTCGGGCGGCAGTTTTTCGCGAATCTGCAGCACGGTGGTGGCCAGATGGTGCAGCAATTGCTGGTACTGCGCGAGCGCACCGAATACCATTCCGCGGGCGTTCAGCATGACGGCCAGGACGCACAGCAGTGGCATCAGGATGACCAGGGCGGCGGCCATGGCTGGCGATAACGGAACGCGATGAAAGCGCTGTGTGTGCATCAGTCCCATGGCCAGCAGTTGGCCGACACATACGGCCAACAACCCCGGTAACAGGCCGTACACCAGCGTGATCAGGCACAGCCCGGCGCACAGCAGATAGCTGGTGATTTGCGCGGGGCGCGCAGTCGTATCCGGGCGTGCGGTGCCAGTGCGGGCAACGGTGACAAAGGGTTTCTGGGATCGCGGCATGGAGTGGGGTTGGTGGCAAACTCAGGCGCCTGGAGTCCTAGGGATCCTCTGCTGCAGAGGGTCCCTAGACCCCCGGATGGGTCCATTATTGGCATTTCTTGCGTCTGATACCGCCGTATTGTGGCAGGGACCGTCGTCGCTGTACCAAGCGGGGATTTCATTGGGTTTCGATGGCACGAGCGGGCGCGCTGGTGCGCGTTTGTCGGAGCTTGCGGAAATGCTGCGCCGCATTAAACAAATGCGTTGCCAAGCCCGGCATACGGGTGCATAGTGACCCTGCGAAAACAATTTGGTACGTTTTCCTTACAAGATACATCGGTTCCGTTGCGCAGAGTTAACAGTCTGCGTTTTTCATCCCAAAGAGCAATTGGAGGCCTTTTATGAATTTGACGATCAGCGGTCATCACCTCGAAGTAACCCCGGCACTG
>Ga0316222_1001612_pt1 | contig 26863 bp, 42 predicted proteins | sample TBH18011metaG_FD_206008 | JGI IMG/M metagenome (GOLD analysis project Ga0316222, IMG submission 206008) | Freshwater microbial communities from Trout Bog Lake, Wisconsin, USA - TBH18011 | ecosystem: Environmental > Aquatic > Freshwater > Lake > Hypolimnion/Profundal zone | place: USA: Wisconsin... | reverse complement strand
GCAAAACGCCACCCCTGGACAGATAAAGATGCTCCTAACGCGACTAGGTGAAGGGTCTAAGATTGTAGTTACAGGTGATACACGTCAGGCAGATCGTTGTGATAAGGACAACGGATTACTAGACTTCAAAGGTCTCGTTGACGCATACCAACAAAGTAAGTATGTAGCCGGTGTTGAATTTTCAGCAAGAGATATAGCACGGCATCCAGCAGTAAAGGAGATACTATCGATCTATGGTGAAATTTAACTTATAGTAGGTATTTGTCAGACGGAACACTGGGGACTTTAACAGTAACGACCTCAGTTTCTTCAAGATATTCGATTTGACTGTTGTCACCAGGTTCTAATACACAGATTTCCCCTGGCCCAAATATCTCACCATTGCATAATTGTCGTCCACTAATAACTAGAGTTATTTCGTGTACTATCTTATGTACGTGGCTGTCAGTTTTACTGCGGGGATTTTTTTGATAGGTTATTTCGAAATCTTTGGTACGGAATACAGCACCATCAAAGTCTCCTATAAACCAACCACGTGCACCACTATCCTTTAGGTTGTAACGCTTCATTTAGTGTGTTCACGCTGTCGTCAATGTAATCACCATAAGCCTTATAGAAGTGGGTGAATATCTCTTCAAAAGTTGCGGCAGTATTGAATGAATTTTTAACGATTTTTTGTTCAGTTAGGTTCAAAACCACGTTCATTTCAGCATCTTTGTCACGTAATCCGCGAGTGATATACATACGTTCATCCCATTCAATATTATCAGGATTGGTCATGTATCCTGGCTGTACTGTTTGGCGGGGATCTTTAGGACGAGCTACATATTGGGCCACAAGATAGATATTTAAATTAGCCAATTTTTGTAAGCTCTACTAGTGTTGCTGAAAGATTGATTTCCTGATCTGCTACCATTGGAACATTGACTAGGCCTTTGCGGATAATGATAATAGCTTCATCTTGTTGTTCTGCCGTTTTACCCCAGATATCAAGGTTGTCATACATCCAACGATACATACCATCCATGTCTTCTACGGTTGCTTGGCTGCAAATTAAAGTTCTAGCTTCTTTGATCTTGCCTGCTTTGAATAAGTCTACAGCATCTAGTCGCCAATCGCCTACAGCACCATCACCTTCGCTGGGTTGACGCAACACTCCACCTTGGCTGTTTTGTTGTACAAGGTTTAGACATTTACGCAAGTCTGGATATGTAGCTTTGACATAGCTGTCTAGATTATCTAAATCAAATTCAACACCTTCTGTGACTAATACTGTGGCCACACGTGCTGTGAATTCTGTATGATCTGCTTTGGCGATTCTTAGCGTTTGACAACGGCTATGTATTGGTGGTAGGATCTTATTTGGATAGTTACAAGTCAATATAAAGCGAACACTTTGGCTGTATTCTTCCATCAAGTTACGCAGTGCTGGTTGCACTGACACTGGATTCATATAGTCAGCTTCATCAATTAGTACAACTTTGAATTCACCAAATGGCATGGTCTGACAAAAACTAATCAATTTGTCAATCCATTCTACTTTACGTGCTTCTTTTGATCCGTTGGCTGTTAATACATCATGTTCATCTATACCAAGTTCATTGATTAACATCTTGGCTAAAGTTGTTTTACCTGTACCTGGACCACCATGGAACATCAAATGTGGAATAGTACCAGCTTTGATCCAACTGGCAACTTGATCCTTTTGATGGCTGTCCACAAACACATAACCATCTAATGTTTTTGGTCTATACTTTTCTACCCACAAATCTTTCATTCTTCATCCTTACAATCACAGGGTTTACGTCCTTGCTCGCATGAACCGCGGCAACCTCTATCTTTTCCAATGTTTAATAATACCATTATAACAAAAATAGCAAATACAGTCAAGGCCAATATCTTCATTTTCTTTTGAGTAACTCCATTAATCGAATTTGTTCCCATTCAACTTCCTGCTGTGGAAATTCTGGGCAACGTTTGTATTCATCTTCTATAAAACATTTTAACACATAAAGATCGTGTTTGTAAGTACATTGGGTAAATCCGTCAGAATGAGGATCGCTAGCCATACGGGCCAGCTTCCTGATTGCGCTTACAACTTCGTGGGGAACGTAGTGTAGGTCGTCCAATTATAGACCATCACCTATGGTTTCATCTTGCATGGGTTCGTCACTGACTAGGAGAATGTCAGCGTCATCAATACGGCGAATAGTTTTTTCACCTTCAGTGTCTTCAATTTCTACACCGCGTGTCCAACGACCATGTTTTACTAGTACATATTGTCCAGGACGAACATCTTGTTGTGTAGGGCCAACAGCATATACCTTACCCCAACGAGCATAAACACCTTCTAGTTTGCCATCACTGTGTGGAATGATAATGCCACCATAGCTGAGTTTTTCTTTGAAATTCATATCAGTTACTACAACATAATTTTTCAATGCTGTAAATTTGGTAATTTTCTTTGGATCGTACACGCTCATTGCTATTCCTTATAGTCTTTGTGGTCCACTTGGTCCAGCTTTTGGTCCAAGACCAATAACACTGGGATCTAATAATTCTTGTGTAACTTCTGTTTGGCTGGCCACACTGTCAGCAAAACTACCGCGTGGTTTAACATAAGCAGGAACACTACTTGATTCAGCCACTGGCGTATCGTGTTCTACTGTAGGTTGTAGCACAGCTGGTGGTGGAACATCTGGCACAACAGGATCTGCGTCAATTGATTCACTTATTGGCATTTCATCTGCTAATGGGCTATTGTGTAATTTATTTGCATCAGCCATGATCTGTGCGCGAGTTTTGATAATTTTGCCACCTGGACCTAATTGATCTCCGCGGGCATTGACATTCATATTGCCAACAGCGATAGTTGTTTCATTAGCTAAACGTAGTCTATCCATGTCAATCGCTAGTCCTCTAGCTGTTCTGTGATTTGCTGCCATGTTATATTTCTCCTAATATATGCGTATTTATTTCAGGAATTCTTCAATGTCTAAATTATAGTATAGACTGTCAATCTTGTGTACACCTAGCAAAAACAGCACATAACTGGCTACACTTGATCCTCTGCCAACTCCCCATATTACATTATTCTTTCTTAAAGTGTCTACCAAATATTTCAAGTAACGCAACAAATCAAACAAGTCACGTTCTTGATACAATAATAATTCTTCGCCAACACGTTGTAATTCATAGTCTTCTCGACATAAACTCAATATATATTCAGCTATGTCCAAATTTTTATATTCTTTGGGCATGCGCCAATTACTCTGTAACACACGATCAAATTCTTCTACAGACATGTCAATCTTGTGATAGCTGTCTAACAAGTCTAACTCAGCATGTAGTTCTGCTACACTACGATTATATTCTATACTGTCCTCAACTTGGAATCTACTGATATCTAACTGAGGATTTCTATACAGTAAGTTGCACAATTCGTTACTATCTGTATACGCTTGTCCATATTGATCGTATTTCATCAGTAGGTAATATCCTTAGGTCCATCGCCGCCTAAGCGTCCTGATTTTTGGGCATCATCTAGCATTTTCTTGTTGCGTGCTTCAACTTCTAAGGCATAATCTTGGATAATCAAGGTTAGTTGATGCACCATATCGCCATTACCAATACGATAAGCATAGCCCAGACGTGTCTGTAGTTCAGCACGTTTGGTGTGTAATTCTTCATCTGTTAGTTTTGTCAAGTCTGGACTTAATGGATGCATAAAAGAAAACTCCTTATACTATATTGTACTTGAATACAGTATAAGGAGTCAATGATTTTGGTAGATATTATGCTATCTTATACCAAGTAAAATCTGCGGCAATGTACATGAATCTTGACACCGTTCCAGGTGTTATAGGACCTACGTTACCATATGGTGAAACTGTAGTTACAGGCCATGATGTTACTACTGCTAGTTGGGCAATAGTTACATTTGATGAAATGCTGATAATAGTACCATTGACTTGTGTGTTTGGTAGTGTTACGTTAGCACCAAAACTGATGATAGTACTAGCTGGGTGTAATAACACACGATTTACGTTTGAGTTAACTGTAACAGCAACATTGGCACCTGGTTTAACCTGTTGGTATCCTGTTTCAACTTGTGTACCATTGGTAGAAATATTACCAGTTGACAGTGCACCGTTAACTGTTAAAGCATTATGGATCGCGCCTGCACTTAGGATATTACCAGCTGTATTAAAGCTACCAGCATTTACCTGTCCTACTACACCAACACCGCCTAGAACCTGTACAGCGCCTGTGCCTGTTGAAGTTGATGCTGTTGCATCTAATACAAATAAACTGGTATTGTTAGTTAATACTAGATCTGCTAGTCCATCTGGATCAATCACCAAATTAGCGCCACTGCCTGCATAAGTGATAATGCTACCACCTACTGCTAAGTTACCAGAGATATTAGCTGTAATAAAGTTACCTACATTACCTGAAACTTCTGTGTTGTAGTTGCGTAATAGATCGTTGATAGTCACAGTGCTACCAGCATTGTATGTAGCAAATTCAAATACGTATGTGCCAGTTGGTAATGAAACTGATGTACCACTGGTATAACCTTGGATTGAATTAACATTAGTGATTGAACTTGGCAGTGTCAATACTGTGGTATTGGCTGTGGTAACTTGTAGTCTTAATCGAGTGTATAAATTAGTCGCAGGCCATGTAGACGCAAATGACATGCTAGCTGTACCACTGACTGCGATCGTTTGGAAATGCCCTTGTGTCCAATCTACTTGGAAACTAGCACCTGTTGAAATAGTACCAAAATCATATTTGGTTTCAACAGCTTGTAATAATTGTGGTTGTGTGATATAGGTATAGTTCATCGTGTTGGTAGGTGTACCTGTTTGTCCTACTGAACCCAATGGTCCTTTTAACACAGCATAAGTTTGTAAATCTGTTAATTCTGCTGCCGCAAAAGTAAAGTTATTGACAGTATTGGTAAAATTATCGCGGAAACCTTGGCTGTTGTTGTCTTGCCCAGCTATAGGAAATGTTCCGTCAATATTTTGTGGATTAATATTACTCATTTAAAAATCTCTCGTTATGTGTTTATTTATCAGACTACAAGTGTATTTATAGCATTCTGTACCTAGTTAAAAACATTCTGATGCGGGAATATGACCTGGCTGTCACCTTTTTCTGGTACAGTATAGCTATCTCTATAGTCATAGAATTTAGTACCATTTCCGTCAAATTCAGTGGCCACAGTTTTAATCTGTTGTGGAATCACGCTGTAATTTGGCACTGTTAGTCCTTGTTTAATCACAGGGTCATAGTAGATATGCGTACCACCGTGTGTGTAACCTTGGCGCACATACAGTGCGTTGTTATAAATCATGTCCTGATAGATAGCTATCTTGTTCAATGGACTAGCATAAGTTTGGCTGACGCTATAAGTACCACGCTTGCCTAGTGCACCGCTGGGTTCAGTAGATGTCAGTTGTGCTGTTATATATGTGCCTGATGTGACGGCACTGTTCCCGCCTACTGTGGCATTGCCATATATTTCCATGCCTGGGTAGAATGTTGCTGTCACTGTTCCATTGATGGTTAACACATTGCCTGTGATACTGGCACTGGTCGTGCTGGGGAACAGTGTAGGTGTTAAGGTCACATAATCATTGCTATCAACATTCACAGTCCAAACACCAATGCGTTGGTTTACTGTAGGATAGTGTATGACGCCAGTGGTTATTCTATTATCAATCCATTCGCGATATCCTGGTACATAAGTTGAGGCATCCCACCCTTCTGTGCCATTTTCATCCCACTCGCTGCCACCAAATCCATCCCAGGGAGCTAGACTGTCGCTCCAACCTTGGTTGTAGGAATTATTAACACTGCTAGCGAATTCCTGTTGATAGAACACCAAAGTCTGTCCATTGGTATAGCTAGTGATACCATCTAGCCCACCAATGCTGTTGATTTCTATCGCACTGCGTTCATTGATAGTTTCAAATGAACTGTTGACAGCATAGTCAACGGTACCAATGTCAGTGAATACATTTTCCAATGCAGGATAACGATCAAATGTAGTTTCTCTGCTGGCTATAAATGCATTGGCAGTGATGTTGTAGTTGGCAGTATAGCTGTTATCAAGCAAGTAACGATCAACAGTAAAATTGAGATCGTTTAAATCATAACCCCGCTGTTGGAAGCGCCATGCTACGGTATCACCTTCACCTGGATTGACGTAAGCTAATACTACTGCGCGAACAAATCCCAACTGTTTTCCGTTGGGTTGGACGCTGGTCATCCAATCTGGTAGCGCACCTTTATTATAATATCCAATATTATTAACCACTGCGTCATCCAAGTTAGTGAATGAATTAGGAGTGGCTATGACAAATGCGTTACCACTTAAATCGTAATACGGATTAGCGATAACACCTGATAAATTTATAGTATCAGCATTGTGTCCAACGGGCGGAGTGTTTTCATCTAGGACTTCTGCATACACGACTTCATATTTGATGTGCTGCTGTCCTATGCTGGTGCCATTGGGTATCTGATTAGATACGGTATAGCCTAAGCTGTAATCTGTAGGTACAAATACCAATGTAGTTTGATTATAGGTACCAATGACCGCACCTGTGTTATTATCTGTAACATCATAGACAGCATCAGTCCTAGCTACTGCACTTGTTACGCTACCAAACAGTAATCGTTTACCAAAGTGGTTGGTGCTGACTGCGGATGCATATTCAGCGGCAGTGCTAGGGTTAAGTCCAGCTAGGAATAATGTCTTGATATCTGTGCTACGGCCAAACCATGGATCAGTTTGTCTATAGATTGCTGTAGGTGGAAACACGCTGGAATCCAACATGATGTTTTGGAATTCTCTGCGTTGATAAGGAGGTAAGTAAGCCTTGAGATATAAATTATCATATGGTTTGATATTTCTTTCTCTGACTACTATAGTAAATGTCTGAGTAGCACTGGCTGTTTGGTCAACAGTGGTAGCATCAACGCTGAATGTGAATGTATGGTCAAAGGTAGTTGCGGTCTGATCAAATGTAGTGTAGCCATTGTCCAAGCTAAACAGTTCAAAACTCACACGCCCTGAAATCAATCCATTGGGTTGTAATTCCAATCCCTGTGGCAAGCTGATGTAAGCACCTGGTGTATAGGTATAGTAAACTGATTTGCCTTCACTGCTGAGTGCTGTTATTGATAAATCACTGACTGCACCATTTTCAATGGTGCCTAGGTAACTAGGAGTCAACCATTCAATGTTGTTGTACAAATCACCTAAGACAGTCAGTGTATATAATTGTGTAGATATGTAGTCTGCATAATCTCGTTTGTAAACTTCAACTGAAAAGTTGTACAGTGTTTCATTGGCTATTTCTACAGGCAAGTAACCAGTGATCCAACCTGAATTTAAGTTGATACTTAGAGTTGATGGTAATTGTAAACTACCTTGATCAAACCTACCAGCATCAAATCCTGCACCTTGTGTGCTTGGACTTCCATTGACATCAACCCCTACACTAGTAACGGCAGTTGGATAAGCTGAAACATTAGCACCAGCGATCTGCACATTAGCGCCAGGAGTATTTAATTTAAATGTACTGATTGAATTATACTGCGCTGATACAGTAGCGACGCAAGTTACACCAACGGGATATGCAGTAACATTAGCACCGTTGATTCGTAAATTACCTAAACCCGTAGTAAATGTACCTGAATTAAATTTTACTGCAAGAGTATATGGATTTTGTGTGGTAGTATACAAACTACTATCAAAACTACCATGAGCTGTAATTACAGTAGCATTAGCCCCTGTGCTGGGTTGTGTTATGATATCTCCAATGTTGGCAATGAATTGTGTAGGTTGTATTGATGCTGTCGTTGATGTAGGATATATTCCTACATTAGACCAAACATTACCGTTACTGCTAAACGAACGGCTAATAAGATTAGCACCATTTAATTTTAAATTGCCTGATCCGATGATGAACGTACCAGAATTAAATTGTACAGAAATGGTTTGTCCGCTGGTCAGATTGGCTGTTACTTTGGCATTGGCAACATTACTACCAATGGTTTGTGTGATGTAATCACCTAGATTAGCAGACATAGTAGCTGATGCTATGATCGTTCCTACCAATGGGCCTCCACCATACTGTACAGTACCAACGGTTGTGCTGATATTAGCAATGGTAGCATTAGCGCCGCTGGCAGATTGTGTAAGATACTGTCCAGCAGTGCCAGTGACGATAGTATTACCAGTTAACTCTACTGTCGTATAATTGTTAACTGTAGCATCATACCAAATTAAACTAGATTGTTCTGTGATAGGATCTGTATAAGATTTTAATACCTGTATTTGAGTTCCGTTAGTCAGTGGTACAATAGTAGGAGTAATTAACGACGTAGTACCAATGGTAATATTACCATTGACTACTACAGCATCAACATAAGGTACACTATTGCCTACTATGACCTGCTCATCAAATGCACCAGCGTCCAGTGCTGGAATAACATATTGTAGCACATCACCATCTAAATCAATAGCAGTTATCTGTTGACTAAACCAACCGCCTTGGCGTTCAGGAACAAAATCAGATTGCACCGTGGTAATAATTGGAAAGTGTCTTGGTCCAGTATCTACAGTTAGGCGTTTATCATCAACAGTAGTAGCATCAGCGGTAATTACAGTACCGTCAGCAGTTAGTGATGTTTTTGGTTCTACTAATAGTTTATATGTGCTGGTATCATAGTTAGCACCATCAAACACTTCTATAGTAAAGTTGAAATTTTTGCTGGTCGCACCTAAAGGGAATTGCCAACCCAGATCATCCCACGGCGTGTCGTCCCAACCTGGGTGTCCAGACAGTCCGCTAGCTGGGATAGGTTGTAGATAGCCAGATAGTAGTCCTGTTGAACTAAGTGTTAATCCTGGAGGTAGTGAGCCTAATTTAACCGTCCAAGTTAATATAGCACCTAGGATGAATTCTGCAGCTTCTAACTGTATGTTGACATAATCGCCATCAAAGTATTTGCCTAGATCAACGTTTCTCGGAACGATCATTGGCGGAGCGACATTGGTGATAGTCAAGGTGAAACTACGATCAGCTAAGCCACCATCGCTGAGATTTTGTACACGTACAGTAAATGAATATGCTTGATTTTGGTCGGGTCCTGCTGTGCTGATAGGTATGCCCTGTAAGTATCCCGTACTGGCAGCTACATTTGAAACTATTTGGATACCAGGGGGTAATATTCCTGATACTTGGAAAAATTTCAACTGTCCACCAGCGGCATCAAATGCGTCTAAAGGCAGTTGATAGTACTCTTGTTCTGGTACTATACCTAGATTACCTGCGGGTGTTATCCAGACTGGATATGCCATGTGTTATCCTATTAGAATGTGCTTAGACTAGCACGTTTCCAAGTATTGGTAGCTACGCAAACGTAGATATTTCCACTATTCCATACTATTTGCCCAGGAGTACCTGGTGCAGTATTGCTAGCCGGAACATATCCACCACTGACAATCACGTTACCAACGTTGGCAGTACCTGCATCTAGCTCATTTGAAACCAAGATGTTGCCTGCGTTAAAACCAGTGTTGGACATAAAGCCAAAATTAGCGTTAACTTTGATAAAAGCGGTACGTAAATCATCACCTGTGCCATCATTGGCAGCAGAGCCTACGTTAACTGAATTAAATGTTATTGTGCTGATAGTCATAATTGTAACCTAGAAGAATCCTATATTGTAGTATTTATCGAACTTTAGAGAATAAAAAACCCGCAGCCAGCGGGTTTTTGTTAGTTTACCAGCGACGTACTTTTTCTATGTTTTTATCGTTGTAAGCACCGTAAAGCGGTGCTCGTCCCCAACCTGGATTTAAAGGATCAGCGCCATCATTGATATCTTGCTCTGTGTAGATACGCATCATATTATTAGTCAATGCATTGATTTTATAGCCTAGTGTACGAGTAATCCACGCACAGCTATGCCATTGCCAATCTTCATAACCTGGCTGTGCGGGATCATCTATATTAGCTATAGTGTTGGCATGGGCAAAACAATAGGTTGATACTTGATCCATCAGTTGGCTAGATCCCAACCAATAGATATCTTCCACCCTGGTATGTCCATCAAAATCCCAAACATGATAATGATCTCCATGTAGCATGGTTTGATCATTGGGAATTTCTTTTAAATCTTCAGCTAGACTTTTGCTGGCATCAAATACTAGATCACTGCGTAAACGTACAGTATAGTCATAGGCGATTTGATTTTTCTGTGCGTAATCTTGTTTGAGTTTGTTAGCTTCATACAAGCTACGCCACATGCTGACTTGATATTTGCCTGCAACAGGATCCCAACGACGACCGCCCCAGAGTTTTTTACTAGGTTGTAGATCGTATTCTTCAATCATAATAGTACGGGGTGACCATTGACGGAAGAATTCTATGTTCTTTTCTGGATTTGATAGTTTAGCATCATGCCAATCACTGCCAGTGCTGGTTGCACCTTCTCTATTGGCGTAACCTGTGCCACGTGTTTCACTGTCCCAAAAGTGTGCAAACACATCACAGTTGGGCAGTAAGTCACCTACATAACGTTTGATATTTTCTGCTGTGACGTGCCCTGTGCGGTTCTGCCCACTGAAACAAAGTGCTATTCTCATTGAAAATCTCTATTAAAATTAGTGTTAGGTATTTATGTGTCAGGAACCTAACGAACCCCGTGAGCGCAGCCCATCCTGTTTTCGCGTCAACGGAGGCGGAATATGATTACAGGTCCGCCGTGAGTATTTATGGATAAATAAATATGTAGTTCGCGGAATTGGCGTTCCCAACTACTCTAACATAAAAGGACTATGTCAGCAATGATATTTATTACGAACAAATATACTAATTGGTATTATAACATTATTACCAACGCCCAAGCAAGAACTTTACCAAAAGAAATTTATGTGGAGAAACATCATATTATACCTAAATCATTAGGAGGGAGTGACTCTATTGATAATTTGGTTAGACTAACTGCTCGCGAACATTTTATATGCCATTGGTTATTATATAAAATGGTATCTAGCACTAATAAAAGCAAAATGGCAAATGCTTGGTTTCGTATGTGCCAAATAAATAAATTTCAAAAAAGATATACCAGTAGAAATTTTGAATTAGCTAGAATAGCTTTCAGTAAAAATAATCCTTTTAAATCAGATAAAGTCATTGAGTTAGTTAAAGAAAGAATGACTAGTAATAATCCTATGAAAAATCCTGAGATTGCTATTAAAGTATCAACAAAGAACAAAGGTAAAAGAGTAGGAAAAAATAATACATTTTATGGTAAGAAACATTCTGTTGAAAGTATAGAACGGATGAGTAAAACTCACACTGGAAAAACAATGTCAAAAGAAGCAATACAAAGTAGATTAGATACTATTGCTAAAAATAATAAACCTAGAATTTTAAAATTAGTGACTTGTCCGCGTTGCGGATTATCAGGTAAGGGTGGAAATATGTCTAGATATCACTTTGATAATTGTGTTAAACACTAAAAGAACTACCACATCCACATTGAGTAGTAGCATTAGGGTTTTTGATGCTAAATTGACTTCCTTGTAAACTCTCAGTATAATCTACTTCGGCACCTTGTAAGTATTGACTACTCATACTATCAATTAGTAAGTAAATTCCGTCAAATTCTAATTCCCAATCATCTTCGTTCTTTTCTTCTTCAAATGTAAATCCATAACTTAGCCCACTACAACCACCACCTGAAACGAACATACGTAATTTCAAGTTAGGATTATTTTCCTCTGCGATTAGTTCTTTGATCTTAGCGATTGCTCCAGGTGCCATTTTTACTAGTTGTGGTTGTTCTAATTGTTGTTCCATGTTATATTAACCTCTGATTGATAGTGTCCCAGTTGATGATTTTCCATTGATTGGCCAGATAGCCAGCTTTGTCACTTTGATAGTCCAACACCCAAGCATGCTCCCACCAGTCAATCAACAAGATGATGTCTTGTTTGATTTGGTGATTAACGATAGTTTTGATCTCACCATTTCTAGCCAGATAAGCCCAACCTGATCCCTGTATCTTCATGGCTATGGTCTCAAAATCTTTTTTAAACTTGTCCCAACTGCTGAAGTGTTCTTCAATGAATTCTCGTGATTTGCCAACAGGTGCATTCGAACCTTTTGGTGCTTGGAACTGGGTGAAGTAGATGTCATGCAAGAAAGCGCCTGCTTCATTGAAGTCTGGATCACCTTCGCCTGCATTATAACGGTCAACATAGGCTTTGTATAACTGTCCATAGTGATAGTCTAAAGCCTGTTTGCTTAGGCTACGGCCCAATGCAGTTCGGGCATAAGGCAAGGGCGTCTGCACCAAATCTTTGGGCTGTTTAGCTTCTGCTTCATTTAGGTATTTGATAAATCTGTACATGGTTATTCTCTTTATAAATATTTATTGTCCAGTCGTCAACAAGGCTACCAAGGACCCCTAGTTGTGAACTTTCCTTGTTTTTGCACAGCACAGCCAATGTGGCTTAAAGGTAAATTGGTGCTGGACACTTACTTTCTGTAAGTGATACGAGCTTTAGTTAAATCATATGGCGTCATTTCAACGTCAACTTCATCACCAAGGATAATTTTGATAGTGTGCATGCGCAACTTGCCGCCTATATAAGCAGTAACCAAGTGGTTGTTCTCAAGCCTAACACGGAACATACTGTTACCTAGTATTTCCTCTACTTTTCCTGATAATTTAATAACGTCTTCTTTGGCCAATGGATCCTTTCCTCTAATATGCTATTTATTACTGATTGAGCTCACCGTTTAAAATAGCATAGGTCATCCAAGATTTAAACGCTTCATATACTGCTTCTGCTTCCTTAGCATCAGCTTCAACTCGCACACCACGGACATAAAATCCATCTTTGGCTACTCTCAGCATTTCTTCACCACCAGCAGTGAGATTGATATCGTTGGCACCCAATCGACCATCTGAATACCAATCTTCATTTACATCTAGATTATCAACATACTGTTGTAACCAATCATCATAATCAACAGTGGCATCAACGTTGCCAATGGTTATGGTTGCATCATCGTCATCACGCATCATTGTTCCTCAATGAAAATCACAGTGAATACTATAAAAGCAAGTATTAGATGCCCTGTGAGTATTAAAAATATCATTGCTAACCATTTAGCCATTGTTGATAGTCTGATCTGGGTATTTGTTAAAATAAACATTATAGCCTGCACAACCAGTTAAGGTTACAGCTAATAATATTGCTAGAATATATTTTACCATAGTTTATAGTTTCCTTTACCTGGGATAGTATTACGCACACCGCCCACTGGATCTTCCACGTCACCAAAGCGACGAGGGATGACATGTATGTGCGGCCACATGACTGTCTGTCCTGCGGCTTCACCATTGTTCATACCAACGTTAAATCCATCCCACTCACCAATGGCTACCTGATGGCGCCCAATGCTCATAGCATACTTGAACGCTTCACCTAGGGCAGTGAGATTATTGTATTTTGGTACTACTAATACATGTCCTTGTGTTACAGGATATTTGTCTAGATAAACAGCAATCTGATCATCTTCTGATATCTTATCCTTCCACGGTATGTCTTTGAATTCCATCATAGTTCTACCCATCTCCAACCTTGTTTGATTTCTTTTTTAGTCCAACCATAGTTATCTATCAAGTCTTGATTCCACTGTTCATAGACATAGTCCTCAAACACGAAAGTGCTGGGGAATGGTGGTTTCTTTTGTTTAGTTCTAAATGGTGGCCACATACGTTCATAATAGTGACTACGAACAGTTGGTGCTTTGTTCTTTTTCTTCTTTATACCTAATAATCGTTTGATAAACTTAAACATTATCCACGTCTCATCTTAGCAACATCTTCTGCACTTTGTTTGTTAAATATTGGTTGCAAACAACTCTTATGCATGACAGCAACACCAATACATTCCGTGCCTGTGTACTGTTGCACTTCTTTCTTGGCAGCTATAGCAGCCCCAGTATCCAAGCTAGGAATATGGTTGGTACTGCGGCGAGGATCAACCACAACACGTGAATTAACAGTTGGACCCATCCAGGTGCTCTTACGTACAGGTTTTCCACTAGTTCTGTTATCTTCATCCTTGACTCCCCACTTGTCCATTAATGCCTTCCATGCTTCTGCGTTTTTGCGTGCTTTGTTAGCTGAATCTGCATTACGGAATTTCTTCTTGCCCTTCTTTTTACCTGTGGTACTTAACCACGGACCTTCCATGTGCATTGACATCAGTCTGTTACCTCTATTAGATATTCACAGGGATCATATTTGTCATCACCTTCTATGGCGGCGATCAATGTGTCGTTGGCTTCTTTCAAATCTGTGGTTGATTTGATTATTTCTCTACGCCCTTTTGAATCAAAAGCTACCACTTGATATTCTGTCTGTTTCATAGGACTTTAACCTCTTTGTCTTCTGCCATAGTCATTATGTTTTTAGTTGGAAAACGCTCACGGGCGATTTTCCACAGTTCTAATTCTGTTTCAGCTTGTGCGACGAAATGATGTGTGATCTTGTCATGCATGAGATACATGCCATTGACCTGTTCTACATAGACCAGTTTAGTAGTCTTGGCTAATTCTTTAGCCTGCCCAACGATATCTAGTTCTCTGCGGATATTGCGTATCAATCCTATTAGGAAAAATACAGTAAACAGCACTGAAATCACGCTGATGATGTTCCAAATTGTCTGTAAGATCTGCATATAATTTGCACCTATTATTCTTAGTATATAGTATAATTATAGCACATTTTTACCAAATTGTCAAGTAATTTATAGGTGCTGTAGGATAACCTGTAAGCGGGTCTTATCACACTCAAAGTGGAATTTATAGTCAGGTTTGAACAGGTGTAAAGGTGTCATATCCCATTCATCTGCCTCCAAATTAGACTTGCACCAATCACTGATACTATTGATCTTATCTATGTCCTGGACACGAATGGTTAGTTTACTCTTGTTCATATAGCAGGCTTTCTAATGTTTTGTAGTGATCGTAGGCGGCTTGTAATGCGGCGTATTTTTCTTGTAGTTCAGGATTGGGTTCTAAGATGCTCAAACGTTTCTCAATTGATTCCATCCATGCTTTCATGCTTTTACCTTGGACGAATATGTCAGCATCATTACCTTCTAGTTTCAGCTGTCCTTTGGCTGTGGTAGTTGAAGTAGCATTAGTCCAAGTTGCTCCACTACCAGCACCTGTGATAGTGATTGGGCTAGTGTAGCCACCTGCACCACCTCCACCAATGGTAACACCTGGGTATGGATTAGTTGCCATTATTTTTTATTACCTAGAGCATCTTGGAAGAAATCCTGTAGTTCATCAGTGATTTCTGCTTTGGTAAATTCTGCTTCGTTGGGTTCCTTAACACCTAATACATAAGGAAACGCTTGATCTGGTGTTTTGGCGGCGTTCCAACCAGGACTGTGTTTGTCACGATTCTTACGACCTGCGGCAGTATCTGCATCATAATCAATCCAAGTAAACTCTGTACCGTTGCACTGTGGGCAATGATCATTATAGTCATCATCTGTGATACGTTCTTCACCCTTGCCTATCCAGCCGCATTTTTTATCATCACAGATAATGTCTGGTGGTATAACGGGTTGATTATCCCACGATGTAGTATCCCAATTGAATCCATACCAAGTGTCAACTTTAGCCACTGGTTTGAATTGTCCGTATTCCCAATCACCAAACTCTGTACCATTCCAATATAATGAACCAGATGATGTACCGTAGTCACGCCAAGTAGCACCATAGTAGCCTACATGTACTGGCTTGTGTTTGTTAAACTTAAATGTAGGTGAACGTTCCCAATCGCTGGGACTTGAGCCAACCTCTGGGTGTCCCCAATCTTTTTCTTCTGGTGAGTAAGTTTCCCACTCGCCATCTTCTTTAACTAGGTGCATGCTAAAGTCACTGCTCTTACCATCAGTACTACCACCCCAGTTGTCAAGATCTTCACCGTCATAACTTGCACCATTGACAATTTCTTCACCATCAACTTCATCAAAGTGTAGAACTAATTTAGTAATGTCAAAAGGTGATTTTAGTTCAATTTCAGCTTCAAAGAAAGTACCTTTTTCATTACTATTGCCAATGAACACGATTTCACCAGGCTTGCGCATGCCAATCCATACTTCTTCACCAATCTCCCATTCTGGACTGTCTTCACCGCCATCAATATCTTCTAATAACTTTTCAAATACAGTTTCGTCTTTTTCATCTAGGATCTGTAGTGTACCAGCGTTACGGCTAACACCACTGACATGTGCCATGTCATCACACTCAAACCATGATCCTGGATAAAATGGTAATTTTTCTACATCAAGACCCATGTCATCTACTACAGTATCTTCGTCGCTCCAAGCGATGTCACTTAGATCAACACTGTTTTCCATACAGTAGTCCCAAGACTCTTGACTAACTGTGCCCATGACTTTCTCACCACCATAGCCCCACATGCTAATCTTGTAGGTGCGTGGAGTGAACTTCAGTGTATCAATTAATTTCTGTTGTTCTAATTCTTTTTTAGTGGGTTTCTTAGCAGCCATTATACTTTCCTCTCAAGTAACCAAATGATATAGATAAATGCAGCCAAATGAGCGAAATTGTACATGCCAATCAAGCTGAACGCCAAATACACAAACACAAACACAAACACACGCAAGTCACCATTTTCATCAATCTTAAGATCATGTGTTAGATCATGGAAGAAATGTTTGATCCACGACCATATGCGATAGCAATTATTCAATTTCCAGACTTTACAATCTGCCCAACGACTTTTCAAACTCACTTTATTCTCCTATGCACAAGTTTTTTCTACGGTTAATTTAATCTTTACTGCTCGCCTGAACTGTTCAGGGTCTCTCATAAACACTCTCAATACGCCATACACGCTGGCCTGTCCATTGACTGCTGTTCTAGCTACGTCGGCACTGGCCACTTGCTGTTGTGACTGGTACCAATTGACAAACAGTGATGTATCAATTTTAGCACAACGACTATCAACTACTAACCCACCTGCGTCTACTAGATACACACGCAGTCCTATGTGTTGACGGCCTGCATTAGGTTTAAACTCGCTGGTAATCATACCAGCTGTTTGTAAATCTGCAAAGTAATAACTATTAACCTGTGGAAAATAATCATTAGTTGACTTCAATACCACTTTCAAGTGCGCTTCACTGTCACAGGTGGTATTGAAAATACTCATAGCCAAGCCTGAACAATTTTTACTGTTTACTGCTACCAGGCTGACTGCTTCGTTAAATGCTTCTAACCAGAAACGGCTCCAATGTATCTCATATGGTACATCTATATAACTTTGACGATACTGATTAAGTGCGAACTCAGTCTTGCCTGAATTAACTATCAGAGCATGGTAAGGATAGCTAGATATGACTTCTGTCAGCAGTCTATCACCAGACTCACGTTGCTCTAACTGTGACTGTAAACTGTCACGTATGTGTTCACCATCTATCTTTAGTGTTTCGTTACCTGACAGCATCATACGTTCTGCTATCTTACTGCTGGCTACTTTGGCTGTTAATTTAACAGTCCATCCATTGCCATCTTGTTGTTGGGTCAGTATTTCGTAGTCATCTATATAACCTGCACTGTAGCCGCCTATGAAATCTTTAATCAAGCGGGCGCCACTTGATTCTTGATCGCTGACGATGATTTCACCAACTGCCTGTTGTATAGCAAGAGTAAAGGCACTTTGTTTAGCTGATTCAAAACTGTTACCATGGGCTTCTACTGTGACTGTAACCGTAGGATGAGGCCCACCAGTTTTCACTAATTCAGCTGAAACACTTGTGCTGAATAACAGCAACAAGATGCCAACTAATTTCATTTAGCTGGATCTTGTTTTGCTGGTGTAGTCATTTTATCATGTGTCCACTCTGCGGCACCTTTGATATCTTGACCCATACCTGCTACTGTGCTACAACCTGATAACGTACCAGCTACGACAGCCATAACAATAAACGCAACAATCAATGCGATCTTCATTTTGCCAACTCCTGACTTTGTTGTTTAACAGTTGAAATACCTCGATCTAATATACGGGCGACACCACCAAATCCCACAGTGGCTACTACTAGCCCTAGCACGAATCCTACGATGAATGTCTTCATATTAGTTTGCTCCCATCAATCTACGCAATTCGTTTGAAGCATTGACAGTGTTTATACCTGTTTTGATCTCAACAACGATAGTACGTCCTGCTTGATCAATGTCCTCACCTGTGATCACAACACCACGTAATAATGCTGTTGAACTGGTAGTGATATTCTCTCGCACGATCTCAGCGATCTTTTCACTGTTGGTATTTGGGCTACCTTCCGCTACAGGTGCTGGAGCCTTGTCCTTGCTACCATCATCATAAGCATTGATGATCACTGGATTACCATTGGCATCAAAGTCTTTGTCATCAACCTTAACTTCTTCTGCCATACCGTTGGTAGTATTTTCCAAGCTCTTTTGTACGGCTGTTGATAACACTTTAACTGAACGTGTGGTGTTGAGTTGAGTATCAATGAACTCAGCGATGTTACGTTTAGCACGCAGTTGGGCGACCTGTGCCGCTTGTTCAATTGAAAAAGCATTGTTACCTGCGATAGGTGCTGTGCCTTTACTTGTAATTTCTAAAAATTTACCATCTGGACCAAATTGGATAGTCATTGAACCCTGTGGTCTGTGGAATACCACGCTCACAGGTTTTGGTCTGATGCTATCAGTTGTTGGTGTTAGATCTGCATTTTTTATCACGCCTTTATTACCAGCGCAACCAACTACTAACAGAGCACCAGCGACAGCAAGGCTAATTTTCTTAATATTCACAAAAAGTCCTTTCAAATAGTGTGATAACTTCTATCACGTTAAAAACATTATAACATCTATTTTAGTAAAAGTCAATCAAACCAGTGGGGTTTTGAAACCCTAGATTTAGCGTCCAACAGTTGACGTTGGCTCAAACCAAAACGTTGATACCCTTCGCTTACCATACTGTAATATCCTTCACTTGGAGCATGTCCATGTTCTCTAGGCATCATGATATAAGTCATGGCGATATAGTCCATGCCCTGGCGAACTGTGACATGTTTCTTGTGGTAAAATTCTGGATATCCTTCTAATAGATCCAGTGACGTTTCATCCGCATCAGTGATGGTCCAAAGCACACCTTCTACGGTATCACCAGGACTAGGCACGATGGTAGCATAGCTCTTGAATTCTAATCTATAGTCAGGTAGTATGGCTTTGCCCATGGGAATGGCCAATGGGCAACGAACACTCATCTGTTCAACATTGGTATTCATGCCATAGGCAAAATATAGTTTAGTTATTGGTTTACTGCTAGCCAACTGTCCTTACCTCCACTGTAAAATATGTGTGTACCAATCTGTATGATACGTTTATGATCATCACGCCATTCTGGGCTGACATAATCCGCATGATAGAACAAGGACTGTTTCAATTGGCGTATACGCAGGCCATTGTCTATAACTGAGCTCACTGCTAATTTGGTTTCTTCCCAAAGAGCACCTTTGGGCCGTTCGTAGGCACGGACATCACTGGTCCAGCTGAACTGTTTTGGAGCATAGACCACATCACAGACATGATGTCCCCAATGGCCTAATTTAACACGATTTAGAGTGGTCTGGGCCACCGCTACTTTGCCTAAGACCTCTTCTGTACCAGCTTCATAGAATACATTACGGGCCAGGCAATCTTGTTCTTTTGGTGACAATTTAATGGGTTTTACCTGTTCAAATACGGGTTCCATGGTCACAGTGGTCTTTACTGCCGCAGGGAATGATTGGACCAATTGGTGTGCTTGATTTAGTATCAAATATACCAAAAACAGCGAGAAAATCGTCATGCTTCTAGTCATGGTATTATTCTCCAAAATAAACATAGTATAACATCTTTTGTTTTATCTGTCAATCAGATAAATAACTAAAAGAGGAATAAAAACATGGCAATATTGTGTACTTTGACGTTCAATGATCCTTATTCTATGGGCGTCTATCCACCTAATGTTCTTGATAGTGATTGGTTTAAGTCATCTAGTGCTAATTTTACATTTATTGGAACTCTTAATGATGGATCTACTAGTTTTTCATTTACGCAGTCTTTTGCAGATGAAACTGCTTTAAATGATTTTTTATCAACTTATACATTAAATGATCCCGCATTATTGGCAGATATCGCAGCTTGGAAAACAGCTCATAATATTTCTTATGAAACCAAATTTACAGATGATTCTGGGAATGAATTAAGCTATCCCCCATTTATTGTATAATCTAGATTAAAATAAAAAAGCCCCGTTAAGGGGGCTTTTTTGTCAGTCCAAATTGCTTGAACTATTAGATTGCGAACATCTTAGCACGTGAACCATTTACGTCACGAGCTGAGATCCTGTAAGCAGTGTTACCGCTTGAGTTCTTAACTGTTTTCACCACTAAACCAGCTGCACGTAATTCTGAAATGCGTGCTGTTAATTTAGCAATACCATAGTTAGCTTGAGCCTGTGCTACAGAAATCGTACGACCTGTACCACGTAGGTGTTTTTCTAAAAATGAAGCTTGATTTTTAACTTTGTTTAAGTTAGTTGAGTTACGTTTTGCCATTACTTGTTTCTCCGTTGTAAATAACATTTCAAAAATTGACATTTCTGTCCTTTCATAAAAGCTGACAACCCATCAGCATTAAAGTTATAATAACACCTGCTTAACGATTAAGCAATCTTTAATTTAGCCAAAATTTAACGTAAATTGGTCGCGGAACTTTTGACTGTTAAAATATCGGCTATTTTTTAGTAATCTAGGTTTAATTTCATGATAAAGAGCATCAAGATCTCTTTGATTCAAAAGATCTAATTGGTCTAAAGCCTGCTCAATCCTAGCACTTGGATCTATAACAGTGTTATAACCATGATTGATGATATCATCAAAACAATCTATACCAGACTGGCGCAAAAATTCTACTGCGTTTGGACTGGCGATCAGTATGAATAACTGCCCTGCAGCAATTGGTTTAAAGGTCTTTTCACTTACCATGGGTTTTAATCTATCTACAGTTGTTTCTGTTACTAGATTAACATAGGTTTCTTGATAAGCTGGATGGTCTATGGATAAGTCAATTCCGCAGGTCACGTCGCTGGGCAGGAAACTCACAGTCTGTGGTAACTGATCAAATCGCTGTTGTTGTTTATATGTTAAAATACTGTGATTGTTGATTTTTACATAATCTGGACGATTACCAAAAGTAAAAACTATATCTGGAAAATAATCTTTAGTAGATAAATGGAGATAGGTTAACTTTCTATGCTCCCACGGTGTGCCATTAAGACAACTAAAATTGTAACGTTTTTCTGTTAAACTAAATTTATACTGTTGATAGCTAGCCCATATAGCCCAAAATGGAAAGAATTTTATCCTGGGATCTGGAGTAGATGTTTTAAAATAATCATATGTGCCAGACAGTATATAAAATGGTAAATTGAAGTCTTTCAATGCCGCTAATTTGGTAGTAGCATCCAACGGATTAGTACTATGATCAAATATCAAACAAGAAAATTGTCCTGCGATAGATTTAATATAGTCAAGATCAGAAACATGGTCTGAAATCAATAGACAGTTATCGGGTAGATATGAATGGTATAGGTACTCAACATTATCAGCAGTTAGCTCAACTACCTTATCTTTTTGTATGTATGATATCACTTTTTCTTATTTTTACGTAAATCAACTACTACTTGGGCTTGTTTACGTTGTAATTCCTGTGTAACATCGATGTCATGAGCGATAGCCTGCTGTCCTTTAGTTAATTCATTGATCTTTTGTCGAGTTTCATCATCTGTTTTTTTAATTTGGGTGATCTGCTTTTGCAGTTCATCATTGGCACGGCGTACTTGGTCCAAATCATAATTTACTTTGACTAATACTGATAAAAATATAAATGATAATGCCAATGAAAATAAAAACATCGCTAGATTGGTTTGTTTATTGGTCATGTTGCTCCTGTAGTGTATTCCAAGTTATTGATTTTGCACGTTCATCTAATTCACGTTCTCGAGCCTGTGCCAGCAAAGGTAATAAAGTATTCATACTTTTAACTAACATTGTCTCGCCTTCAGTTGTCAAATGACTGTACTGTGGACCTACGTGACTGTTATAAAAATATTCCTTACTGTCAATTATAGCTTCAACTGCACCTTTGATCATAGTCTGACATTCAGGTACTGTCAACGGATTTTCTTCTAAAGGTTTCTTCATTATAGTTTTTCTCCAGGTTCGAATCCACGGAAACGTAAAAATCTCGGGAATCTTAAACTCCACGTTTCCTCCGAGTCTTGGCTTTTGGTTGCGGCGTCTGCTCTGACTTCAACGATTTGTCCCACGACCTGTTGGCGAGCCAACCAATAAGCATCACGATCGCTGTCGCTAAACCCAGATCCAACATTAACTTTAATACGTTTTCCATCATCTACTCCTTCACAAATAAGTGCGCCCAATTTACCCTCATTACGTCCTGTGCCTTCTTCTACTGCTACCACAGTCAAACTGACCTCAATGAATGGTTTGAGTTTTAACCAATTGATAGTGCGTTTACATTCATAAACACCTAATGGATTTTTAACCATAATACCTTCGTAACCACCATCGATGGCTTCCTGATTGATCTGTAGGAAACGAGCCTGTCCAGCTGGCATGTCTAAATTAACCTGTTCTTGACCAACTACAGTAACGTTAGGCATACCATCAGCAAATTGATTATACCAAGTGGCCAGGCTCGCACTGCGATCAATTTGTCTATAGATACCAACACCTGATTGGAATTCTTTTAATGTTAGTATGTCAAATAAATTTAATACAGCATCATTACTTTTAACATCACTTTTTCTGTGTACCATTTTCATCAGATCTTGAAAGCTAGCTGACATGACTTCACCATCAAGAACTACTGGTTCCTTAAAAGTATTAGCATGTTTGGCTATTTGTTCTTTGATATGGGGGAAGTTTACCAACTCTTTGCCGTTGCGACTGTATTGGTCTACTTGCCCATTTGGATAAACAATAGTGATAACACGAACGCCATCTAGTTTAACTTCAATTAATTTTGAACCATGAACAGCATGTTCGTGATTGGCTGAATCGTGAGCCAGTTGACAACTGAATACAGGAATTTCATACGCAGGTTTTTTAGCCTTTTTGATCACAGTGTTGACAGTTTTTTCACTGACACCACAACGTAGGTCTTTGATTAAGATTCTACGATACCATTGATTCCATTGCACCTTAGTAGCACTTTTACGAGCTTGTTCTATAGCCAACTGAGCATTGTTACCTGTAAGTTTACGAGTAGATAAAGCATCAGCCAATTGGTTAAATTCTTCCCAAGACAATCCAAATCCATCTGTGTTGGTTTCATCTATTTTCTTAACACCAAAGGTAATCATAGCATCTAAAGCCAAACGACAACCAGCAAAGAATTCTACATTATCTACTTCAGCTTCACGAGCTATAATGGCTTCTTTGGCCAAACGACTGTTATCTGCTTCTAACTCTATAATAATATCCCATGAATTGTTCATTATAACCTTTCTACCAAATAGTGTTGCGGTGCTTGATCACCATATTTAAAATTGTTGACATAATCTATTGTTGCCTGTGTTAGCAGTATTTCTGGTAAAACTGTTTGCACATACTCTAATGATTCACAAGGATCGGGGTGAGGGTCTCTCTGGCCATTATTCATTGGAGCATAAGATGAAGCCTTTAACTGCCAATCTTGTAATTTAAAAATAACTTCATAAACACTAGGCTGTATCTCAGCCAACATATCTTGATATAAATTAAATATGTCTTGATTTTCAGGATCAATTGTATCTGTTGACTCAGCGATACCTACTGGCACCATGGCTAAGAATTTATATTTAACACCCCAATATTTTAATAAGTCTCTGGCCGCAGATATAAGTGCTAAATCTCGTATCAGATATCCGCGAGTACATGCAAACTTTTTAATCCATTCTTTTGGATAATCATCTGAATAATATATATTGCCTTTACCATACCAACCATTGAGATTTTTAACATAACGATCTTCTCTGGTAATGCTAGTCCACATGATAATTATTGTATCATCAGCAGTAAATTTATGACGAGCATTACATTCAATTAATTGATTAAAGATATATTGGTTGCCCATACCACCACGAGCCCAATTTTCATAAAAATCAAATTCTCTGCCTATAATGTCAGCCCAAGTTGGTCTATTATGACTAGCAGTAAAACTACAACCAAAGGCAAAAAATCTACTCATTTAACTTCTGCTATATGACGACAATTATGTCTATATGTAAAACCTGGACATGTACAATTATACTGACCTTTTTGGCGAATTACAAGATATTCGTTGCCTTTTGAGCCTTTTACTGTCCACTGCTTATAATCTGGATCAATTTTAACTGTGGATTTAGTACCTTGTAAGTCTCGGATCCATAAGATATTCTTCTTATGTATGATGCTGAATCCGTTTGGGTGTTGTGAGTTAGTGACAGCTATTTCGTCAGGTTGTAACCATTTGATTGTATTGAGCTGTTCGCCTGTGATTTCATGTTCACAATAGCTGTCAGCCCTGTGATAACTGGGCTGATACAAGCGGGTTCTAACAGTAATTTGACTCAAAATAGGCCTTTCTAACCATTTATATACTGTTATTATACAGTCTTTTGGTTTAAAAGTCAAGTGATTTTTATAAGCGTCCTACTACTACTTCTATGGTAGAAATTTCAGCAGTTTCAACGGGTTCTAGTGCTTTACCTATGATACAACCTGGTTGATAATGTATGATATCCAAGACCTGAGCAACCCCAGGTATATCACTGGCAACCAAACGATCACCTTTGGCTACTGGTCCTAGTACACGGCAAGGTACACGTCCTGTGAGTGCTACTTCTACACCAGATTCTGTGCTGTTCATTAGATAAGCTGGATTAGTACTTACTACTCCAGCTATACGTGGATCATGACCAGATGTACTGATAGTAACTTCACTATCTCCACCAAAGATAACCACAGTACCAGGAGCATACTTACTGTCACTGGTATAGATCTCAGCCAAGTCAGCGTATTGTGCTGTGGTGGCCTTACCATATATGGTGCTCCACTGATTGGTTAACGATCCTAATGTGACGTTGGCGTTACCTGCTGGGCTGATGGCATTGATACCTGTGTGTGTACCACCTGCTATACTAGCGTTGCCAAAGTTAGCTATAGCCGCTGATATATTACCTGTAGTATTAATATATGTACTAGTTGATAAAGCTGCCGCTCCAAATGAAAATACGTTGCTACCATTGACTGCTACGTTGATATAATTAGATGTAGCAGTTACATTACTAGCGCCTGAATAGATCTGATTAGGTATAGGAGTTACTAGTCCAGTTAAAAAATAACCATTACCAACAAAGTATCCACCAAAGGCATTGACGTTGCCTGAATTGACTACTACATTGTTATACGTTGCACTAGTACCTAATACATTACCAGTTGAATTTAATACCTGTGTTGTTATAGTACCATTAACAGTTAACGAATTATGTATAGCACCTGTAGATAATATATTACCAGTGACATTTAAAAATCCATTGACATTATGTGTGCCAGTATTAAGGGTATCAAATATCCTATTGCTGTCAGTGACGTTGATATTACCATTGACAGTTGGTTCAGCGATATTGCTAATTAAATACCAGGCATTATCAGTATAGTTTCTCACGAATGCCGTGTGAGCATACACGTTTGCAGGGCCACCTACAAAGTGTCCATAGAATCCAATTGAATAGTTGTAGGGATATACGTTGGCATTTTCTAAATATACTAAAGAATCTGTGCTGGTTAAGATGTTTGCTACTGTGCTGATTAAATTACCAGCATAAAGGCTGCCACTGACCCAGACATCTTTGGCGATGCTCATACCACCAGCTACGTATACAGCACCACTGCCTAAACTATACGGCACTGAATTAGTTGTGCTAGAGAAGGTTACCTGAGGCGCAGTAAAAGTGTTAGATGTGCTAGCGCCATTGGCTGAGATAGTCGTTGGAGTTCCGCCACCCACTGAAAAACTAAATCCATTGACAGGATCTACTGAAATTTGGCTGCCACCTAGATCGATGGTATTAGATGAAAAATAACCTGTCTTAAATCTTAGTGTAGGACTACCTAAATTGTAGGTGACGTTGGCACTTGGTAGGATATTACCATATACAGTGAGATTACCAGTGCCATCAATTGACATCCTGGTGACACCTGGTGTATACCAACGGAAAGTACCAAAGTAATTGTCTATCTGCCAGTTTTGTGTGCTGTTACCATTGAAGAATCCTACTCTAGGACTTGGCGTACCTGAACCAGCATTACCAACAAATACACCTGAAGTAGTTGTGTTTTCATTATAGATGCCGCTGAACTGTCCAGCTCCTGATATTATGATATTAGCTGCTGATAAATTACCAGTGATAGTTTCACTACCTTGATTAGTAACATTGCCTACGGTTAAGGTACCTGACATTACTACTGCATTGCTGTACTTGTTAAATGTAAATCCTGCTGTACCATTGATTATACTGGCATCATTGAATTGTACTTGAGTATTTGCACCACCAGCTTGGGCAGCAGAATAGGGATTAATAAATGTTAAACTTGTAACACCAAGAGTGATTGGATCTGGGGTAGTTAAACGAAATTCTCTACCAC
>Ga0316222_1001607_pt1 | contig 26910 bp, 21 predicted proteins | sample TBH18011metaG_FD_206008 | JGI IMG/M metagenome (GOLD analysis project Ga0316222, IMG submission 206008) | Freshwater microbial communities from Trout Bog Lake, Wisconsin, USA - TBH18011 | ecosystem: Environmental > Aquatic > Freshwater > Lake > Hypolimnion/Profundal zone | place: USA: Wisconsin... | reverse complement strand
GCAATTGCGAGATCTTCTGGGCCAGGCGGGTGTCGGCCAGATCCTCGACCTGGGTCAAGGGGAGCGTCTTCGAGGTGATGGCCAACGTCAGCACCGGGGCATCGGCCGGATTGACTTTGGCGTAGATCGGCGGCGCCGGCAAATCCGATGGGAGCAAATTGCCGGCGGCATTGATCGCCGCCTGGACTTCCTGCTCGGCGACGTCAAGGCTGAGGTTGAGGCCGAATTGCAAGGTGATGACCGAAGCCCCGGCCGAGCTGGTCGAGCTCATCTGGTTGAGGCTGGGCATCTGGCCCAATTGGCGTTCCAGCGGCGCGGTCACCGACGAGGTCATCACCTCGGGGCTGGCGCCGGGATAGAAGGTCTGCACCTGGATGGTCGGGTAATCGACCTGGGGCAGGGCGGCCAGCGGCAGGAAGTGATAAGCCACCGTTCCAGCCAGCATGATCGCCACCATCAACAATGAGGTGGCGACCGGCCGCAGGATGAAGGGGCGGGACGGGTTCATTGGTCTTTTCTGTGGCGGTGCTCGCCTTTGCCCTTGTCGGCGGGGGCGGTGGGCGCGGCATCGCTGGTGGGCACGGTCACCGGGGCGCCGTCGCGCAGCTTGTCGGCGCCATCGATCACCACCCGGTCGCCCGGTTCGAGGCCCGACAGCACCGAGACGACTTCGCCGGCCCCGGCGCCAAGGGTCACCGGGTGAACCGAGACGGTGTTATCGGGATTGATCAGGTAGACAAAGGTTCCCGGTGCGCCGCGCTGAATGGCGGCGGTGGGAACCACGGTGGCGTCCCTCAGCACATCGACCAGCAGGTTGGCGTTGACGAATTGGTTGGGGAACAGCATTTCGTCCTGGTTGTCGAACTGGGCCCGTAGCTTGACCGTGCCGGTGGTGGTGTCGATCTGGTTGTCCACGGTCAGCAATTGGCCGGTGGCCAGTTTGGTGGTCTGGCCCCGGTCATAGGCTGCCACTCGCAGGGTGGCGCCCTGGTGCAAGCGGCCTAAGATGGAAGGCAGGTTGTCCTCGGGCAGCGAGAAGATCACGGTGATCGGCCGCATCTGGGTGATGACGACGATCCCGTTGGCATCGCTGGTCTGGACGTAATTGCCGACATCGACCTGGCGCAACCCGACCCGGCCGGTGACCGGTGCCACGATGTGGCAATAGGCCAGGTTGAGTTTGACGTTGTTGATCTGGCCCTGATCGGTGGTGACCGCACCTTGGTATTGCTTGACCAGGGAATCCTGGGTGTCGCGGGTTTGGCGGGCGATGGAATCCTCGGCCAGCAGCTTGTCATAGCGGGCCAGATTGATCTGGGCGTCCTTCAACAGCGCCTGATCGCGGGCCAATTGGCCCTGGTACTGCTGGAGCTGGGTCTCGAAGGGGCGGGGATCGATCTGGGCCAGGAAGTCGCCGGCCTTGACCGTCTGGCCTTCCTGAAAGCCGATCTGGGTCAATTGGCCGGCGATCTGGGTCTTCACCGCCACCGTCGCCAGCGGTGTCACCGTGCCGAGTGCATTCAGGCTGATCTCGATATCGCCTTTATGGGCGGCGGCCGCCACCACCGGCATCGCCCCGCCGCCGAACTTGCGGCCCTGCGGCGCCTGGGAGTGTGGGCGCAGGATGATGAAGGCTGCGGCGCCGATGCCGGCGGCGACGATACCAAGTAGCAGGGCGCGACGGCCCCAGCGTGGGCCGGCGGAGGCGCCGCCAAGTCTGGACTTGCTCTGATCAGCGTTCATCGTGAATCCAATGCGAAGGCGACGGTGAAGCTAACATCGCGCGATTGCCGTCATATGACGGCCGCCCCGCCAAATGGTAACAGTCTGTAACACGAGTGACTAAGTGCCGGAGCGACCGCTCTCTTGATGGCGACGTCTCATGCGCGTGTCAAGGCTAAGTGCGGGTCCGCGAACGCCGAAAGGCCGGTTCCGTGGGGATCGGAACCGGCCCCGGCTTTCTGCCGGTGGCGTGCCGCCCCGAAGGGCGGTCGGGCGCGGTGCCCGGGGGACGAATGGGAACCGCGCGGGGAGGGCTCTAGGCGGACACCGCCATCGTCGCGGCGCTCACCTGATTGCTGTTATTGGCCGAATAGGCGGTGAAGGCCTGAGCAATGTCCCTGGTCAGCTGGGCGGCCAGGGATTGGGTCGAACTTGTGCCCGCCGAACTTGTGCTGGCCGAGCTGGCGGCAGTGGTGGTGGCGGCGCTGGAGGCGCTGGCCGAGGTGCTGGCGCTTGAGGCGCCTTTGACCAGATTCATCAGATCGCTGACCAGTTGGTCGGCGTCGCTTTGCAGCGACGACGTGGCGCCGCCCCCACCGTGGTGATGGTGGTGGCGCCGGGCCTGCTGGGTCCCGTCGGTCTGGTCGGGACCGTCGGCGGCGTTCTGCTGCCCGGTCTGACTGGTTTGGCCGTTCTGGCTGGAAGCGCTGGTGCCGTTGCCGGTTGCGGTCGCGGCCGCTGTCGAAGCGTCGCTGGCCGAGCTGGTCTGGCTGGGATCGGCCGACTGCAATTGCAGCAGCAAGGCCTGGATGCTGGCCGAAAATTGCTGGAATGCGCTTGAGGTATCCGAAGCGGTCCCGGTGGGCGAGGTGGCGGCGCTGGCGCTGGCGGAACTGGCGCTGGTGCTCTTCTCGCTGAACCCGGAGAAAAAGCTTTCCACCCCGGTCTGGGAGGAATTGCTCGACGAGGAGATGGAACTGGCCGAAGACGCGGCGGAGTTCTGAATCCCCCAGCTTTGCCAGGCCTGATTGGCGGAATTGCCGATCGAGTTAACCATGGATCGATCTCCTGATCGAAAGGTGTCTTGCGACCGCCAGAAAGGTCCCGAAGGGCGCAGGCCTTGGTTCAGCAAGAACCTTGCCAACTGAAATTGGCGCAAACAGCCGAGGATCGAGACGGCGGTCTCGGCAATTTCTGCCGGGCCGGTGGAAGCTGCCGGGCAAATCCTTCCCATTGGCCGGCAGAGTTTGCCTCCTGGCGGTTGGCCCTGATCAGGATTGGCGCTATCGTGGTGCCCCGCCCTTGCCGAGGACACCACCATGAAACAGTCGCTGATCGCTGCCGCCGCCATCGGGATGGCGATGATTCTTGCTGTTGGCGCCCAAGCCCAGGGGTCCCTGATGGATGTGGGCAAGGGGCTGTTACAGGGCCAAATGGCTCCCGCCGCCAATGGGGGTGGCAATCGTGGCGCCGGTCTCAGTGTTGGCGAGATCGGCTCGGGCCTGAAGGACGCCTTGAAGGTGGCATCGGATCGGGTCACCGCCCGGCTCGGCGCCAGCGACGGATTCAACGGCGACCCGGCCGTTCACATTCCGCTGCCGAGCGCATTGCAAGCGGCGAAGCGAGGATTACAAATGGCCGGGCAATCGGGGCTGCTCGATGATCTGGAATTGAAGCTCAATCGTGCTGCCGAGGCGGCGATCCCCGCCGCTAAGACGATCTTCCTCGACGCCCTGTCCCGCATGACCATCGATGATGCCAAGGCGATTCTGAACGGTCCCCAGGACGCCGCCACCCAGTATTTCAAGCGGGTGATGTCTCCCGACCTCAAGACCGCGATGCGCCCGGTGGTCGATCAGACGGTGTCGCAAAGTGGCGCGGTCAAGGCCTATCAGGGGGTGGCCGGCGCCACTGCCGGGTTGCCGATGGTTGGCCAGGCGGCGCAGGGCGGTCCCGGCATGCTGACCGACCATGTACTGGATTTCGCCCTTCAGGGCATTTTCAAGTATCTGGGGCAGGAGGAAGCGGCGATCCGCAGCGACCCGGCCAAGCAATCGACCGCTTTGCTGCGCAAGGTGTTTGGCGGGTGACGCAATTCTGGTGGTTCATTACCGATCTGGGCGATAGCGCCGTCACCCTTCCCCTGGCTACGCTGGTTCTCGCTTGGCTGGCTTTCGCCCAGCGGGACTGGCGGGCGGCGCGGGCTTGGGCCGCCGGAGTGGTGGCGTGCGGGCTGGCGATGGCGGTGCTCAAGCTAGGGTTCCAGTCTTGCGGCCATCTGTGGTTGGAGCGGCTCGCCAGCCCCAGCGGGCACACCGCCATGAGCGCGGCTGTCTATGGTGGTCTGGGACTCTTGGCCTGTCGCGAGGCGGTCGGTTGGCGCCGGCCGGGCCTGGCGGTGGTCTTTGCCATTCTGGTGGTGCTGATTGCTGCGTCGCGTGTGGTGTTGGATGCCCATACCTGGCCGGAAGTGTTGGTTGGGCTGGCGGTTGGCGCCGCCTCGGCGGGCTTGATGCGCCGATTGTTGGGGGACGGAATCCATTGCCTCGGCGCGGCGCGGTTGGCCGGGATCGCGGTGATCGTCGCCCTGGTCCTCCATGGCGGCCACTGGCCGATCGAAGGCCATTTGCGTCAAATCGCCGCCTGGGTCCAGGGAATTGTGCCCGCCTGCCGTTGACCATGGCATCGACAGCGCCGAATTTGCCCGCCATACTCCGGCGGGAATGACGGGGGAGGGGCGAAGCGAGTGGAGCCGATCAGCGCGCTAGTCGCCCTTACGCTCGCCTATCCCGGAGCAGTCGCCGCCGCCGCTACCGCGCTTGGCCTGGGGGGGCTGGCTGTCGCCCTGCAACTCACCAGCTTCGATCCGGTCAACCCGGATTCCGTGATCGAGCACCTCAACATCGTGGTCGATCAGGCCCGCCAAGCCGGCATTGAGGAAAGCCAAATCCATTCCCTGTGCGTGGCGCCCCAGAAGACCGTCCGCTACGCGGCGATGATGGGCAATCTGGACGCCAAGCTGGGGGCCGGCATCTATGAGCGTTGCGCCAAAATCCTGCCGGTCAAGGCCGAGTAGACCATCAACCCTCGCGCAACGAAGCCAGTCCGTGACACGCCCAATTTTTAGCGATACAATACTTTAGTTTTAGATGAGCCTAAGTGTCCGTATGATTCGCTTTCGCCTACCCGTCTTAACTCTGCTGGCTGGCTTGATCGTCGGCCTGAGCATGGTCGGCGGGGTTCTCTATAAGATCGATCTGGAACGGGTTCAGGACCGGCTATTGGCCGATGCCTTGGCCCGCAACGATCTTCGCGCCAAGCAACTGGCGGATTCCGTGGCCCAGCAAACCGTAGCGCTGGTCCGTCTGTTCGACATGGCGCTGTTGCAGCTAAGGCAGCCGTTTGTCTCCGGCGGCCTGGACCCGGCCGGCGTGGCGGATATCATCTTGAAGGGGATGCCGCCTGGCTCGGTTAATATGGTCTTCGCCACGGACGAGCGCGGAGCCATCATCTATTCCTCCGATCCGGTCAGCCGCGGCCTGAGCATGGCGGATCGCGCCTATTTCGGCTTTTTCGCCAACGGTGGTGAGGATCGCCTGTATGTCGGGATTCCCTTCAAGGGGCGTCTCGGCGCCAAGAATTGGGTGATCCCATTCGCCCGGGTCATCCGCAAAAATGGGCACTTCGCCGGGGTGGTGGTCGTTGGCTTACTGCCCGAGTATCTTTCGAAAGCCGTTGGCGTCCTGTCGCTCAATCCCGGCGATATCGTCGCCGTGGTCGATTACGACGGCTATTTCTTCGCCCGCAATCATAATGAGCAAGAAGCGCTGGGGCGCAGGACGCCTGCCGACCGACCGTTTCTCGATCCCCATCGCAGCGATTCAGATACCTTCCGCGCCACGTCGTCGGTTGACGGCACCATGGTGGACTTCGCTTGGAAGCGTTTGACCGAGTGGCCCTTGATTTCGGTGGTGGCGCTGGACGAGCGGGCGGAAATTGGCTCAATCCGCACTGCCATCGCCGCCACTAGCCTGCGCGTCAACCTGACGCTGGCCGCGATCATGAGCTTCTCGCTGGGGATTGGCGGATTGCTGCTGTGGGCGCGGCGGCAGCAAAGGCGGATGGAACGGCTGCTCGACGAGCAGAGGGTTATGCTCGAAAGCGAGCTGGTCGGCATCGTGAAAGTGGCCAACCGCGCCATCATCTGGGCCAATCCGGCTTTCGAGAAGATGCTCGGTTACGGGCCGGGCGAACTGGTTGGGGCTTCCTCGCGCCAAAACTATCCAAGCGAAGAGGCCTATGTGGCCTTGGGCCAGGCGGCCTATCCGATCCTCGATGCCGGAAAAATCTTTCGCGTGCAATGCGAGCATGTCCGTAAGGACGGCGACCATATCTGGGTCGATCTGAGCGGTGCGCTGCTGGATCGCAACAAAGGCATCACGTTGTGGGCATTCATCGATATCACCGAGCGCAAGGCGCTGGAATTCACCCTGAAGCGCACCAATGCCGAGCTTGAGCAATTTGCCTACGTCGCCTCGCACGATATGCGCCAGCCGCTCAGGATGGTCACCAGCTATCTCAGCCTGATTGAAAAGCGGTTGGGGCCGGCGATGACGGCCGAGATGAAGGAATTCTTCGGCTTCGCGATGGGCGGCGCCAAGCACATGGATCGGTTGATCGTCGATCTGCTGGAATACTCACGGACCGGCCGCTCGGCGAAGTTCGTTCCGGTCTCGGTTGGCGACGTGGTTGGCGAGACGCTGGTCAACCTTGAAGTGGCCATCCGCGAGGCGGGGGCTGTGGTCATCGTTGCCGCCGATTTGCCGAATGTCGTTGGCGATCCCATCGAGTTGACGCGCTTGTTCCAGAATCTCATCGGTAACGCGGTCAAATATCGCGCGCCTGATCGTCCACCCAGGATCGAAATCGGCTGCCGTCGCCAGGGGCGGGCATGGCTCGTCTCGATCGGTGACAACGGAATCGGCATCGCCGCGGAAGATCAGGAACGTGCCTTTGCCATTTTCCAGCGTCTGGTGGCGCCGGGGGAATATGAGGGAACCGGCATCGGACTGGCGGTGTGTAAGAAGATCGTCGAGCACCACGGTGGGCGGATTTGGGTGGAATCGACGCCGGGTGAGGGATCGACCTTTTATTTCACCCTTCCAGACAGGTCCCCGGTCTGAGCCATTCGCCGCCCATGAAAAAGGCCCCCTTCCGTTGCCGGAAGGGGGCCAATTCATGCGACGACACCCTTACTCCGCAGCCGGCAGGCCTTCCCCGGCGATGCGGCGGAGGTTGGCGAAGCGGCGGCGGATCAGAGTCTCCGAATGCTCCACCAAGCCCTTGAAGCGTTCCGGGTCGGCGCGCTCGACGATGGTGAAGCGGGCCTCCTGCTTCATGAACTCGTACAGCTCGTCCTTGGCGGGTTCCTTGCTGTCGAGGCTCAAGGGGTTCTCGTTGGTGCCCAGCTTGCGCGGGTCCCAACGATACAGCGGCCAATAGCCGGTCTGCACCGCCATCGCCTGCTGGGACAAGCCATCGCCCATGTCGTAGCCGTGGGCGATGCAATGGGAGTAGGCGATGATCAGCGACACGCCGGGATAGGCGACCGCGTCCTGGATAGCACGAACCGTCTGCACGTCCTTGGCGCCAAACGCGATATTGGCGACATAGACGTCCCCGTAGGCCATCGCCATCATGCCCAAATCCTTCTTGGGCAGGGTCTTGCCGGCGGTGGCGAACTTGGCGGTGGCGGCGATCGGAGTGGATTTCGACTGCTGGCCGCCGGTGTTGGAATACACCTCGGTGTCGAGCACCAGGATATTGACGTTCTTGCCAGACGCGAAGACGTGGTCAAGACCGCCATAGCCGATGTCGTAGGCCCAGCCGTCACCACCGATGATCCAGATCACCTTTTCGACCAGATAGTCGGCGATCTGTTCCAGGCGGCGCGCCTGCTCCGACTTGTCCGATGCCAGTAGTTTACGCAGCTCCAGCACGCGGGTCCGCTGGGCGGCGATCTGGGAATCGTCCTCCTGCGGGCTGTGCAGTAGCTCGTTGACCAGGCGTTCCGGCAGGGTGCCGTTCAGCACCAGCAACTGGCGGGCCTGAGCCTTGTGCCAATCGACGGCCAGACGGTAGCCCATGCCGAACTCGGCATTGTCCTCGAACAGTGAATTGTTCCAGGCCGGGCCGCGACCATCGGGACCAACGGCGTAGGGGGTGGTGGGCAGGTTGCCGCCGAAGATCGACGAGCAGCCGGTGGCATTGGCCACCATCATGCGATCACCGTAGAGCTGGGTGAGCAGCTTGAGGTACGGGGTCTCGCCGCAGCCGACGCAGGCGCCAGAGAATTCCAGCAACGGCTGAAGGAACTGCGAGGTCTTCAGCGTCACCTTGGGAAGCAGGGCGCGGTCAACCTCGGGCAGGGCACGGAAGAAGGCCCAATTGGCCACCTCGGCGTCGAGCAGGGGAAGCTTGTCCTCCATCCGGAGCGCCACCCGTGTCGGGTCCTTCTTATCCTTGCCAGGGCAAACCTTGGCGCACAGCGTACAGCCGGTGCAGTCCTCGGGAGCCACCTGGATGATGTACTCGGCGCCTTTGAACTCGGCCCCCTTGTACGGCATGTGCTGGAACGAGGACGGAGCCGAGGCTAGCGCCGCCGGATCGGCGGTCTTGGCGCGGATGGCGGCATGCGGGCAAACCAGGGCGCACTTGTTGCACTGGATGCACAGGTCCTTCTCCCACACCGGGATTTCTGCGGCGATGTTGCGCCGCTCGTACTGGGCGGTGGCGGTCGGCCAGGTACCATCGACCGGGAAGGCCGAAACCGGCAACAGGTCGCCCTTGTTGGCCAGCATCAGGGCGGTTACCCGCTGGACAAAGTCGGGAGCTTCGGCCGGCACCACCGGCGGACGAACCCGGGTGGCGGTGGCACTGGCCGGCAGGGTCACCTTTTCCAGGTGGGCCAGGGTCATATCGACCGCTTCGAAGTTCTTGGCCACGATCTTTTCCGACTTGCGGCCATAGGTCTTTTCGATCGAGTGCTTGATGTGCCCGATCGCCTCGTCCCTCGGCAACACGCCGGATAGGGCGAAGAAGCAGGTCTGCATGATGGTGTTGATGCGAGACCCCATGCCCGCCGCCAACGCCACCTTGCGGGCGTCGATGGTGTAGACCTCAAGCTTCTTGGCGATGATCTCTTCCTGCACATCGCGCGGCATGTGGTCGAAAATCTCGTCCTTGCTGTAGGGCGAGTTGAGCAGGAAGGTGGCGCCGGGCCGGGCGTACTTCACCACATCGACCTTGTCGAGGAAGACGAAGTGGTGGCAGGCCAGGAAGTCGGCTTCGTGGACCAGATAGGCCGAGCGGATCTGGTCGGGCGAGAAGCGCAGATGCGAGATGGTGATGGCGCCCGACTTCTTCGAGTCATAGACGAAATAGCCCTGGCCCTGGAAGCCGGCATATTCGGCGATGATCTTGATCGAGTTCTTGTTGGCGCCCACGGTGCCATCGGCGCCCAGGCCGAAGAACACCGCGCTCTTGACCTTCGGGGCCGGGATCTGGAAGCTGTCATCGACCTTGAGCGACAGGTGGGTGACGTCGTCCAGGATGCCGACGCTGAAATGGTTGAGCGGCTTGGCCTTGGCCAGTTCGTCATAGACCGCCTTGACCATCGCCGGGGTGAATTCCTTCGACCCCAGGCCATAGCGGCCGCCGATCACCACCGGGTCGGCGGCGGTCGGGCGGGTGCCCGAGGCCTTGGCCTCGGCCAAAGCGGAGACCACGTCGAGGTAGAGCGGCTCGCCGACCGAGCCCAATTCCTTGGTGCGGTCGAGCACGGCGATGCCGCGCACGGTGGTCGGCAGCGCCGAGACGAAGGCGTCGATCGAGAACGGGCGGAACAGGCGGACCTTGAGCACGCCCAGCTTGGCGCCCTGCGCATTGAGATAATCGATGGTCTCATGCACAGTGTCGGCGCCCGAGCCCATCAGGATGATGACGCTTTCGGCCTCGGGGTGGCCGTGATAGTCGAACAAATTGTACTTGCGGCCGGTGATGGCGGCCAGCTTGTCCATTTCCTGCTGCACGATGCCGGGGCACGCGGTGTAGAAGCCGTTGCGGGCTTCCTGCATCTGGAAATAGGTGTCGGGGTTCTGCGAGGTGCCGCGCAGCACCGGATGATCGGGGGAAATGGCGCGGCCGCGATGGGCCTCAACCGCGTCCTCGTCGATCAATTGGCGCAAATCGTCGTCGCTCATTTCCTCGATCTTGGCGACCTCGTGCGAGGTGCGGAAGCCGTCGAAGAAGTGGACGAAGGGCACGCGGGCCTTCAGGGTGGCGGCATGGGCCACGGCGGCCATGTCGTGGGCCTCCTGGACCGAGTTCGACACCAGGAAGGCGAAGCCGGTCTGACGGCAGGCCATCACGTCGGCCTGATCGCCGAAGATCGACAAGGCGTGGGTGGCCAGGGCGCGCGCCGAAACATGCATGGTAAAGCTGGTGAGCTCACCGGCGATCTTGTACATGTTGGGGATCATCAGCAGCAGGCCCTGCGACGCCGTGAAGGTCGTCGCCAGAGCGCCGGCCTGCAGAGCGCCGTGGACCGCGCCGGCGGCGCCGCCCTCGTGCTGCATTTCGGTGATCTGCGGAACCATGCCCCAGATATTTTTGCGACCCTCCGACGACCATTGGTCGGCCAACTCACCCATCGTCGAGGACGGAGTGATCGGATAGATCGCCGCGACTTCGCTGACGCGGTACGCGACGGAGGTACAGGCCTCGTTGCCGTCGACCGTGATCAAGTCCCTCTTGGTCATGTCCCTTCCCATTCGTGCTGTGGGTTATCCCTGCCGAAGGAACGGGCGGGATTCCGCCCCACCTATTCCTTAGGGTGGGCAGGATACCCGTATCTTTTCGCTAAGAGCAAGTTTGGCCTGCGGTTGAAAGCGAGAATGAAACAAAAATTCTCGTTCTCGCCGTCGCCGCCGACCTCCAAGCGCACCGTCAGCCCGGCCGAGCAATCTTCGAACCTTGTCCACGCTGACGATTGCCGATGCAAAGATAGTAGCGCCGTCAGGGCAAAATCATGTCTATAGATGCCGTGCCCGGTAAAAGTTATCGCGAAGTTCACCGGGAGGTTGTCTTTTCCAGCGGGCTCTGCTCAAATCGGCGGCTGTCGATCGACGAACCATCGAGGAAAAGTAATGAACGCCGCGAATACCCCGACCAGAAAGACGCGCAATTCCCCACGTTCCAGCCGTGGCCGCACCGGCTCGGGCGGCCCCAATCCGGTCGATGTCCATGTCGGCAATCGGGTCCGCCTCCGCCGCACCTCCCTGAACATGAGCCAGGAAAAGCTGGGAGAGGCCCTTGGCTTGACCTTCCAGCAGGTGCAGAAATACGAACGGGGCGCCAATCGCATCGGCGCCTCGCGCCTTTACGACCTGTCGCGGGTGCTGGAGGTGCCGGTCGCCTTCTTCTATGAGGAGATGTCGGACGAGACTCGTGCCCAGGCTCCCAGCCTGCTGCTGGGCTGCCCGCAGCCGGAGGTGGCATCGGTGCCGGTCCAGGATGACGACACCAAGCGCGAAACCTTGGATCTGGTGCGGGCCTATTACCGCATCACCGACGCGGCGATCCGCAAGCGGGTGTTCGAACTGGCCAAGACTCTGGCTGCGTCGGGAAGCTAGCCGCTTTGGCCTTGGCAATGCCCGCTGCTGCCGGTAGCATTGGTTGATGGGGGAGGGCATGCATTGCCCGGGAGCGGTGCCGATGCGGCTCGGTGATTTTATTGATAAGACCTTGGCGGCGCCCGATGTCGGAGCGCTGGTGGGCGAGTTCAAGGGTGCGCTGCGGGAGCGTGGCTATGAATGGGCGGCCTGCGGCGCCATCGGCGGCCATGCCCATTACCAAAGCGCATTGCCGGCTCCGGCTGTGCTGGTCGATTATCCGGTCGATTGGCAGCGCCATTATTTCGAGACAGGCTACGTCACCACCGACCCCATCGTGGCGCGGGCGCCATTGTCGCGCCTGCCGTTTTCCTGGACCCAGCTTCGCGACCTGACCCCCATCAACCGACGCATGTTCAACGAGGCCAACGAGGCAGGTCTCAAACACGGTGTCGCGGTGTCGATCCATGGGCCGGCCGGCGAGGTCTTCATCACCTCTGTGGTCAGCCCTTATGCCGAAATGCGGCCCGAGCGGGATTTGCACGCGGTCAATCTGATCGTCAACCAGTTCCACACTGCCTATCTGGGCCTGGTGGCGCCACCGGACCCCCAATTGGTGACGTTGACGCTTCGGGAGCGGGAATGCCTGCTATGGAGCGCGCGCGGGAAATCGTCTTGGGATATCGGCGTGATCCTCAGCATTTCGGAAAATACGGTGAACTTTCATTTGAAGAACGCCATGGCCAAGCTCGATGCTGGCACCCGGATCATGGCCATCGTCAAGTCGATCCGCTTCGGCCTGATCATCCCGTGACGAAGTAGTAGCAACGTAATATCTAGAGATTACGTTGGGTTGTGCAATTGATGCTGGTTTAACTCTACCATCGTATAATAGAAGATCACAGGATCATCCTGCCGGGTACCTCCCAACCTTGGCAGGATGTTTCGATGTAATTTATCGCGTCTCCTATCGCTCCAGCAGCAATCAGCCGGAGTGACGCGATGATCGATGTCGTAACCTGGGGGACGGCGCATCTTTATGGAGACGCGCTGGCGCAGCAGCACCGACTGCGTCACCGCTTGTTTGTCGAACGCAATGGGTGGCAGGTGCCCAGCCACGATGGCATGGAATACGACCAGTTCGACACTCCGGCGGCGGTCTATCTGGTGCGGCGCGACCCTGCGGGGGTGGTCGGCGGGGTAGCGCGGCTGATCCCCACCCACCGCCCCTATATGCTCAAGGAATTGTGGCCGGACATGCTGGATGGCGACGTGCCGACGACGCCAGCGGTGTGGGAGGCCACCCGCTTTGGCATCGAGGATAGCCTGGAGCCGGCCGATAAGCGCCGCATCGCCTCCGAAATCGTCATCGGCTGTCTGGAATATGGGGTGATGATGGGGATCGAGCGCTATCTGGTGTTGATGCCGCCCTTGATCATCCGTCGCACCATCGGTGGTGCCGGCTGCGAGGTGCGCTTTCTCGGCCAGAGCCGGGAACTGGCGGCCTATCCGGTGGCCGCTGCCGAAATCCGCGTCAGCCCCGAAGCGCTGGCCCGCGCCCGCGCTCGCGCTGGCATCGAATACGACGTGATCCGCCAGACCACCATCACCAAGGAGGCGGCATGATCCGCGAGACACAAACGACGCCCCCGCAGCCGTCGGGGGCCGTCCGCATCGCAGAGCGCCTGGCCGAACTGGCCGACCAGGCCGACCTCGCCGGCTTTCGCGAGCTGGCGTTATCGATCACCGCACTGGGCATCGAAGCCGCGGAAGAGGCGCGCTACGCCGGGAAGCTGTTCCACTAGCAATTCAGCCGCCATTGCGGGGGCGGCCAAGGGGCTGGAAGCCCCGCCCGGCGAGGGTACGAAATTAGTGAACAAATTCGACGGGGACGTCGCCGGCTGCCAGGGCGGCGACGTCGATGAGCTGGGCCAACTCTTCGAAGCCGGAATCCTTGGCCTCGCGGGAGAGATAGGCCAGGCACAGCTTGATCGCCTTGGCATTTTCCCCTCGGTTCTTGGTCATCGTGACGAAGATTTCCTGCATCGCTGCCTCCAGTGCGCGCCCCCCCAAACCGGCAGAGGATAGCGAGGCAGGCGCCGCTCCCGCACCTACCAGAGTTGGGGGGGGATTCTTGACGAACGCCATCCAGGGAGTAGGCTGTCAGGGAAGACAATAAAGGGGGCGATGCCATGGCGAAGTCGACGGGATTGCGGCCGGATTTCCTTTGGGGGGTTTCGACCTCCGCCTATCAGATCGAGGGCGCTGCCGCCGAGGACGGCCGGGGCGCCAGCATCTGGGACACCCATTGCCGCATCAAGGGGCGCGTCTATAACGGCGATACCGGCGACGTTGCCTGCGACCACTATCATCGCTATGGCGAAGACATCGCCTTGATGAAGGATATCGGCGTTGCCGCTTACCGCTTCTCGGTGTCGTGGCCCAGGGTGTTGCCGCGCGGCCGCGGCCAAGCCAATGCCAAGGGCCTCGATTTCTACGACCGGGTCATCGATACCTGCCTGGAGGCTGGTATCCAGCCCTGGTTGTGCCTGTATCATTGGGATCTGCCACAGGCGCTCGACGATCTCGGCGGCTGGCCCAACCGCGACGTTGCCGGCTGGTTCGCCGATTACGCCACCTTGATCGCCCGGCGCTATGGTGATCGGGTCAAGCATTTCGCCACCTTCAACGAGCCCAACGTTTCGACCCTGTTTGGCTACGCCATGAATTGGTGCGCCCCGGCCTGCGTCGATCGTGTTGCCTATCTGCGGGCGGCGCATCACCTCAACCTCAGCCACGGCGCCGCCATTGACGTGCTGCGTGACATGGTGCCCGGCGCCTCGCTGGGGGTGGTTCACAATCGCCAGATCGTCCATCCGGAAAAGGACACCGATGACGACCGCCGCGCGGCGGCGGTGCTGGACGCCCATTGGAATGGCATCTTCCCCGATCCCCAAATTCTCGGCCATTACCCGGCGCTGATCGCCGACGAACTGGAACCCTTTATGCAGGCCGGCGACCTGGCGCGGATCTGCCGGCCGATGGATTGGTTCGGCCTCAATCACTACGGCCCAATCTGGGCCAAGGCCGACGAGACCACCCAGATGAAATTCGCCTGGGGCAACGGCCCCCAGGATGCGCCCCATCCCGAATTGGGCTGGACCATCTATCCCGACGCCTTCAAGGACGAATTGCTGCTGCTGACCAAGCGTTACAAAATGCCGATCTACGTCACCGAGAACGGCTGCAATGTCGGCGAGGACAAGCCCGATGCCAATGGCGAGGTGATCGACCGCCCCCGCATTTCCTATTTCAAGGCCTATATCAGTGCCATGATCGAGGCGGTCAAACAGGGCGCCGACGTGCGCGGCTATTTCGTCTGGTCGTTGCTGGACAATTTTGAATGGGGGTCTGGCTACGGTAACCGCTTCGGCCTGATCTATGTCGATTTCGAGAATGGCCAAAAGCGCATCCCGAAGCAGTCTTCGAAATGGTATGCCGATCTGATCCGGACGGGGGTGATGGGGTAGGTGCCGGCTTTTTCTTAATTCGGTGACAGTGCGCTAACTCCGGCCCCTCCGGAATCGCCCTTATCCCGAGGCCTCGTCGAATTCGGACGCGGCCTCAATCCAGTCCAGCGCAGGAGGCGAATTTCTTGAAGTCCCTCTTCCCGCCGTCGCATCCCCTCACCCACCCCAATACTTCGCCAAATTCCGCCGGATGCGCTCCTTCACCGCCAATCCGTCGGCGGGCGCTTCGAAGCTTTTGCCGGTGACCGATTCGTAGAGCGAGATGTATTTGCCGGAGAATTCCACCAGGGTATCGTCGGGGATGGCCGGAATGGGGTCCTTGTAGGGATCGCAGCGTGCCGCGATCCACAGCCGCAGGAATTCCTTGTCCAGGCTGTCCGGCTCGTCGCCCTTGGCGTGGCGTTCGGCATAGCTGGTGGCCCGCCAATAGCGGCTGGAATCCGGGGTGAGGATTTCGTCGGCCAGGGTGATGCGGCCATCACCGTCAACGCCGAACTCGAATTTGGTATCGACCAGGATCAGGCCGTTGCGGGCGGCGATTTCTCGGCCGCGGGCGAACAGCGCCAGCGACAGGCGGGCCAATTCGTCCCAATGGGCCTGGGTCAGCAGCCCTTGCGCCACGATCTCGGCTGGCGAGATCGGATGGTCGTGGCCGCCCGCCGCCGCCTTAGTGGTGGGGGTCAGGATGGTGGTGGGCAGTTTGTCGTTCTTGACCAGGCCATCGGGGAAGTCGAGGCCGTACATGGTGCGGCGCCCGGCCTTGTACATCGACCAGATCGACGTATCGGTGGACCCGGTCAGGTAATCGCGCACCACCATTTCGATCGGCAGCATGGTCAGCAGCTTGCCCACCACCACGTTGGGGTCGGGATATTCGATGACGTGGTTGGGGCAGATATCGGCGGTGGCTTCGAACCAAAAGCGGGCGGTCTGGGTCAGCACCTGGCCCTTGAACGGTACCGCCGACAGCACCTGGTCGAAGGCGCTCTGGCGGTCGGTGGAAATCAGGATGCGCCGCCCGTCGGGCAGGTCATAGTTCTCGCGAACCTTGCCACGGTAGTAATTGGGCAGTTCGGGAATGGCGGCTTCGGTGAGCACGCCGGGTATGGCGGCGCGGATGGCGGCGGCGGGGATCATGGGCGGCGTCCGAAGGGAATGGGGTCCAAGTTATCGCATTCCGTCGCCGGTCGGGCAAGGGAGCCGCGTCGGCAAGAATCAATGTCATGATTCCATGACGGTGCCATGGCGCGACAACTCTGCTATGGTACGGCGAAACCACAAGGGTATTCCGATGAAGCGAAACCGCAACGCCAAGATTATCGCCACTCTGGGGCCGGCTTCCTCGTCCCCGCAGGCGATCGAAAATTTGTTCGTCGCTGGCGCCGACGTGTTCCGGCTGAATTTCAGCCACGGTAGCCACGCCGATCACAAGGCCCGCTACGAAGCCATTCGCGAGACCGAGCGCAAGCTGCACCGGCCGATCGCCGTACTGGCCGATCTCCAGGGTCCCAAGCTGCGGGTTGGTGACTTCGAGGGCGGTCATGTCCGGCTGAAGAACGGCGATGCCTTCCGCCTCGATCTGTCGCCCGAATTGGGCACCCATGCGCGGGCGCCGCTGCCCCACCCGGAAGTGTTCGCCGCCCTGTCGGTGGGAACCGAGCTGCTGATCGATGACGGCCGCATCCGTCTTCTGGTCGAGCGCCATGGCACCGACTTCGCCGAGACCCGCGTTCTGGTTGGCGGCGATGTGTCCAATCACAAAGGCGTCAACGTGCCCGGCGCGGTGCTGCCGATCTCGCCCTTGACGCCCAAGGATATCGCCGACCTCGACTTCGCCGTCGAGATGGGGGTCGATTGGATCGCGCTCAGTTTCGTCCAGCGCGCCTCCGACGTCGAAGAGGCCCGCCGCCTGATCGCCGCCAAGGTCGGCAACCGGGTGCGGCTGCTGTCCAAGCTGGAAAAGCCTGCGGCGATCGAGCATCTCGATGACATCATCGAACTGTCCGACGCGGTGATGGTGGCGCGCGGCGATCTTGGCGTCGAATGCCCGCCCGAGATGGTGCCGATCCTGCAAAAGCGCATCGTCCACGCCTGCCGCGCCGCCGGTAAGCCGGTGGTGGTGGCCACCCAGATGCTGGAATCCATGGTCCACTCTCCGGCGCCGACCCGCGCCGAGGCCTCGGATGTCGCCACCGCCGTCTATGATGGCGCCGACGCGGTGATGTTGTCGGCGGAAACCGCCTCGGGCGAGTTCCCGCTGGAAGCGGTGACCATCATGGACCGCATCATCGCCCAGGTGGAGCGCGACGAGCATTACCGCGTCATCATCGACGCCTCGCGCTTCCAGCCCCAGGGCAACACCCGCGACGCCATCACCGCAGCGGCCCGCCAGGTCGCCCACACCACCGGGGCGGCAGCGATCGTCACCTTCACCTCCTCGGGATCGACCACTGTGCGGGCGGCGCGTGAGCGGCCGGAACAGCCGATCATCAGCCTGACCGCCGATATCGAGGTGGCCCGCCAACTCGCCTTGGTGTGGGGCGCCCACTCGGTCCAAACCAAGGAAATCCGCAACTTCAACGAGATGGTCAGCAAGGCGGTGCTAGTCTGCCATCGCGAAGGCTTCGCCAAGGTCGGTGACCATATCGTCATCGCCGCCGGCGTCCCCTTCGGCTGCTCGGGCACTACCAACATCTTGCGTGTGGCCGAAATCGAAGAGGTGGCCGAGTCTCACCCCTGACCTTTACCCCGATGCGCGGCCGCCAACGCGGCTAGCGCATCGGTCAGTCGGGCCAGGGTGGGACCCCACGTGCCGTCGCCCGCTTGCGAGAACAAGCACATGGTCGGGTACCATGGCGTTGTGTCCCGGCCCTCGGGCCAGCGCCAGTCGGCGGCCAAAGGCGCCAGCAGCCAGGTCGGCTTGGCCATGGCGGCGGCAAGGTGGAGTTCGGCCGAATCGGCGCCGATTACCACGTCGAGGCCAGCGATTTCCCACGCCAGGTCGGCGAAATCTGTCGAGTCCCGTCGGGCATCGGCGACGAAGGACGCTGCTCCCAGGGCGTCCAACTCGGCAGCGCGCGGCCCTGATTGCAGGCTGACCAGAGCCACTCCTGGTATCGCCGCCAGCGCTAACAGGTCCACCAGCGGCGGGAAGCGCCCCTCGGGGCGACCGGCCCAGACCAGACCAACCCGCAGGGCTCCGCCCTGGCGCAATTGCGGCGGATCACCCTCGGGCGGCGATAGCGGCGGCATCGCCGGCAGGGTTTCGGCGGTCACCCCCAGCCAATGGGGCAGGTCGGCCAAGGCCACCTGGAAATCGCATTCCGGTGCAGGTTCACCCGTCGCCACCACCGCCTCCAACCCAGACATCTGGCTCAACAGGCGGGTCAGTTCAGGTGCGCATTCCAGGGTGGCCAGCACGCCACGCCGGGCCAAGGGCGGCAGAAAGCGGGCCAAACTCAGGGTGTCGATGAGGTCGCTACCGGCTCGGACCAGCATGGTGGCTCCAGGACAGTCCTCGCCCCGCCACACCGGCATGGCGTCGTCGGCCGGGCGGTCTTCGGCCAGCAGGGCGAACCCTTCGGCCAGCGCGCCGGTTCGCAACAAAGCGAGCGCCAAATCCCGCCGACGCGACGGTTCCGGTCGGGCCGCCAACGAGCGTTCCAGAAGGGCGCGAGCACGTCGGGTCCGGCCGCAATCGCGCTCGATCAGGGCCATGTTATAGAGCATGTCAGGGCTGTCGGGATCATTGGCCAGCGCCCTCATCTGGGCTTGCTGGGCCTCGTCCAGGATTCCAGCCTCCCGCAGCGCGTTGCCCAGGTTGGACCATAAGGGGGGGATGTCATCGGCGGCCAAGGCGCGGCGGGCGAAGGCGATGGCGGCGTCGCGGCGACCGGCCCGCCGCAGCGACACGCCAAGATTGGCGTTGGCTTCGGCATGGGTGGGATCGGCGGCCAGGGCCTGGGCGCACAGATGGGCGGCCTCGGAAAAATCGCCGGCAAGCTGCCGCTCGGCGGCCTCGGTTGCCAGCCGAGCGGCTTCGGCGCTGGCCTGAAACGCGGGGGAATTGGCGTATCGGTCGGAAAGCGCGATGCCCGGCGCCAGGGCCAGCACCGGCCCGGCCTCACCGGCGAAGGGCCGCGCTGTCCCGGCGTTGAGTCGCACCAGGCGGTAGCCCGCCTCGGTCAGCAAGGCGATAGCGGAATCGTCGCCGTGATGGGTGAAGACCAAGGCGGTGGCCCGGCCGCTGGCCAGCGTTCGCCGCAAGCCCCTTAGTATCGCAGCCTCGCTCCCCTGGGCGCCGAGGCGAATCACCAGACGGCGATCGGCCAGGTCGGGACGAGACGCCAGCAGGTCGTCCGCCGCTTGAATCGGCACGCCATCCCTGCGCCAGTCTGGCTGCGGAAAGACCCGCCGGCCGTGCCGCCAGCCCTTGGCCGCCACCAGTGCGTGGCCGGGGCCGGAGCCGGCGGCGGCGATGACGGTTTCGAATTCGCGGCTAAGGGCCAGGGCGGTGGCGCGGTGGGCCTCGACCGCCAGAACCCGGGCGCCGCGACCAGCTGCCTCGCGGGCCAAATCGCCCTTGCCGGGGCCGATGTCCAGCAGCAGGTCGCCGTCTTCGAGATGGGCGATCAGCAATGCCCGTTCGATCATTGGCGCGGTCTCGAATTCACCACGGCGCGCGCCAAGGTCGCGCAGCCTTTCGGTGAGGGCTTGGCAAGCAGCGGTGACCGGCGCCGACCACTGGCCCGGCTTGGACTGGCGGAACAATCGCAGCCGGGGATACCAGGGCGAATCGGAACGCTCGGTCAACCAGCGCGGGTCGGCATCGGCGGTCAATAGCAGCCACACCTCCTTGCCGAGCGCGGCGGCCAGATGGGCGGCCAGGGAATCGGCGGCGATCACCAGATCCATCTCGGCGATGCGAGCGGCGAGATCAGCGAAATCGGCGATGGTGGGGGCAAGGTCGCTGATCAGGCAGGGATGGGCTCGGGCGGCAGAATCCTGGGCGCGCGGGCCGGTCTGCACCGAAAAGCAGGCGGCCTGGGGCAGGGCCAGCAGCGGGAACAATTCTTGGAAGGGGATCTGATGCTGAAGGCGCTCGCCGACCCAGGCCAGACCGACCTTGAGCAAGGCGGCGGGGGGCACCACCACGGCGCGATGGCGATCAGCGGGTGGCGCCAGCAGCACGGGCGGCGGCAGTTGGTCGAGGCCAAGGCCAAGTAGTCCAGGCAGATCGGCCAGTGCGGCGTGAAAGTCGATCTCCAGACCCTCGGGCAGGGCTTGGCCCAAGGCCAGCACCGCTTCGATTCCGGGGCAGAAGGACAGGGGCGGCACCAACGTTGGTGGGACCGCCAAGATCACGCGGGCGCCCAGCGCCGTCACAGGCGCGACGAACCGGAGGTGCCACAAGGTGTCGTCGAGCCAGCCTTCGGCGAAGAGCAGGAGGGTGCGCCCGGCGCAGTCGCCGCCGTCCCAGGCTTCGCCCGGCATCGGCGGAGGCCCTTGCTCGCCCCAGCGGCAGGGGGCATCCCGCCAGGCGCCAACCAGATCGCCACGCTTCAGCGCCAGCTCGCGCCGGGCCAGCCGAGCATCGACCATCACCGGAGCCAGGGCCAGAGCCACCCTTAGCGCCCCCTCGGCCAGGTCGAGCCGTCCTGCGGCGATCAAGGCCCGGCCCAAGCCGACCAGAGCTTCGGCCGAGGTGGGCAAGGCGCGAAAACATTCGGCGGCGCCCTCGGCATCGCCCTTCGCGGCCAGCAGCAAAGCAAGGTCAAACCGGGGGGCGGCGGTCGGGTCAAGGGCCAGGGCGCGACGCAGGCAAGGTTCGGCGGCGGTGGAATGGCCCGTCTCCAGCAGATGGCGGCCCATCCGTGACCACAATTCTGCGGAATCATCGCCGTCGCGGGCCAGAGTGGTCAGCACGGCGCGGGCCTCGGCGTCACGGCCCATATCTTCCAACGCCAGCGCCAGTTCCAGCCGCCCAGCCGCGTGACCGGCGTCACCGTCAAGGAGATCAAGCAAGGCCGCTAGCGCCTGGCGCGGCCGACCATCCCGCCGCGCCGCCTGGGCGCGGGCGACCAGGTCATCCACATCGGGGGCGGTTTGATCAAGATCGTTCATCGTCCGCGCAGTCAAGCGCGGGACGCCCGAAGGGTCAAGTGATTAGCCAGGGCGGCCCGATTGAGGGATGATTTCCCGGTCGGCTCCATGTATATCGGTGCGTCCAACCCATCGGGAAGCGACCATGACCGTCCTCGTCACCGGAGCCGCCGGCTTCATCGGTTCTCACACCTGCCAGCGCCTGCTGGCTCGGGGCGAAAAGGTGGTGGGCGTCGATAATCTTAATGCCTATTACGATCCCAAGCTGAAAGAGGCGCGGCTGGCCTGGTTGCTGGACCAACCCGGCTTCACGTTCCATCGCGTCGATATCGCTGATCGCCCGGCCCTGGCCGCCCTGGCCCAAGCCCATCCCGACATCACCGATTACGTTAATCTGGCCGCCCAGGCCGGGGTGCGCCATTCGCTGAAAGCCCCGTTCGACTACATCACCGCCAATGTCGAGGGCCATCTGGCGATGCTGGAACTGGCGCGGGCCAACGACAAATGCCGTCATTTCGTCTATGCCAGTTCCTCCTCGGTCTATGGCGCCAATACCAAGCTACCCTTCTCGGTGGAGGATCGGGTCGATCATCCGATTTCGCTCTACGCCGCCACCAAGCGCTCGGGCGAACTGATCAGCCATTCCTATAGCCATCTGTTCCGCATCCCTACTACCGGGCTGCGCTTCTTCACTGTTTACGGGCCGTGGGGGCGTCCCGACATGGCCGCCTTCGTGTTCGCCAGCGCCATCTTGGCGGGGCAGCCGATCAAGGTGTTCAACAACGGCGACATGCGGCGCGATTTCACCTTCATCGACGATATCGTTTCGGGCGTGGTGGGCGTGCTCGACAATCCCCCTGGCGATGACGGGGTGGCGCCGCCCTACCGGCTTTACAATATCGGCAACCATCGCTCGGAGCGCCTGATGGATTTCATCGGCGCCATCGAATCCGCCTTGGGCAAGACGGCCATCGTCGAGTTCGCGCCGATGCAGCCGGGCGACGTCAAGGAAACCTACGCCGACATTTCGGCGATTCAGCGGGACGTCGGCTTCGCGCCGACCACCCCGATCACCGAGGGCGTGCCCCGCTTCATCGAGTGGTACAAGGACTACCACCGGGTTTAGTTCTTTCCCTGTCATCCCGAGCGAGCGCTAGCGACGAGGGATCTTTCAGGCAGGGTGCGTGAAAGATCCCTCTCTGCGCTCGGGATGACAAAAAGTGCAACCACTTTCCACCGCCGAATTCGCGACGCTGATGCCCCCCCTGGGGCCGTTCGAGCCGTGCCCACTGTTGGCGGTAGCGGTGTCGGGTGGGGCCGATTCTTTGGCTCTGGCCCTGCTGGCGGCGGAGTGGGCGCGGGGCGAGGGCGGCCGAGCGGTGGCTTTGACCGTTGATCACGGGCTGCGTCCCGGTTCGGTGGCGGAGGCCGACCAGGTGGGCGACTGGCTGGGGGCGGCCGGCATAGAGCACCATGTTCTCTGCTGGGAGGGTAACAAGCCGGCTGCGGATATCCAGGCGGCGGCCCGTGCCGCCCGCTATCACCTGCTGGAAAGCTGGTGCCGTGATCATGGCGTGCTCCACCTGCTGCTGGGCCACCATCAGGACGACCAGGCAGAAACCTTGCTGTTGCGGCTGGGGCGCGGCTCGGGCGTCGATGGGCTGGCGGCGATGGCGGTGATCGAGGAGACCCGCTCGGTGCGGCTGTTGCGGCCCTTGCTGGCGGTCCCGTCCGCTCGGCTGCGGGCAACTTTGGTAGCAGCCGGCCGTGCCTGGATCGAAGATCCCTCAAACGCCAATCCGGCCTATGCCCGCGTCCGCTGGCGTCGTTTGGCGCCGCAACTGGCGGCCGAGGGATTGACCCCGGGGCGTCTGGCCGCCACCGCCCGGCGGCTGGGTCGCGCTCGCGCCGCGCTGGAGGGGCAGGTGGCCGAGGCGGTGTTGCGTCATGTCACTCTCGACCCCGCCGGCTTCGCCATGGTCGCGGGCAATGCCCTGGCTGCCCACCCCGAGGAAATCGGTTTGCGCCTGCTGGCGCGCTTGGTCCAGGCGATTGGCGGCGGTGCCTATGGTCCTCGGCTGGAACGGTTGGAGCGGCTCTACGGCGAGCTTTTGGCGGGTGGCCGCGCCGCTCGGACCCTGGCCGGCTGTCGTCTGCTGGGACAGGTCGATGGCACCCTGCTGATCTGCCGCGAAGCGGCCAAGGTGGCTGGCCCGCTGGCCCTTGGTCCCGGTCAAACCCTGTGCTGGGACGGGCGGTTTCGGATGGCGGTTAGCGCCTCGGCGCCGCCCGGCCTTAGGGTGGCCGCGTTGGGAGTGGAGGGCTGGCGCGAGATCGGCCGCCGCGTCGCCGGGGCCTTGCCGGCCATTCCCGCCGCCGTTCGTCCGACTCTTCCGACCATCTTGGACGAGGACGGTGTTTGCGCCGTGCCTCACCTCGGCTATAACCGGAGCGGGGGCGGCGTGCCCGCCCTGGAATGGATCGTCCCGGCAGGGGCTAATCCAGTGACGGTGGCCGGACGTTGCCTTGTGTAGGGCGGGGTCCGCATTATCTGTAGGGCAATGTTTTTTCGGCGTGGCTGCGCTTCTAAGCGTTTCCAGGCCAAGCGAGGAAGGGCCGTACCTTGAACTTCAGCAAGAACCTGGCGCTGTGGATCGTCATCGCGCTCCTGTTGGTCATGCTGTTCAACCTGTTCCAAACCTCGTCGCCCCAGCATGGCGTCGGGCAGACGGCATTTTCCGACTTCATGACCGATGTCGAGCATGGCCAGGTGGCCGACGTCACCATCCAGGGCTACAACATCTCGGGACACTTCTCGGACGGGCGCCAGTTCACCTCGTTCCTGCCGCCCGAGGCCAATGTGGTGCCCAAGCTGCGCGACGCGGGCGTCCGGATCACTGCGGTTCCGCCGGCTGACGACCAGCCGACCCTGTGGGGGGTGCTGGTGTCATGGTTCCCGATGCTGCTGTTGATCGGGGTGTGGATATTCTTCATGCGCCAGATGCAATCGGGCGGCGGCAAGGCCATGGGCTTCGGCAAGAGCCGGGCGCGGCTGCTGACCGAGAAGACCGGGCGCGTCACCTTCGAGGACGTCGCCGGTATCGACGAGGCCAAGCAGGAACTGGAGGAGATCGTCGAATTCCTCAAAGACCCGCAGAAGTTCCAGCGCCTGGGCGGCAAGATTCCCAAGGGCTGCCTGCTGGTCGGTCCGCCCGGCACCGGCAAGACCCTGTTGGCCCGCGCCATTGCGGGCGAGGCCAATGTGCCGTTCTTCACCATTTCCGGCTCTGATTTTGTCGAGATGTTCGTCGGTGTCGGCGCCAGCCGCGTCCGCGACATGTTCGAGCAGGGCAAAAAGAACGCCCCTTGTATCATCTTCATCGACGAGATCGACGCGGTCGGCCGTCATCGCGGCGCCGGCCTGGGCGGCGGCAATGACGAGCGCGAGCAGACTCTCAACCAGTTGTTGGTCGAGATGGACGGCTTCGAATCCAACGAAGGCGTGATCCTGATCGCCGCCACTAACCGGCCCGACGTGCTGGACCCGGCGCTGTTGCGCCCCGGCCGCTTCGACCGTCAGGTGGTGGTGCCCAATCCCGATATCCTGGGCCGCGAGAAGATCCTTAAAGTCCATATGCGCAAGGTGCCGCTGGCGCCCGACGTCGAGCCCCGCATCATCGCTCGTGGTACCCCCGGCTTCTCCGGCGCCGACCTGGCCAATCTGGTCAACGAGGCGGCTTTGCTGGCGGCGCGGGCAGGCAAGCGCGTCGTCACCATGTCCGAGTTCGAAGAGGCCAAGGACAAGGTGATGATGGGCGCCGAGCGCCGCTCCATGGTGATGACCGAGGACGAAAAGCGCCTGACCGCCTATCACGAGGCCGGCCACGCTTTGGTCATGCTGCATGTGCCCGGCCACGAGCCGCTGCACAAAGTCACCATCATTCCTCGCGGTCGGGCTTTGGGCCTGACCATGTCGCTGCCCGAGCGCGACCGTTACTCGCTATCCTTGGGCCAGCTCAAGGCGATGATCGCCAGCCTGTTCGGTGGCCGGGTCGCCGAGGATATGATTTTCGGCGCCAACGCGGTGACCACCGGGTCGTCCAACGACATCATGCGGGCCACGGATCTGTCGCGCAAACTGGTGACCGAATACGGCTTTTCCGAAAAGCTGGGGCCGCTACGCTACACCGACAACCAGGAAGAGGTCTTCCTGGGCCATTCGGTGACCCAGCACAAGAACGTCTCGGACGAAACCGCCCGCATGATCGATGTGGAGGTCCGCCGCTTCGTCGAAGAGGGCGAGGCCTGCGCCCGCCAAATCCTGACCGAATACGTCGATCAGCTAGAGATCATCGCCAAGGGCCTGCTGGAATACGAGACCCTGTCGCGAGACGAAATCGATGCCCTGCTGAGGGGCGAGGCGGTGGTCAGGAACGGCACGGTCTACGAGCCGCCCAAGCCGAAGGACCCACCGCGCCGCACCTCGGTGCCGACCACCGCGCCGACCGAACAGCCGGGCGGGTTCGGGCCGGAACCGCAGCCGGGGGCTTAAGGCGCCCCCCGACGTCATTCCCGCGAAAGCGGGAATCCATGCCGACGCGGGCACGGTGCGGCCTGCCAGGGCGATTGTCTCGCCGCACCATGGACCCCCGCCTTCGCGGGGGTGACGGGGTTAACTGGTGGGCGGAATTTTGCCTTCAGCCTTTCGCCGCAGCCCGGCTTTGCCGCGCGGCTTCCGCGATTACACCCTCCTGCCGTCCGGCATCGTCGGCGGCGAGCAGGCTGCGGCGGCGGTGGTGTCCGGCAATGGCTGGCCGTTGGCCGGAGGGACTCTGGCCTTCACCACCGGGGCGGTGATCTGGCGCGAGGACGGCACCCACTGGCTGGCGGCGGCACCCTTCGCCGAACTGGTCGCGTGGGCCGAGGGCGAGGGCGCTGAAAGCGTGCTGACCGCCATCCACCGCATCGGTGCTCACCGCCCGAATTGGGGCGGGTTGGCGCTGGATCGTCCGCTGGTGATGGGCATCGTCAACACCACCCCCGACAGCTTTTCCGATGGCGGGTTGCGCCTTGATCCCGAGGTGGCGGTGGTCGCCGCTCTGGCCTTGGTCGAGGCCGGCGCCGATATCATCGATGTGGGCGGCGAATCGACTCGGCCCGGCTCCGATCCGGTGCCCGAGGATGAGGAACTGGCCCGGGTGCTGCCGGTGGTCGCCACTTTGGCCCAAGCCGGGGTGATTGTGTCGGTCGATACCCGCCGGGCCGGGGTTATGAGGCAGGCTGTGGCCGCTGGCGCCCGCGTCATCAACGACGTGGCCGCCCTGCGCGAGGCAGGAGCGCTGGAAGCGGCGGCGTCTGGCCGCGCCGATGTTTGCCTGATGCACATGGTCGGCGAGCCGAAATCCATGCAGGACGATCCCCGCTACGAATGCGCCCCGTTGGAGGTCTACGCCTTCCTGGCGGAACGGGTGGCCGCCGCCGAAGCTGCCGGTATCCCCCGTTCCCGCATCGCCATCGATCCCGGCATCGGCTTCGGCAAGAACGCCGAGCATAACGCCCAGATTCTGGGCTGCCTGGCGCTCTACCACGGACTCGGCTGCCCGCTGCTGCTGGGGGTATCGCGCAAGCGCTTCGTCGCCGCGATGAGCCGGGGCGAACCGGCCGACCAACGCCTGGCCGGCAGCCTGGCGGCGGCGCAGATCGGGCTGGATGCCGGAGTGCAAATCCTGCGGGTCCACGATGTCGCCGAGACGGCGCAGGCGGTCAGGGTGTGGCGGGCGATCCGGCAGCAATTCTAATTTTGGAACGAAAGGGGATTCCCCCGGACGAAAAAGTCTGACTCAATAGGTGGTGTGGAACGGATTGATCGCTACATAAGGGTGCTG
>Ga0316222_1001605_pt1 | contig 26965 bp, 25 predicted proteins | sample TBH18011metaG_FD_206008 | JGI IMG/M metagenome (GOLD analysis project Ga0316222, IMG submission 206008) | Freshwater microbial communities from Trout Bog Lake, Wisconsin, USA - TBH18011 | ecosystem: Environmental > Aquatic > Freshwater > Lake > Hypolimnion/Profundal zone | place: USA: Wisconsin... | reverse complement strand
GATCGGTGGCGGTGATCCGTTCGGCGATCCAGTCATCAGCCACATCGGCACCTTCTGCCACCGTGACCATGCGGATGCGCGGGTCGGTGGGCGGGCGGATGGGGCGGGAGCCGTTGGAGACAACATGGACGATCAGGTTGAAACGATCCGCCACGCGATACACTTCGTCGCGCACCGGGCAGGCGTCGCCGTCGATATAGATTTCGGTCATGGCGCATCTTTAGCCGGTGTTGAGCTTGGCTGCTCAATTTTCTTCGTCATGCCCCCGCCTTGACCCATCCCGCCTGCAAGCGCCTAATCGTTTGATAAAATCAACACCAAGCGGAGGAACTTCCATGCGCCATTCAGGCAAAGCGCTCAGCCGCCGTTCCATTCTCGCTGCGGCGTCCTTACTGGCTGCACCTGCGATGATCGGCACCGCCCATGCGCAAGCCACAACCGTTCGACTCAGCCACGGCTTCGGCATTCATTACCTGCCGCTGATGGTGATCCGCGACCGCAAGCTGCTGGAAAAACATGCCGAGCGCTTGGGTTGGGCAAGTTGGATGTCTCATGGCGGATCATTGATGGCGGCTCGTCAATCAATGACGCGATGATCTCCGGCGCACTCGACATCGCTGGTCTCGGCGCTCCGGGTTTCATCACGCTGTGGTCCAAGGCGCGCAACGTGCCGAAAACCGCAGTGGTCGGCGTGGCTGGCCTCGGCAAGGGCGCGCTGTGGCTGGACACCAACAAGGCGAGCATCAAGTCGCTGCGTGATTTTGGGCCGGGCGACAAAATCGCCGTGCCGGGCATCAAAACCAGCTTCGCCGCCGTGGTGCTGCAAATGGCCGCCGCCCGTGAATTCGGCATCGCGCATTACGACCAACTCGATTCCCTCACCGTGGGCCTGTCCCATCCAGACGCCACCGCCGCCCTGATTTCCGGCAAGTCCGAACTGACGGCGCATATGGCCTCGCCGCCCTTCTCCAACCGCGAGGTGGCCGCCCCCAACGTACACCGGATTTTCTCCACTTCGGAGATTTTGGGGCCAATCACCATCGACGTTGTGTATGCCGCCCGCCGCTTTGCTGACGCCAATCCGCGCATCATGGAGGCGTTCGTGGCCGCCATGGATGAGGCGAGTGAGAGCATCGCCCCCGACAAATCAGGCGCTGCTGACGCTTTCCTGCGGCAATCTGAAGTCTCGATGAAAAAAGACGCTGTGCTGGAACTGCTCAACGACCCAGAGACCAGCTTCGCCACGACACCCGAGGGTGTTATGGCTTATGCGAAATTCCTCGGCCAAACCGGTGCGATCAAGGCGGTGCCGGAGAAATGGTCGGACATGTTCATTGCACAGATTGGAGACCGTCATGGCAGCTGAACCCGTCTCGCGCTTCAATGCGCGCAACGCCGCCGAATATGAGCGCAGTATGGGCCGCTGGAGCCGTCGGATGGCACCGCTTTTGGTGACGTTTGCCGATATCGGGGCGGCAACATCGGTGCTCGATGTCGGCTGCGGCACCGGCTCGTTGTTGTTCGAACTGGCCAAAAATCCAGCCCTGACCCGCATTGCCGGGATCGACGCCGCCGATGTCTACGTCGCTGCCAGCCAGGCGAAGGCCGAGGATGCGCGCATCGATATCCGCCAAGGCGATGCGGCGGCGATGCCGTATGGCGATGGCGAATTCGATGCGGCGTTGTCGCAATTGGTGCTGCAATTCGTGCCCGATCCGGTGAAGGTGTTCACCGAGATGAGCCGCGTGACCAAGCCGGGCGGCGTGGTGGCGGCGGCCGTGTGGAATTCCTATGGCGGCATGCCGCATCAGCGGATGTTCTGGGATATCGCCGCCATTTTGGACAAAGCCGCCGTGCCGATCCGCAACAACACCTGGGTGCGCCCGATGACGCGGCGCGGCGATCTGTCCACGGCGATGGCGCAGGCAGGACTTGTTGAGGTGGTGGAATCGGCGCTGACCATCTGGATGGATTTCGCCAATTTCGATGATTTCTGGCTGCCGATTGCAGGCGGTGAGGGCACGTTGGGCAAATATGCGCAGGCTCTCTCCGCGATGGAGCAGGACCGTCTGCGTGACGCTCTGCGCGATTCCTATTGCGCAGGCCAGCCAGACGGCGAACGCAACTTCGCCTGCACTGCACAGGTCGCGCGGGCCGTGATACCGTTATCTTAATCGGCGCGAACGGGTCGACGGATTGAGTGGGGAGACAACAATCAATGAGCAATTCAGGCAAAATCGCGCTGGTGACTGGCGCTGGCAGCGGCGTCGGTCGTGCATCGGCATTGGCATTGGCAGCCGCGGGCTACACCGTGGTGCTGGCCGGTCGCCGGGCCGAGCCGCTGGCCGAGACGGTGGCGCTGGCCCAGGGCGGCACGCTGCTCGCCGTGCCGACCGATGTCAGCAAGCCGGATGCGGTGGCCGCCTTGTTCGAGACGATCAAAAGCACTTATGGCCGTCTGGATGTGGTGTTCAACAACGCCGGCGGCGGCTCGCCTGCCACCAATTTCGGCGATATCACTGATGAGCAGTGGTTCGGCGTGGTCAACGTGAACCTCAACGGCATGTTCCTCATCGCCCGCGGGGCCTATCGCATCATGCGCGACCAGACGCCACAGGGTGGCCGGATCATCAATAATGGCTCGATCTCGGCGCATGCACCGCGTCCGGGCTCGGCACCCTACACCGCCACCAAGCACGCCATTACCGGCCTCACCAAGTCGATTTCGCTCGATGGCCGCATCCACGACATCGCCTGTGGCCAGATTGACATCGGCAATGCGGCAACGCCGATGACGGATCGGATGGTCAAAGGCGTCGGCGTGCCGCAGGCCAATGGCACGATGATGGTCGAGCCGCGTTTCGATGCCGCCAAGGTAGGTGAGACGGTGGTGTTCATGGCAAGCATGCCGACCGACACCAACGTGCAGTTTGTCACCGTGATGGCGACGAAGATGCCGTTCGTGGGGCGTGGCTAACCAGTTTTTTCGTCATTGCGCGTGAAACGACGTTTTAGGCGCAATGACGATGAACGCTATGGATTAACCACATTGATCGGGCTGCCCGCAGCAAACGCCACGACCTGCCCGAAGATGTCGGTGAATTGCTGATTGTATTCGTCCCGCGTGACGTAGCCGATATGCGGGGTGCAGATGACGTTCGGCATCGACAGCAATGGATGCGTGCCGCCGGGCAGCGGTTCGGCTTCGTAGACATCCACCGCCGCAAATCCCGGTCGCCCCGTCCGCAACGCTGCTTCCAACGCACCAGGGGCGATCAGACCGGCACGGCTGGTGTTGATCAGCGTGGCGGTGGGCTGCATCAGCGCCAGATCCTCCGCCGTCACGATGCCGCGTGTGGCCGGATATAGCCGCATATGCAGGGTGAGGAAGTCGCTCTCGGCAAAGAAGCTCACCTTATCGGCGGCGACATCGCAGCCTTCCGCCCGCGCCTGCTCCCGGCTGGCTTCACGCGCCCAGACCAGGATGCGCATGCCGAACGCCCTGCCATAGCCCGCAACGGCGCGTGAAATCCGGCCATAGCCGTAAATCCCGAGCGTCTTGCCCGCAAGCGTGGTGCCCACGCCCAATTGCCACAGGCCACGCTGCATCGCCGCCATTTCCTGCGGAATGGAACGGGCAGAGGCCATGATCAGCGCAAAGGTGAGTTCAGCCGCCGCCGTGCAGGGCGTATCCGCATGTTGGTCCGACGAGACGACGATGCCGCGTTCGGTGCAGGCATCGACATCGATATGCGGATAGACGCTGCGCTGACTGATCAGTTTCAGGTGCGGCAGCCGTTCGATCAGCGCGCGGCGGATGGCGGTGCGTTCGCGGAACAGCACCAGCACCTCCGTCTCTGCGAGCCGCTCGGCCAGCGCGTCCACATCCTGCACATGGTCGGTGTGGATGGTGACGTCATGGCCGTCGAGGATGTTGAAACACGGCAGGCTGCGCAGCGTGTCGTGCCAGTCGTCCAGAATGGTGATGCGCATGGTTCAGTGCCGCCGCGCCAGAAATGCGCGCCCGGAATCGGTCAGGCCGATCATCAGGTCGCGGTTTTCGCGATGCTGGTGGACATAGCCACGCTCTGTCGCCTCTTCCCATATCGGCAGGCGCGGGCAGGAGGTGCGCCAAGCGTCCAGCACCTCGGTATAGGGTCGTTCATGCTTGCCCACCCATTCGAGTAGGTCATACAGCAGGGCTTCAACGGTTTCGGACATTTTTGTTCTCCCATCCCCCTTGAGGAGGATAGGAAATCTCAATCGTCATGGCGAGCGCCGCGTGGGGCTCGCCATGACGCTAAAACTACTCCGGCGTGCGCAGATACGGCTCCACCGTGCCGGTGACTTTCATCGTCAGCGGGCGGCCTTTGCGATCCACCGTGTTGCCGACGGACAGGCGCACCCAGCCTTCGCTGACGCAATATTCTTCAACATTGTTCTTCTCCACGCCCTTGAACCGGATGCCGATGCCGCGCTCCAGCAGTTCCTGGTTGTAGAACGGGCTCTTCGGATCAGAGGACAGGCGATCAGGCATTGGGGCGGGCAGGGAGTCGGACATGGTGCAGCCTTTGCAAACAATACGCACTCCCTAGCCAAGCCGGGGCCGCTCTTCAATCCTCGGTGAAGCGACCCTCAAAGACCGTAATCGGCGGTCGGGCTTCAGGGTCGGTCATCACGTCGATCACCGTGAGGCGATCCGCCTGTAAAGCGGCCCGCAAGGCACGGGCGAAATGCTCCGGCTTTTCCACCCGCACCCCAACGCAGCCACAGGCGGCAGCAATGGCGGCGTGATCGACGGGGGCGAAATGCACCGCATCGGTATGCGCGCCATACTTCGCTTCCTCTGCGTGTTTCTGGTAGCCGAGGATCTGATTGTTCAGCACGATCAGCACCACCGACAGCCCCAAACGGCGGGCGGTTTCCAATTCCGCCCAGCAATGCGCGAACCCGCCATCGCCTGCCACGCACACCACCGGCGCATCCGGTCGCGCCACTTTCGCGCCGAGTGCCAACGGCAAGCCCCAGCCGAGCCCGGCAATGCCGCGCGGCGTGATGAAACGCTGACCCGCCGCCTGCGCCGGAATGCCATTGGCGATCCAGATCGAGGCATAGGAGGCATCGGCGACGACAATGGCATCCGGTGTCAGCACCTCGGCAATCTCCGCCATTACCCGCTCGGGGCGCATCGGTGCCTGGTTGGAGGTGATGAGCGGGCGGATATCGGCGGCATGTTTTGCCAGACCGCCCGCAATCTCCGCCTCCAGCGCCGGACGCCGCGCCGTCAGTGTCGAAAGGTCGCGCTTGGCCAATGCCGCCGTCAGCGCCTCGATCCCGAGTTTGGCATCGCCAGCAAGGCGGACGGATTCGTAGTTGCGGCCAATCTCCAGCCCGTCAATGTCAAGATGAATGATCGTCTTGCCAGGTGGAAACAGCGTCCAGCTATCAGTGCCGTTCTGATTGGTGCGGCTGCCGATCAGCAACACCACATCGGCGCGATCCACAATCGGGCGCAGATGATGCGAGCGGGCGCGTTGACCCATCACATAGCCGATGATGCCGAGTGAGAGCGGATGAAACTCACTCACCGCCCCTTTGCCCATCATCGTCGTCGCCACCGGCAAATGGGCGGCGTTCTGCAAAGCGGCGAGGGCGCGGGCGGCGTGGGAGAGATGCACCCCGCCACCGGCCACCACCAGCGGATGCTTGGCCGAGGCCAGCAGATCGGCGGCGCGTTCGACATTCGCGGGGTCCGGCCCCATACGGTCGAGCGGATATTGGCCAAGCTGGGCTTCCCGCGTTGTCACCGTCACACTCTCGTCGAACAGATCCAGCGGCACCAGCAGCACGGCAGGGCCGGGGCGTCCGGAGGTGGCGGCGGCGATGGCCATATCGACGTAATCATCGATCCGGTCCGCCACATCGATCCGTCGCACCCATTTCGCCACGCCAGAGAACAGGGCCAGATGGTCGAGTTCCTGGAACGCATTGCGCTCCGCATTGCCGCGCGCCACATCCTGCACGATGGCCAGAATTGGAATCGAGACCTTCAACGCCTCGGCCAATGGTGGCACCAGCAGGGTGGCGGCTGGGCCGTTCTGCGCGGTGACGACGCCGATGCGTCCGCTGATGCGGGCAAACCCGTCCGCCATCGTGCCGCCCGCATTCTCGGCGCGATAGGTGATCTGGCGGATGCCGTAATCCGGCGTGGTGAGGTAGAGCGCGGAGGGGATCGACTGCCCGAACATCGCCCGCACCCCATGCCGGGCCAACGCTGCGGCAAGAGCCTCGGGGAAAGGGAGTGTGGCGTTGTCGCTCATGGTGCCACCAATTGCCGCTGCAGAATGGCCTTCCAATCGCCGCTCTTGATCTCATCGGCGACGAAGCTGTTCACCACCGCCAGCAGATCCTTGTCCGGCCGCACCCAATAGGCCTTCTCCAGATGGGTGAAGGCGGTGGGCACATGGGTGGGGCAGAGTTCGTGGTGAATGGCCGATTGATGATCAACCTCAATGCCATCCGTCACCATCACATCCTGCCGCCCGGCCACAATCTCGTCGAACACGGTGGCGTTGTCGGCATGCACGGTCAGCTTGGCGTGCGAGAAATTCTTATGGGCGAATTCCTCGTTGGAGGCGCCGGGATTGACCACCACGCGCACATCCGGCTTGTCGATGGCCTCAATCGAGGTGAAGCGATCCGCATCCGCACAGCGCGCCACCGGGCGTTTGCCATCGACATAAACCGTCTCGGAAAACGGCCCCTTGGCGGCACGCGGCGGTAAATTGGTCACGCCGCCCATCGCGATGTCGAATTTATCGGCGTCGTAATCGGCGTTCATCTGCGCCCAGATCGTCGGCACAAACACCAGCTTCACGCCGAGTTTGGCAGCAAGCTTGCGTGCCATATCGACATCAGCGCCGACATAGGAGCCGTCTGGATTGTGGAAGGTGAAGGGTTTGTAGTCACCGGTGGTGCCGACGCGCAATTCGCCATGCGCCTTGATGCGGTCGAGCACGGCTTCGGCATGTGCCATTTGCGCCGTCAACAGCATCGTCACGAGCAGTATAAACCGCATAGTCGCCTCCCTTGTCGTTTTCCGCAGCATGACAAGCTGAGTGGTGGATCACAAGACTGGCATGGGCTTGTCGAAGGCAGAACAATTCTCTAGGCGAAGGATATGGGATCGGACGCACACAACACATTGGACGGCTTTATCGACCACGCCGATTGGCATGGCATGCGCGGCTGGGCCTATGATTCGGCCACGCCTGATGAGGCGCAGTGGCTGGAAGTGCATATTGACGACGACGCCCCGATTACCTTCTTGGCCAATCTGCGCAGGCAAGATCTGGTCGATGTCGGATTCGGCACCGGCACGTTCGGCTTTGAACTGCGCTTTCCCGTCACCCTCGATCCACGCCAGCCGCATCAAATCGCCGTCTATCGTCGCCGCGATTTGCTGGCCTTGCCGAATTCGCCGATCCGGCTGACCGCAGCGCCTATGGGCTCGCTCGAGCGGCGGCGTGAGTTGGAGGAAATGCTCAAGGCGGAAATCGCCGCCTCCGCCGAAGGGCCGGAGATGGATGGCACCATCGCCACCCTGCTGCGTCAGGTGGATTCGCTGCTTGATGCGCGCGCGGGACTGCAAAGCGGGACTGCGGCGTTGCAGCAGTTTCGGCTGCGCTGGAATGATTATCTGGACGGCATTCGTGCGCGTCCGTTGCAGCCCGATGTGCGTCCCTGGGCGCTGATTGTCGCCACCGAATTGCCGGACAGCTATATCCAGGTTGCAGCAATGCAGGCGATTCAGGCGCTGGGGTTTCGCATCGCCGTCACAGCGCAGCGCGACATGATCGGCGACGGGCCGGTGGTCGCCTCTCTGCGGGCGATGGATGTTACCGTGATGGGGCTGCCGGAATATTACAGCTTGGAAGACGCGCTGCGGCGCAATCGCGGGCTGTTCCGTGTTGTGGTCCTGTGGGGCACGCTGGTAGCTGCCTCCTACGCCGTGCTCGCCCGCATGATGCAGCCCAAGGCGCGGGTGATTGCGGTGTTGGGTGATCTGGCGGTGGAGCGGATTGAGCCTGCTATGCTGGTTTCGGCGGCCATTCTCAACGATCATTTGTTGGTCGAAAACGAAGCCGCCCGCGATCATGTCGCGCAACGCTTGCCCGGCAAGGCGGCGATTTTGATCGATGCCGAGGCCGAGTCGAGTGATTTTCAGGCGCTGCTGGAGCCGCTGCTGCCGAAATTGCGCATCACTCGTCCGAGCGACTCCCCCGATCCCGCTTGATCTTCTTGCGGTGGCTTTTCTCATCAAGCCGCCGGAGCTGCGAGCCATAGGTGGGTTTGGTGGCGCGGCGGGTTTTCGGCACCACGCTTGCCTGTTGGATCAGATCAACCAACATCGCCATCGCCGCCTCGCGGTTGCGCAATTGGCTGGCGAATTCCTGCGCGGTGAGAATCAGCACGCCATCCTTGGTGATGCGCGAGCCTGCCAGCCGGGCGAGGCGGTATTTTAGCGGGTCTGGTAGGTTGGGAGAGTTCGCCACATCGAAGCGCAGCATCACCGCCGTGGAGACTTTGTTGACGTTCTGCCCGCCCGGACCGGAGGCGCGCACGAAGCTCTCGCTGATCTCATCTTCGCTGATGGCGATATGACGGGTGACGGGGATCATGGCTGGCCTTGACGTTGCGGCCTGTGCGGCGTTTACGCTGCTACAGTCAGCTGAGGAGAGTGTGATGACCCGCTTTACCATCCCCGACATGGATTGCCAGGGCTGCGTTGCCTCGATTACCCGCGCCGTGCAGTCACAGGACGCAAACGCGAAAGTGGTGGCCGATCTGGACACCCATAAGGTTGAGATCGACTCTGACGTCGAATCCCGCTTGCTCGCCGCCGCCATTGATGCCGCCGGCTTCACCGTACAGGCAGGCTGACGCTCGATGGATGCTCTGCACGCGATTTTCGTCGCCATTTTGCAAGGGGCGACGGAACTGTTTCCGGTCTCCAGCCTTGGCCACGCCGTGGTTATTCCGGCGCTGTTGGACTGGAAGCTGAATCAGCATTCCGAGTCGTTTTTGCCGTTCCTGGTGTTGTTGCACACGGGAACGGCAGCGGCTTTGCTCTCCTATTTTTGGCGGGATTGGTGGCGGATGGCGCGTGGCGTGCTGGGATTGGCGGGCGCGGAGGCAGCACGGCGGGATCGCAAGCTGTTCATGCTGATCGTGATTGCCACCATCCCGGCGGTGATTTTCGGCTTCGTGTTCAATAAATTCTTCCGTGAGTTGTTTGGCGCGCCGATCATCGCGGCCGGGTTTTTGATCCTCAATGGACTGGTTTTGCTCGGCGCGGAGCGGCTGCGCAACAAGCAGGGCGCGCGTCGGCTGGAAAACCTGACGGTTGCCGATGCGATCATCATCGGCTTCTGGCAATGCGGCGCGCTGTTTCCTGGCATCTCGCGCTCGGGGGCGACGATTGCGGGCGGGTTGCTGCGAGGGGCGAGCCATGAGGCGGCGGCACATTTCTCCTTCCTGATCGCACTTCCGATCATCATCGGGGCGACGGTGTTGGAAGTGCCGAAATTGCTGCATGCCCATTTGGAACAGGGCGCGCTGTCGCTGGCATTTTTGGCGGCGGTGGTGGCCGGTGTGGTGGCGTTCCTGTCCACCTGGTTCCTGATGCGCTATTTCCGCGACAATGATCGTTGGTCCCTGGCACCGTTTGGCATTTATTGCTTGGTGTTCGGGGCAGGGGCAGCCATCTGGCTTGGAGTGTTCGGCTGATGTTCAGCCGCCGGGCCATGCTGGCAGCACCTTTGGCTTTGATGGCCAAAGCCGCTGACGCCACCCCGTTGGCTGCCACACCGATCTCCCGCCTCGACACACATTGGTGGAAGGCGCGGCATGAGGCGAAGCTTGCGGAGATCGCCGCCGAGGTGAAGCCGGAATTGGTCTGGCTCGGCGATTCGATCACGCAGAATTTTGAACATACTGGCCCGCAACCTTGGGAGCAGTATCAGGCGGTCTGGCAGCGTTATTACGGTCGGCTGCACGCACTCAACCTGGGGTTTAAGGGCGATTCGACCTGCCATTTGCTCTGGCGCATGCGGCATGGCGAATTGGCCGGGCTTTCCCCTAAAGCGGCCGTGGTGCTGATCGGTGCCAATAATTTTGGCCGGGTGCATTGGTCGGCGGAAGACACTGTTTTGGGCATCGAAGCCGTGCTGGCCGAAGCCCGCCGCGCCATGCCGCGAACCGGCATTTTGCTGCTTGGCGTATTGCCGTCTGATCGTTCCGCCTGGGTGGACGAACAGACCCAGCGCACCAACCAGGCATTGGCGGCGAAGTCTTGGCCGCATCGTGTGATCTATCAAGATGTTGGCGGCTTGTTTCTGCGCGACGGCCATCTGGATCGTTCCGCGTTTTACGACCCGCTGCTGCACCCGCCCGAACCGCCTTTGCATCCCACTGCACCGGGTATGGCGGCGATTGCACAGGCGATTGCGCCGAACCTGGATCGCCTGCTGAACACGTGAACTCCCGTCCATTTTTGTACTTGTCACTGCCGTTAGCGCGCGTATTCTAGGTGACGTTAACGGAACCCTGCGCACGTAGGGAAACTGCAAGCCCGAAACTGGGCAGCGACGAGGAGGAAATCATGCGTGTTTCGAACCGGCTGCTTTTGGCAGCGTCGGTGGCGACGATGGCGACGAGCCTTGGGGCAAGCCTGCCTGCGTTTGCGTCCGGCTTTGCATTGCGAGAAATGACCGCCGACCAGACTGCGCATGCATTTGCGGGCGGTGTCTCCCAGGCCAGTGATCCGTCCACTGCTTATGGCAACCCGGCTGGCATGGCGCATGTCGATGGCGTGCAAATGCAGTTCGATGTCAACGGCATCTTCCCCTCCGCCACCTTCTCCGGCTCCAACACGCTCGGCGGCGTGACCAGCACCGGCACCACCGGCAATGTGGTGCAGTCGGCAGCCACCGGCGGGTTGGCGATTGTTGCCCCTGCCTCCGACAAGGTGAATCTCGGCCTTGCCATCGCCACGCCCTATGGCCAGCGCGTGTCGAACCCGCAGAATTTCGTGGGCAATTATCAAAGCCTTGTCTCCTCGATCACCGATGTCAGCGTCTCGCTGGCCGCCTCGCTGAAGGTGAATGAGCAATTATCCGTCGGCGGTGGCCCGGTGATCGATCTGTTCGAAGCCCGGCTGACCCAGGGGCTGAACATGTCCGCCCTGCTCGGCTCGCCCTCGGTGCTCAACAATGTGGCGGCAGGTGCGGCGCTGAATGCGGCGGGCACCACCACCGGCGACATGCACGGCACCGATACCGGCATCGGCTTCAATATCGGCGCGATGTATCAGTTCGACGACAAGACGCGGGTGGGTCTCGATTACCGCTCACAGATCGAGCACAGCATCACCGGCACGCAGACGATCACCCCCTCGGCTGCGATCCGCAATTTCACCTCGGGCGGTCTTCCGGTCGGTCTGTTGATCGCCAGCCAGATCGCTGCGGGCTCCTCTGCCGCCTCGACCAAGGTGACGCTGCCGGACAGCATTACCCTCGGTATTACCCGCGAAATCACCCCGCAATTGACCCTGATGGCCGAAGCGCAGTGGACGGATTGGTCGCTGCTGAAAACCATTGTGGTCAACACCGGCAGTGCCGCCACTTCATCCTCGCTGACCGAGAATTGGCGCAACACGTATTATATCGGCGTTGGTGCCGACTATAAATTGAACGAGAAGCTGACCCTGAAGGGCGGTCTGGGCTACGACCAGTCTCCGGTGACGTTCTCCAACCGCACCTCACGCATTCCTGATGGAGATCGTGTCATCGTCGGCATCGGCGCAGGCTATGCTTTCACCCCGGCTATCCGGGGTGAATTCGGCTATGCCCATTTGTTCGTCGGCAGCCAAGGGATCAACAATTCCTCCGGCGCGTCGGCGGGCACATTGGTGGGCAAATACAACGACACGGCAGATTCCTTCGGTCTGTCGCTGACCATCAAGTTGTAAGGCATCCGACCATGGCCACGCTGTCCTCAAACCTGGCACAGCAATCGGTGGTGAAGCCGATGGACGTGACAACGCTGCTCGATCGGGCAGTGGAGCGGTTTGCGGACAGCGTGGCGATGGATTTTCTCGGCCGCACCTGGCGTTATGCCGAGTTGGGTCGATTGGTGGATCGGGCGGCGAAAGGCTTGCAGGATCTTGGCGTGGGCTTCGGCACGCGCGTTGGCCTCTGCCTGCCGAATTCGCCCTATTCGGTGATCTTTTTCTTCGCCGTGCTGCGGGCTGGCGGCACGGTGGTGAATTTCAATCCGCTCTATGTCGAGCGCGAATTACTCTACCAAATCCGCGATTCCGGCACCGAGATCATGGTGACAACCGATGTTGCCGTCATTCTGCATAAGCTGCAGGCGGTGGCTCAGGATGGCGGCTTGCGGCGGATTGTGGTCTGTCCGCTGGCTGCGGCGATGCCGTTTGTCAAAGGGCTGGCCTATCGCGTGCTGCGCCACAAGGACATCGCGCCGATCCCGCAGGATGCGCTGCATGTCAGCTATCGCAGCCTGCTCGCCGCCACCGGGGCGGTGAAGCTACACCAGATCGAGCCGTCGCGCGATATCGCGGTGCTGCAATACACCGGCGGCACCACCGGCACGCCGAAAGGGGCAATGCTGACGCACACCAATGTCGTCGCCAATGGTCAGCAATTGGTTGCAGCCCGTGCGCCATTGCATGCGGGACAAGACCGCTTCCTGGCTGTGCTGCCGCTGTTCCATGTCTTCGCACTCACCACCTGCCTGACGGTGCCGGTGATGATGGGCAGCCAGATCATTCTGTTGCCGCGTTTCGAGATGAAGCAATTCCTCGACACCATCCGCCGCACCCGCCCGACGGTGATGCCCGCCGTGCCCACGCTCTACACCGCCTTGTCGAACCTGCCCGATTTGGAGCGGCACGAATTGGGTCGCATCGGGCTGTGCATCTCCGGCGGCGCGCCGATCCCGGCAGAGGTGTTGGCGAAATTCGAAGCGCGCACTGGTTGCACGATCATTGAGGGCTATGGGCTGTCAGAAACCGCACCCATCGTCTCGTTCAACCTGCCCGGCGCAGTGCGTGTGGGCTCGGTGGGCCGCCCGCTGCCGCAGACCGAGGTTCAGATTCGCGACATCACCGATCATCACCGTGTGTTGGGCACCGATGAACATGGCGAGGTTTGCGTCCGCGGGCCGCAAGTCATGGCGGGCTATTGGCAGCGTCCGGACGAGACAACGGATGTGATGGTCGATGGCTTCCTGCGTACGGGTGATGTTGGCTTCATCGATGCCGATGGCTATCTGACATTGGTGGACCGGTTGAAGGACGTGATCATCTGCGGCGGTTACAACGTCTATCCGCGTGCGTTGGAGGAGGCGCTGTATCACCACCCTTCTGTGGCCGAAGCGGCGGTGATCGGTGTGAAGGATGAATATCGTGGCGAGGCACCCCGCGCATATGTGGTGCTCAAGCCGGGTGAGCACGCAACGGCCAAGGACATCAGCAATTTCCTTGGCACCCGCGTCTCGCGCATCGAAATGCCACGCGAAATTGTCTTTCGCGCAAGCCTGCCGAAAACCACTGTCGGCAAGGTCGCCAAACGGGAATTGCAGGAAAGTGAACGTATGCTGGAGGCTGCACAGCCGAAGGTGACGACATGAGTGCGCTTACGTGCATCGTTGTGCAGCTGAATGGCTCGACGTCAATGGATTCAACGGTCTATTGTCGTGTCAGTAGAGTTACGTATAGGGAAGGCTGCGGGGGATACGATGGCGACGACACCAAGCCGAGGCGGGCCAGATCCGTTCTATACCGTCACTCAATTGGCGCGCGATCTCAGTCTCACCCCGCGCGCGATCCGGTTCTACGAGGACAAGGGGCTGATCACCCCGCGCCGTGCCGGCAATACGCGGGTCTACACATCGCGCGACCGGGCGCGGCTGCAATTGATCATGCGGGGCAAGACACTTGGCTTCACCTTGCAGGACATCAAGGAATATCTCGACCTCTACGATATGGACCCCACGCAGCTGGATCAGATTCGGCTGTTGCAGAAGCGGGTGCGCGACCGGATTGCCATGTTGGAAGAACAGCAAGCGGCGCTGACGCAATCGCTGAAGGAATTGCGCGGCGTCGAAGCGCAGACCGTGGCGGCCATCAACGAGAAGCTCAGACACAGCGCGGACTAGGCGTTTACGCCGCTCCGGCCACCCACATCGTCATTGCCAGCGCAGCGCCGCAACCCAGGACTCCCAGGCTCGGCCTTGGATCCCTGGGTTGCGGCGCTGCGCTCGCAATGACGGCATTTTTGGCTTCACACCTCTCTCTCAACGGAGACTTCGCATGAAATCCGTCGTCATCGCGGGTTACGCCCGCTCGCCGTTCACGCTGTCCAAGAAGGGCGATCTCGCCCGTGTGCGCCCTGACGACATCGCCGCCCAAGTTGTGCGTGCGCTGGTGGATCGCACCGGCGTCAACGAGGCCGATATCGAAGACCTCATCATGGGCTGTGCCTTCCCCGAAGGTGAGCAGGGCTTCAACGTCGCACGGCTGGTGACGCAATTGGCGGGGCTGCCGCAATCGGTGGCGGGTGTGACGCTGAACCGCTTCTGCGGCTCGTCGATGTATGCGGTGCATATGGCGGCGGGGCAGATTCAGCTGGGCGCCGGCGATGTGTTCATCTGTGCCGGCATTGAGAGCATGACCCGGATTCCACTCGGCGGCTTCAACCCGATGCCGAACCCGGAGATCGTCGCCCGCGTGCCTGCCGCTTATATCTCGATGGGCGACACGGCAGAGAACGTGGCGCAGCAATGGGGTATCGACCGTGCAGCGCAGGAAGCCTTTGCAGTGCGCAGCCACACCCGTGCGGCAGCAGCGCAAGCGGCGGGCAATCTTGATGCGGAAATCGTGCCGATCAAAGGCAAGCGTGGCGGGGCTGCGAAGGATGGGTGCATCCGTCCGGAGACGAGCGCCGAAGTGCTCGCTGGCCTCAAGCCCGCCTTCAGCGCCACCGGCAGCGTCACGGCGGGCACCTCCTCGCCGCTGACGGATGGGGCGGCGGCGGTGTTGGTGTGTTCGGAGGAATATGCCGACAAGCACGGCCTGCCGAAACTGGCGCGGATCAAATCGGTGGCGGTGGCGGGTTGCGATCCGTCGATCATGGGCATTGGCCCGATTGCCGCCAGCCGCAAGGCGCTCGCGCGTGCGGGTTTGACGATTGCCGATATCGATGTGGTCGAACTCAACGAAGCCTTCGCCTCACAGGCTTTGGCCTGTGCGCGTGATCTGGGCATTCGTGAAGCGACGCTGAACATTGATGGCGGGGCGATTGCCCTTGGTCATCCGCTGGGGGCCACGGGCGCGCGCATCACCGGCAAGGCGGCGAGCTTGCTCGCCCGCGTGGGTGGGAAATATGCGCTGGCGACGCAATGCATCGGCGGCGGTCAGGGCATCGCCACCATTCTGGAGCGCGTGTGATGCAGCAGATCCGCAAGGTCGCCGTGATCGGCGCCGGCGTGATGGGCGCGGGAATTGCCGCCCAGATCGCCAATGCGGGCACGCCCGTGCTGCTGCTCGATATCGTCAAACCGGGGCTGGCTGATCGCAATGCGGTGGCAGCCGGTGCGGTGGCGAAGATGCAGAAGACCGAGCCTGCGCCGTTCATGTCCAAAGACGCCGTTAAACTGGTGGAAGTCGGCAATATCGAGGACGATCTTGGTAAGCTTGCCGAGTGCGATTGGGTGGTGGAAGCGATCATTGAGCGGTTGGATCTGAAACAGGATCTGTATCGCAAGATCGACGCGGTGCGCCGTCCGGGCACGGCGGTGTCGTCCAACACCTCCACCATTCCGCTGGCCGATCTGGTGCGTGGGATGTCGGAAGGGTTTCAGCAGGATTTCCTGATCACCCATTTCTTCAACCCGCCGCGCTATATGCGGCTGTTGGAAGTGGTGGCGGGGCCTGCGTCGAACCCGGAGACGGTGGCCGCCGTCAGCCAGTTCAGTGACATCGCGTTGGGCAAAACCATCGTCAACTGCAATGACGCACCGGGCTTCATCGCCAATCGTCTGGGCGTGTATTGGCTGCAAGTTGGCATTCTGGAAGCCATCGATGCCGGGTTGACCGTCGAAGAGGCCGATGCGGTGATGGGGCGGCCATTCGGCATCCCGAAGACCGGTGTGTTCGGCCTGATCGATCTCGTGGGCCTTGATCTGATGCCGCATGTGAATGCGAGCCTGCTCAGCACGCTGCCCAATACCGACCCGTTCCACGTGGCGCAACGCGATCTGCCGCTGCTGACGCGGATGATCGCCGAGGGTTATACGGGGCGGAAAGGCAAGGGTGGCTTCTATCGGCTGAACCGCGAGGGCGGTGGGCGGAAGAAGGAGGCGATGGATCTGGTCTCCGGCCAGTATCGCGCCGAACAGAAGGCGGAATTGCCGGAACTCGCCGAAGCGGGCCGCAATCTGCGCGCGTTGCTTTCCGGCACCACGCCTGCCGGGCGTTATGCGTGGCGGGTGATCGGGCAGACACTGTCCTACGCCGCCCACATCATCCCGCAGGCGGCGGGCGACATCGAAGCAATCGATGCAGCGATGAAGCTGGGCTATAATTGGCAGTCCGGCCCGTTCGAACTGGCTGACAAGATCGGCGTCGATTGGTTGATCGCCAAGTTGGAAACGGACGGCATTCCGGTGCCCGCCATGCTGCGCATTGCCGCTGGTCGCAGCTTCTATCGCGTCGAAGGTGGCAAGCTTCAGGCACTCGGCACGGACGGCAATTATGCCGACGTGGTACGGGCGCCCGGCGTGTTGCTGTTGGAAGATGTGAAGCGCGCTTCCAAGCCGGTGCTGAAGAACGGTTCCGCCTCGGTATGGGACATTGGCGACGGCGTGCTGTGCTTTGAATTCACCAGCAAATCCAATTCGCTCGATGAGGCTCTGATGAGCCTTTACGGCCGCACAATTGCGCTGGTGCAGGAGAAATACAAGGCGCTGGTGATCTACAATGAAGGCCGCAACTTCTCCGTCGGTGCCAATCTGGGGTTGGCGCTGTTCGCGGTGAACATCGCCGCCTGGGGAGAGATTGAGAAGCTCGTCACAGCCGGGCAGGACGCCTATCGGGCGCTAAAATATGCGCCGTTCCCGGTCGTTTCCGCCCCATCCGGCATGGCGCTGGGTGGTGGCTGCGAGATTCTGCTGCATTCGGACGCGATCCAGATGCATGCGGAGACTTACACAGGCCTCGTTGAATGCGGTGTGGGCGTGATCCCTGGTTGGGGTGGGTGCACCGAAATGTTGGCGCGCTGGCAGCCGATGTTGCCGAAAGGCCCGATGCCAGCGGCGGCCAAGGTGTTCGAGATGGTCTCGACGGCCCAGGTATCCAAATCCGCCGCCGAAGCGCGCGCGATGGGGATTCTGCGCAAGAATGACGGCATCACGATGAACCGTGATCGTCTGTTGGCGGATGCTAAGGCCAAAGCCTTGTCACTTGTTGAGGGTTATACGCCGCCGCAACCAGCCACGATCACGTTGCCGGGCGCTGCGGGCAAGCTCGCCTTTGACGCCGCCGTGCAGGGCTTCCGCAAGCTCGGCAAAGCCACCGAACATGATGTGACGGTGGCGGGGGCGTTGGCCACCGTGCTGTCGGGTGGCGAGGCCGAGCATTGGATACCGCTGAGCGAGGAGGATGTGCTCGCCCTCGAACGCCAGCAATTCCTCGCTTTGCTGCATACATCCAAAACCCTGGCCCGGATCGAGCACACGCTTGAGACCGGCAAGCCACTTCGCAACTGACGCAGAAAGGAGCAACGCCATGCAGACCTATCAGGCCCCGCTGCGCGATATGCGCTTCGTGCTGCACGAATTGATTGGCACAGACAGCCTCATTTCGCTGCCCGGCTGCGAGGAACTTACCCCCGAACTCACCGACCCAATTCTGGAAGAGGCCGCCAAGGTTACGCAGGAATTGCTGGCCCCGCTCAACGTGATCGGTGACACCGAAGGCTGTGTCTACGAAAACGGTGTCGTTCGCACGCCCACCGGCTTCAAGGCGGCCTATCAGGCCTTCCGCGATGGCGGTTGGACCTCGCTCGCGCAATCGCCGGAATGGGGCGGGCAGGGACTGCCGGAGAGCGTCAACAAGCTGGTTGAGGAGATGATTTGCGGTGCCAATCTGTCCTTCAGCCTCTATCCCGGCCTGACCCAGGGTGCCTATCACGCCATCCGCCATCACGCGACGGAGGAGCTGAAGCGCACCTATTTGCCGCCGATGGTGGCGGGGGTGTGGTCCGGCACGATGAACCTGACCGAGCCGCATTGCGGCACCGATCTGGGGCTGCTGCGCACCAAGGCGGTTCCACAGGCGGATGGCTCGTATCTGATCACCGGCAACAAGATCTTCATCTCCGCCGGTGAGCACGACATGGTGGACAACATCGTCCATCTCGTCCTCGCCCGCCTGCCGGATGCACCTTCGGGTGTGAAGGGCATCTCGTTGTTCCTGGTGCCGAAATTTCTGGTGAATGCGGATGGCTCGCTGGGGGCGCGCAACGGGGCGCATTGCACCGGCATTGAGCACAAACTCGGCATCAAGGCCTCGGCCACCTGCCAAATGAGCTTTGACGATGCGCGTGGCTGGCTGGTCGGCGAGCCCAATAAGGGCATGCGCGCGATGTTCACCATGATGAACACCGAACGTCTCGCCGTGGGTGTGCAAGGCTTGGGCGTGGGGGAGGCGGCGTATCAATCGGCGGTGTCTTACGCCAAGGAACGCTTGCAGGGCCGTTCGCTGGGGGGCGTGAAGCATCCCGAGAAGGCGGCCGATCCGATCATCGTGCATCCTGATATTCGTCGCACGCTGATGACCATGCGGGCCTGGAATGAAGGTTGCCGGGCGCTCGCCGCTTGGGTGGCGCGTGAGATGGACACGGCGGATCGCTCAACGGACCCGGAACGTCGTCAAACCGCCGAGGATTTCACCGCGCTGATGACACCGGTGGTCAAAGCGCTGCTGACCGATATCGGCTTCGAGAATGCGTCACAGGCCGTTCAGGTCTATGGCGGGCATGGCTACATCCGCGATCATGGGGTGGAGCAATATCTGCGCGATGCCCGGATTGCGATGATCTATGAGGGCACCAACGGCATTCAGGCGCTTGATCTGGTGGGCCGCAAGATGGGGGCGCATATGGGCCGCTTCCTGCGTCCGTTCTTCCATCCGGTGTCGGAATTCATCGAGGCGAACAAGGACGACGCGCAGATCGGCGCCCTCGTCATCCCTTACGCCAAGGGCTTCGGAGCGCTGCAACTCGCCACCGGGCACATCGCGCAGGCGGGGATGAAAGACCCGGAAGAGGCGGCAGCGGCGGCAACCGAGTATCTGCGGCTGTTTGGCATCGTCGCCCTTGGCTATCTCTGGCTGCGTTCGGCCAAAGTGGCGGCGGCGAAGTTGGCTGCGGGGACGGATGAGGTGGCGTTTTATCAGTCGAAACTTGCCACTGCACGCTTCTTCATCGAACGCATCCTGCCACAAGCCGTCCCGCTGCTGGCTGGGATCAGGGCGGGCAAGGCGTCCATGATGGCGATGGAAGAAGCCGCATTCTGAAAGCTGGCGTCCGTCCTCCTTGATTGCTATATGTCATAACAATCAAGGAGGCGGCGCTGACCCTTTCCCCGCGTAAACAGAATTCCCATCGACACCGCTTTCTGCCCGCGGCGGAGGATCGTGCGCGGATGCCGGTGGTGTTGCTGACCGGGTTTCTCGGTGCGGGTAAAACCACGCTGCTCAACGCGCTGCTGCGCCATCCGGAATTCGCCGACACCGCCATTGCCATCAATGAATTCGGGGCTGTCGCACTCGATCAGCATATGATTGAGCGCGATGAGGGTGACGTGCTGGTGCTCGCCAATGGCTGTCTGTGCTGCAATGTCGGCGGCAATGCGGAGGAGGCGGTGATGCGGCTGTTCGCGCGCCGCGCGCAGGGCGGATTGCCGCCGTTTCGTCGGCTGATCGTCGAACCCACTGGCTTGGCCGACCCGGTGCCACTCGCCCAATCCATCCTGCGCAGCCCGCTGATGGCCCGCGTGCTGCGGCTGTCGGGGATTGTGGGGGTGATCGACGCGATGTTCGGTGTGCGCAACCTCACCGAACAGCCGGAAGCCGCGCGGCAGATGGCGCTGGCGGATCGGATTGTGATCACCAAGACCGATCTCGTCGGCAGCGGTGCCGAGGCAGGATTGCGCACGGCATTGGCAGCCCGCAATCCAGCGGCGCAAATCTTGACCGCCGAGCATGGCGACATCGCGCCTGCCGATCTGTTTGCTGCTGATTTTCTCAACCCCGATCTACCGCCATCGCCGGAATTGCGCATCTCGCCACGTCTGGCCGAGGCTGTCTCACCGCATGGGGTACAGACCGAGGCGGTGGTGCTGACCCATTCAGCGCCGCTCGACTGGCCCGCATTGGAAATCTGGTTGCGCCATCTCCGGCTTGGCCATGCGGACACGCTGCTGCGGCTGAAGGGCTTGGCGCAGATCGCCGGTGAGGCGCATCCGTTGTTGTTGCAGGGTGTGCATCACGTGCTGCACCCGCCGGTGCTGCTGGAGGCGTGGCCGGATGACGACCATTCCACCCGCCTTGTGCTGATCCTGCGCGGGGCTGATCCCGCACCGATCCGGCAATCTTGGGCTGAATTCATCAAGAAGACTGAGGGAGATATCTGATGCGCGCCATCGACGTTCACGTTCATCCGCAAACCCAGGCTTATGCCGACGCCTCGGCCAGCTTCCTGCCGGCGGCGATGCGGATGTTCAAAGGCAAATTCGCCGCCCGCCCCATTGAGCAGATCGTGGCCGATTATCGCCGCGATGATTGCGTGGCGATGCCGATCGCCTGGGACAGTGCGGCGGGCACCGGGGACCGTGTGTTCGCCAATGAGGAACTCGCCACCCTGCATCAAACCTACCCGGACGTGTTCCTGCCGGGCTGGGCGATGGTGGACCCGTGGCGTGGCAAGGCGGGGTTGGCGGAGATCGAGCACGCCATTCGCGATCTCGGCCTGCGCGGCGTGAAGTATCAGCCGCCGGTGCAGGCATTTCCGCCGTCGGACAAGCATTTCTATCCGATTTGGGATTTGTGTCAGTCGCTCGGGGCTGCCGTGCTGATCCATTGCGGCACCACGGCCATCGGTGCGGGTGAGCCGGGTGGGCTTGGAATCAAGCTCGAATATGCCCGCCCGATTCCGCATCTGGACAGCATCGCCGCCGATTTCCCGCGCCTGAACATCATCGCCGCCCACCCCGGTTGGCCGTGGACGGAGGAGTTGATCGCGGTTGCCATCCATAAGGGCAATGTCTCCATCGACATCTCCGGCTGGGGGCCGAAATACATGCCCGCTGCCCTCAAGCATGACATTCAGCGTCGCTTGCAGGATAAGGTGATGTTCGGCTCCGACTATCCCGGCTGGGCACCCGGCCAGAATTGCGATGAGTGGGAGATGGAAGGCTTCAAGCCGGGCATTATCGAAAAACTCTTCCGTGACAATGCGACGCGGATTTTGGGCCTCGGCGACGAGCTGGCGAAGGCTGAGGCGGCGAAGGCGGCGTTGTAGGTTTTATTGTCATTGCGAGGCGTGGAGCGACGCGGCAACCCATCGCGCCCCGTCGCTTCTCTTCTCGCACTGACGAGTTTTGAGTTTATGCGGGAAGGATTGCCACCGCGCGCGTCCACCCCGCCGAGCCGCGATGCAGTTTCACCGGGAAAGCGGAGACGATGAAGCCGTCTGGTGGCAATTGGTCAAGGTTGCTCATCTTCTCAATCTGGCAATAGGCCCGATCCCGCCCGACGCGGTGGCCTTCCCAGATCAGGCCTGCGTGGCCGGTTTCGGCCACCCGGCGTTTGGTGTGGCTGAACGGAGCGTCCCAGCTCCAACCATCGGTGCCGACCACCTTCACGCCCTGTTCCACCAGCCACAATGTCGCCGCCCGGCCAAAGCCGCAGCCGCTGTCGATGAAATCCTCCTGACCATAGCGCGCGCCTGCCGCCGTGTTGGCGAGCACGATTTCCAGCGGTTCCAGCACGTGGCCGATGCGGTCGAGTTCAGCTTGAATATCGGCCGGCTGCACCAGATAACCATCCGGCAGATGGCGAAAATCCAGCTTCACGCCGGGCTGATACAGCCATTCCAGCGGCACTTCGTCGATGCGCATCGACGGCTCACCACCGGGCACAATGGCTTCGTTCATCCGGCTGAAATAGTGATACGGCGCATCGACATGCGTGCCGTTATGGCTGCTGATCGTGCAACGCTCCATGGCGGCGTATTGCCCCTCTGGCAGGGCCTCCACCGGCACTTCGAAATAGCCGGCGCAATGTGGGGCCGTCATCTGATGGGTGTGATACTCAATCTTCGGCAGCATCTCCGGCGGATCGCTGCGAATATCGTCACGCAAGGCCACGGATAGATCGATCAGACGGTGCGCCACGGAGTCCCCCATTCTTGTTGGGAGGAAGGCTGAAAGCGCTGAGCTATTCGCCCGACAATTCCCGTCGCCTGCGTTCCAGTTCATCGGTGTAGCGCCGCAGCGTGTATTGCTCTGTGAGCAGGCCGACGACCATGCCGTCCACATCGCTGTCCAACACCGCCAGAGCGTCACTTTCGGCGGCGCTGAAGCAGTCCAGCGCGTCCTTGATCGTCATCTCCGGACGCAGCGTCATTTTGCTGTCATGCAGCACCAATGAGGTCAGCCGCGTGCTGCCATCATCGCGCGCACCATGCGCCTCGCTGACCTGCAACAGGCCGAGATAATGGTTCTTGCTGTCCACCACCACCACCTGCGAGGCCGCTCCCAGCGGCACTTCCTGGCGGAAATCCGACAGCCGCATATCCACTGGCACCATCCGCACCTCACGCCGCATCATGCGGTCCACGGTGAGGTTGCGCACCCAGCCGATATCGACAGGCGAGCGGATTTGCTCGCCGCGCAGATGGAAGCGCCATGTGGCGAAGGAATAGCCAAAGGTGCGGCGCACAGTGATCGACGACAGCAGCGAGGCCGCCACCACCGCCACCGTCAGCGGCAGCGATCCGGTGGTCTCCAAGGCCAGGAAGGCCATCGTCAACGGACCGCCCACCACCGCCACCGCCAAGGCGCTCATCCCCGCCACCGCGCAGACCACTGGCGGCACGCTCTGAGCGGCCCAAATATCGCCCAGCACAGCGGCGTACAGCTTGCCGACCATCGCGCCCAGAAACAACGAGGCAAAGAACAATCCGCCACGAAAGCCGGAGCCCAGCGAAATTGCTGAGGCCAGTGCCTTGATCAGGATCAGCATGATCAGCACGGCAATCGGGTAAGGCGCATCCAGCCCTGCCTGCAACGCCGCATGCCCGGAGGAGAGCACTTGTGGCGAGAGGATTGCCAGCCCGGCCACTGCCAGCCCACCAATCGCCGGACGCAACCAGACGGGAACGCGAGAGCGGCGGAAGAGGTCTTCGGTCAACGTCACGCCGCGCATCAGCAGAATGCCGCCCAACGCGCATAGCCCGCCAAGTGCCAGGATCGACAGATAAGACGACGCCTCAATCGCGGCCGGCACGCGGATGTTGAATTCCATCAGATCGGGCGAGATCAACCGCACCACCGTGACGGCCGACAGCGATGCGGCCATGATCGGTGCCAGGGTGGAGATGGCATAAGTGCCCATCACCAATTCAAACGCATAGAACGCACCGGTGAGCGGGGCGTTGAAGGCTGCCGCAATCGCACCGGCGGCCCCACATCCCACCAGCAGGCGCAAATCACCCCGCCGCACCCGCAAGGCCCGGCCCAGTTTGGAAGCAATCGCCGATCCAAGCTGCGTGTAGCCCGCTTCTAGTCCGACTGAGGCACCAAATCCGTTGGACAGCACGGTCTGAATAACCACCACCAGACTGTCGCGCAGTGACATCCGCCCGCCATGCAGCGCATTGGCTTCAATCGGGTCAACGGCAAGACGTGGCCAGCGATGGGTGATGAAGCGGGTGAAACCACCAACCACCAAGCCCCCGACGGCCAGTGCTAAGGCGGTGTGCACAGGTGAAATCTCAGCCTGACTCGACAGCCGCTCTCGCAATTCGAGGCCATAGAGCAGCCCATGCATCGCCTGGGTGATCATGCCCATAGCTGTCACGCCCAACCCGGCGGTAATGCCCACAATGGCAGCCAGGAGAACCAGCCATAGTTCATCGGCACGCACCAGAGCGCGCATCACCTGCGGGGCGTGAATCAGCGCCTCCACCAGACGAGACCGGGAGTTTGATCGAGCGCCCGGGGCCGGATTTAAGCCGACGAGATCGAACAGATGCGTCATTCATTCCGGGCGGCCCGCGCCACCCATCCCCTCTGCGTGACAAGTGGTGCACCGCAGGGACGGCACACGCAAGTCACGCTATGATTCAATCATGAATATATCATGGGTGTGGGCACGATTTCTTCACATGCCGCGCATGCGACGTGTCGGTTCGAGATCGTTCTGCAGAAATTCTGCAATCAATTCGTCCAGACTGCCATGCCGCACAAAGCCCAAACCCGGCGCGCGGGTGGCGGCGAAGGCGGCGGGCCATGTGCCGACGATGGCTTGCACCACCGCATCCGGCTCTGCCTTTACCAAGGCCCGCGTACCCGGACGCGCCCGCTCCATCGCGTCGAGCATGTCACCGACGCGGGCGGAAATGCCCGGCGGGTTGATGCCGCAATCGCCGTCGAGCAGGGCGCTGTCCAGCGTTGCTGCATGCAGCAGCCATGCGGTGGCAAAGGCGGGCGAGGCGATCCAGACTGCGAAATCCTCCGGCACCGGCACTGTGGTGGCCAGCCCCAGCAGCGGCTCACGCACGATGGAGGAGACGAAGCTTGATGCTGCCTTGTTGGGGGCACCGGGGCGGACGCAGATCGTCGGCAGGCGGATATTGACCGCATTGAGAAAGCCGCGACGACTGGCATCAGAGAGGATCAACTCGGCAGCGGCCTTCTGCGCGCCATAGGAATTGCCCGGCATTTGGCGCGCATCATCGGCCAGATTGGCGGCCTGCCCACCGGCGAAGCTGGCGACGGAGGACGTAAAGACCACGCGCGGCGGATGCTTCAGGCGGCGGCAGGCATCGACCACCGAATCGGTGCCACGCAGATTGACCCGTCGTCCCAGATCATAATCCGCCTCGGCTGCTGCGCTGACGACGGCGGCGAGGTGGAAGATCACGTCGGTGCCTTCAGGAATCGCTGTCTGCGGCAGATCGGCCACGTCGCCACCCAGGCAATGCACCGGGAAGCCTGCATCCAGCGGGGCAGGGGCGTTGAGGTCGAATAAAGTGAGCGATGTCACCGGGCGACCGCCAAGTTCGCCACTCTCAGCCAGACGCTCGGCGACCTTGCGCCCGAGAAACCCTCCGCCACCGAGAATTGTGATGTTCATATTCTGTCTCCCCCACGGTCATTCAGACACTTGCTGTTCGCTGAAACTGCCTGTTCTGTGCACACAAGCAAAGGGGCGAGCCCTCAGGGAATTGATGAATGGCGCAGGGTTGGGGTGAATTGTTGCGTCGGGGCAACCTGGCGTGCTGTGCGGTGACGGGCGGCGGGATGATGATGCATGCGGTGAACGTGTTCATCGTCACCACCACGCTGCCCAGCATCGTGCACGATATTGGTGGGCTGCGCTATTTCGCCTGGAGCACGACGCTGTATGTGGTCGCCTCTCTGTTGGGTGGGGCGAATTGTGCCTCGCTGATGCGGCGCATCGGTTATCGCAACGGCTATCGGCTGTCGCTGGCGATCTTCGCTGCCGGTGGGCTGATCTGCGCCTTTGCGCCGGCGATGGGGGTGTTGCTGGCGGGGCGGTTCATCCAGGGGCTCGGTGCCGGCACGTTGTCGGCCTTGTCGTTCTCGATGGTGCGCATCCTGTTCCCGCAGCCGCTCTGGACGCGCGCCTTCACCGTTATCTCGATGGCCTGGGGGATTGCCACCTTGGGCGGGCCAGCAGTGGGCGGGATTTTCGCTGAGTATGGTGCCTGGCGGGCGGCGTTTTGGAGTTTGGCGGTGTTGGCGCTGGCAATGTGGGTGTTGGTGGAGCGTGCTTTGCCGCGCGACCTCGCCAAGCCCTCCGGCCCGGCATTGCCGGTGGCGATGGTCAGTCTGGCAATTTTGGCTGGCAGCGCGTTGTGCATCTCGGCGGGCAGTATGGCCACTGAACCGTTGCTCAATCTGCTCGGTGTGGTGCTGGCAGTCGGCGGGTTGGCGTTGTTTGCCCGGCGAGAGGCGCGCGAGACAATTCGGGTGCTGCCATTTGGCGGCTGCGATCCGCGCTCGGTGCTGGGCGGGTTGTATCTGGCGATGCTGCTGCTGCTGATCGGGGTGAACAGCGAAATCTTCGTCGCCTATTTTCTGCAAAAGCTGCACGGCATGACGCCGCTGCATTCCGGCTACATCTCGGCGATGATGTCCGGTGGCTGGACAACATTTGCGCTGTTGTTTTCCGGCCGCTCCAGCCCGAAGGCATTGCTGCGCGCCGGGCCGCTGATGATGGCGGGCGGGTTGTTGCTATTGGCGGTGGTGATGCCGCAATCTGATTGGCCGGATGCGCTGGCGGTGCCGCTGATGATGCTGGCGCTGTGCGCGATGGGCGGCGGCATGGGGATGTGCTGGCCGCATATGGGCGCTGCGGTGTTCAACGCAGCGCCAGATGGTGAGCGCGATCTGGCCAGTGCCTCGCTCACCGCCATCATCATGATCGGCAATGCCTTCGGTTCGGCCACGGGCGGGTTGGTGACGAATGTGATCGGCATTGCCAGCCATCCCGGCCCGGCAGCGGCGTGGCTGTTCGGCCTGTTCGCACTGGCTCCGGTGGCTGCCGTCGCTGCAACGCGGAGGCTGC
>Ga0316222_1001604_pt1 | contig 26966 bp, 27 predicted proteins | sample TBH18011metaG_FD_206008 | JGI IMG/M metagenome (GOLD analysis project Ga0316222, IMG submission 206008) | Freshwater microbial communities from Trout Bog Lake, Wisconsin, USA - TBH18011 | ecosystem: Environmental > Aquatic > Freshwater > Lake > Hypolimnion/Profundal zone | place: USA: Wisconsin... | reverse complement strand
TCCGTTGGTCCGTTTTGCTTCGGCGGCGCGCATGTATTACTGCAAGGCGACGCTTGATCCTGTGCTCGGACAGTTTTTGGGTTCAGTATCGAACGTGGGTTCCCTGGCCTTGGGGTACGCGCGCGCAGATTTGCAGGAGGCCATGCACGCTGGTACTTTAAGAATGACGGAACTCGACTTGGCTGAAGAAATAGCGCTGGGTGTGATGGTGTTTACGCTGCGATCTCCCCGCGCTCGTGGGGGAGGCGATGTGCGTGCGCTGGAAGTCGTGCGTGCAATGCTTTCAGCGTTGGGCGTCACACTGGCCGCCCAGGAAGAGGCACTGAGCGGTCCAACGCACTGAGCGACGTTCGCCCGCACCACGTCTGGACTTTTGGGCCTTGGTGAATTTCCGCGCGATGTACTGCGTCAGGCATTCCTGGCGCTGCGCGCTTGCCAGAAGCTTCCTTGCGCGTTGTCGGAGGATTCGAAGATTCCAACGGATGCAAGTTCCTGGACGGGCGCCTCAGTCAAAAAGTTCGAGCGAGACAACCCGTTTTTGTTGCGGCAATGCGACCGTGTCGTTTCGTACCGATCGGGCGGAGGGCGTAACCCTCACGCTAATCGCGCCGCTTATTGCCAACCTGGGTGGCGCGCCCGGTAATATGCCAAAGCGGCGTCACGCTCTTTCTCGGCTTGTTCGGCCAATGCAACGGCCCGACCCAAGTGGCCGCCGAATTCATCGCCATGCTCTTGATGAATGACGCGCATTTCACTGATTGCCTGTTGCAAATCGTGTGTTGCAGCCATTGCTTTATTGTGAAGTTCGTCCGCAAAAGCCACGGTGACAACCAAAACGGAGCACAAAAGTACAGGAAGTGTTTTGAATTTCATGGTGTTTAATTTTCGGTAAAAGGGAAGATTCCCTGTTGGATAAACGCAGCGGGTCATCGGTTGGATGACGCTGGCATTATGTATGCCCGGCTGCTGGTTCGGGCGGTAAGCGGGAAACCGCTGGCCTGTCGTTCGTATTCATGCGGTCCACGTCATTCCGTGGTGTGAAGGCGCACAATGTGCGCTTTCTCCTGGGCGCCACAGGGAGAAATAAAATGGATCCCCCCGCTCTTCTGGGCGACTGGGCATCACCTCTTTAATGGATTCTTTGTACGTATGTTTTTGGATGCCTTGAACAAGCCAGTTAAAACCCTTATCGCGGCATCAGCCGGATTCGAGGCGGCACGGCACGTGGATACTTTTCCCATGGAACACCGTTCCAGGCGCTTGCACGGACACAGTTTCCTGGCAACGGTGCGGTGTGCGCCACCGCAAGGCTGGGCACACTTTCCTGGCGGTGAAGTGGACCGGCTCCGTACGGACCTCGCATTGGCGATCGCTCAGCTGGACTACCGGCTGCTCAACGAGCAGGTAGAACAACCGACGGATGAAAACCTGGCCCGCTGGGTCCGCCGCCATTTGAACGTTCCTGGCATTGCACAAGTCGGAATTCAAAGCACGGTCCATGCGGGTGTCGATCTGGATGCCTCGGGCCAGGCCCATGTATGGCGGCGTTATGTTTTTCAGTCGGCCCATCGCTTGCCCAACGTTCCGGCGGGGCACAAATGTGGACGTATGCACGGCCATGGTTTTGAAGTCATCATCCATGCGAATCAGGATCGCGGGTCGCACAGTGTCCGCACCGATTACGACCGACTGGACGCAGTCTGGGCACCTCTGCACCAGGCGCTGAACTTTGCTTGCCTGAACGATGTGCAGGGCCTGAGCAATCCCACTAGCGAAATGCTTTCGAGCTGGTTGTGGGAACGCATTCAGCCGGAACTGCCCGAACTTTCGTGGATCACGGTGTTTGAAACGGGCTCTTGCGGCGCCAATTTTGACGGCACCAACTATCGCATTTGGAAAGATATGACGCTCGACAGCGCGCTGCAACTCAAACGCGCACCCGACGGCAGTGCACTGCGACGGATTCATGGACACACCTACACCTTGCGCCTGCATTTGTCGGCACCGCTTGACCAGGTCATGGGCTGGACGGTTGATTTTGGTGATGTGAAAGAGATTTTTAATCCGTTTTTTAAGGCACTGGACCACCAGCCATTGCATGAAATTCCCGGTCTTATCGACTGTGATACGGCAAGCATTGCCGCGTGGATTCTCCAGACGGCGCAGGCCCAGTTGCCACAACTCGACCGCGTTGACCTCTTTGAGACGCGCGGTTGCGGGGCCATTGTGTCGGCAGGCGACGCGGGAGCGGCACTGCCCGTTTAAGTCATGACCTACACCGTAAAAGAAATTTTTTATACGCTGCAAGGCGAAGGCGGTCAGGCCGGGCGGGCTGCGGTTTTTTGTCGCTTTGCCGGGTGCAATCTTTGGACTGGACGGGAAGAAGACCGTTCCAACGCGGTATGCCAATTTTGCGATACGGATTTTGTGGGTGTTGATGGCTCCGGTGGCGGCAAGTTCAGTTCGCCAGCGGCGCTGGCGAAGTCGGTTTTTGATCAGTGGCCAGCCGGCGTGGGCGGCAAACCGCTGGTGGTTTGCACGGGCGGCGAACCACTGTTGCAGCTGGATCAAGCCCTGGTCGACGCGTTGCACGCGGTCGGTTTCGAAGTGGCGGTTGAAACCAACGGAACCCAGCCCGCACCCGAGGGTCTCGACTGGATTTGCGTCAGTCCCAAGGCCAATGCCGAATTGGTTTTGACCCAGGGGAATGAGTTAAAGCTGGTTTTTCCGCAAGCTGCTGCCATGCCAGAGCGATTTGCAAAGCTGAATTTTGCGCACTTTTTTCTCCAGCCCATGGACGGGTTGGAGGCGCGGCGCAACACCCAAATGACGGTTGCCTATTGTCTTGGGCACCCGCAATGGCGGTTGAGCATTCAGACGCACAAAGTGGTGGGGATTGCCTGAACGGTGGGTCTGGTGTGGTTGCTCATTTGCATACCGGTCGCGCCGCGTCAGCGGCAGCGTGGTTTCGGTTCCGCGCTGATCAGAATGCCGCGTGTGTTCCCCGGAAAAGCGTTGTTCCAGGCGCGTGAGCATGCTTCCCGCCAGCGTCGGGTGCGGCAAAGACGGCCGTCGCCAGGCATCCAGCAGCATGGGGTCGCGCAGCATGAGTCGGCCTGCGCGCGCCCAGCACCCTGTCACACAGACCGTTGTGTCGGCATCACAGACCGTGGCTGCCCATTCTCAACCAGGCGAAGTGCCCTGATGCTGACGTTGATGCCGTCTAGGTTTGCGCTGGCGGCGGCGCATTGGCATTGGCGTCGAACGATTTTTCAAGCCGTTCCAGGGCCACTTGCCGGATGATTTCAATGAGCGCGCGCTGCGTTGCCGTGATTTGGCGATGGGAATTGAGTGCCAGTGAGAGCTTGCCGATAAGCAGCGGATTCGTGATGCGAATCAAGCGAAAGATGTGAGTTCCTGCGAGATTTGAAACTGCGTTGTGCGACAGGATGGCGTAACCGAAACCTTCAGTGACCAGATCGAGGATGGTGCTAACCCCGTCCACTTCCAGCGCAATGCTGGGACGCAGGCCCAGGTTGGCCAGTTCGCTTTCGATCAGCATGCGAATGGCGTTGGGACGGCTTGGGACAATCAGTGGATAGGCCGTCAGATCGGACATGGCGACGCTGGCGGGCAGCGTTGTGTCGCTGTGGCGTGCCACCAGAAACATTTCTTCTTTGAGTAGCGGCTGCAGGTCGACGTCGGGCGATGGCGCGGCGTTATAGAGAAGCGCCAGGTCGAGCCGTCCCGAGAGCAGTGCTTCATGCATGCTGGTGGTTAAGCCTTCGCGGATGGAGAGTTTGGCGGCAGGAAGCCGCGCCTTGAATTCCCGAAGAATCGGAACCGCGAGAATTTTGAGCAAACTGGGCGGCATGCCGAGTGCAACATGACCGACCAGTGCGCCACGGGACCGGCCCAATTCCTCACGCAGTCGCTCCGCCTGGTAGAGAATGCCCCGCCCGTATTCCAGCAGTAGCTTGCCAGCTTCGGTTGTGGTGACACCGCGACCGTTGCGTAACAGCAGGTTTTGTTCGAATTCGAGCTCCAGCATTCGGATCTGCCGACTCAGCGCTGGCTGGGCAATATCCAGCGCGATGGACGCGCGGGTAAAACTGCCCAATTCGGCAACGCGGACGAAGTATTCGAGTTGCTTCAGGTCCATGACTGGTGCATCAATGGTCCGCCGCACTGACTGAATCGGGCGTGCCTTTGGTGGTGCTGAGCTGGTGCAATACCTGGCGCAGCGTGCGCTGAAAAGCGTTCCGCTGCGGCTGCGTGAAGTCGCCAAGCATGCCGGCTTCGAGCGTGGCCACTAGCGCATGGGCTTGTTGCAACAGGCGCTTTCCGGTGGCGGTCACGCTCAGGCGCACAACACGCCCGTGAAACGGATCGGGTTCGCGCTGGACCCAGCCCTTGTCCGCCATTTGCTTGACCATTTCGTTGGCCGACTGCGGCGAAATGAGGGTGCGTTCCGCGAGCTGTGCGTTGCTGATCTGTGCTTGTGATTCCATGAACGACAGTGCGGTGTACTGACTCACTGTCAGACCCAGCGGCGACAGTGCTTCCAGCATGCGACGGCTGAGTGCATGGTCGAGGCGACCAATCAGATAGCAGACGCCGGTTGGCAGGAGCAGGACATTGTTTTTTTCGGAAGGTTGCGGGTCGGACATGGTGCGCATCAGTAAGCAAAACAGTGTACCTCCCGCACATAAATGCCAGGGTCGAAAATTTATTTGTATGCGAAGCGGGGAACTCCTATTGCATTTTTTTCTCCATCTACTATCATCGCCACATTATCAGGTTACCTGATATCTTTTTTCAAAGGAGCATGGCGATGTCCAAGTATGAAGGCCGTTGGTCTGTGGTGACAGTGGAGGTTGATTCCGGAATTGCCTGGGTCACGTTCAACCGTCCGGAGAAGCGCAATGCGATGAGCCCGACGCTCAATCGCGAAATGATTGATATTTTGCAAACGCTCGAACTCGACGAGGAAGCACGTGTGGTGGTCCTGACCGGTGCGGGTGATGCCTGGACTGCCGGTATGGATCTGAAGGAGTACTTTCGGGAGGTCGATGGCAAGCCGGAAATTTTCCAGGAACGGGCGCGCCGCGATGCCTGCGAGTGGCAATGGAAGCTGCTGCGCATGTACAACAAGCCGACCATCGCGATGGTCAATGGCTGGTGCTTTGGTGGTGGCTTCTCGCCGCTGGTTGCCTGCGATCTGGCTATTGCCGCAGACGAGGCGACGTTTGGTCTGTCGGAAATCAACTGGGGCATTCCACCGGGCAACCTCGTCAGCAAGGCCATGGCCGACACCGTGGGTCAGCGCGAATCGCTGTACTACATCATGACCGGTGAGCCGTTCAGCGGTCAGAAGGCGGCGCAGATGGGCCTGGTGAACAAGAGCGTGCCGCGTGCGCAACTGCGTGACGAGGTGAAGGCACTGGCGGAAAAGTTGCTGCAGAAGAATCCGGTGGTCTTGCGCTATGCCAAGAATGGCTTCAAGCGCTGCCGCGAGCTCGATTGGGACCAGAACGAGGATTACCTGTATGCCAAGCTCGACCAGTGCATTGCGCGCGATCCAGAGCAAGGGCGCAAGGAAGGCATGAAGCAATTCCTGGACGACAAAACACTGAAGCCGGGTCTTCAGACCTACAAGCGTTAAACGGTAGGGCGGCGCGGCGTAGCCCCCGCCGCCATGGAAAAAAACACGAGGAGACGATATGAACGACGTGAAATTGTTGATTGGTGGTGTGGCGTGCGACGCATCGAATGGCGCAACTTTTGAGCGCAGGAGCCCGGTCAGCGCCGACGTGGTGTCCGTTGTGGCGGCGGCAACGCTGGCCGATGCGGACGCCGCAGTAGCTGCTGCCGCTGCAGCACTGCCGGCCTGGTCGGCGCTGCCACCGAGTGCGCGCCGCACATTGCTGCTCAAGGCCGCCGATGTGATGGACAGCCGCACCAAGGATTTTATTGACGCTGGCGTGGCAGAAGCCGGCTCTACGCCGCTCTGGTATGGCTTTAACGCCATGCTGGCGGCCAACATGCTGCGCGACGCGGCAGGTTTGGTGACACAAGTCGGCGGCGAAGTGATTCCGAGTGATGTGGATGGAAATCTGGCCTTGGCGGTGCGTCAGCCAGCCGGTGTGGTGCTGGGCATTGCACCGTGGAATGCGCCTGTGATTCTGGGTACGCGCGCCGTCGCGGTGCCGTTGGCCTGCGGTAACACGGTGGTGCTCAAGGCCTCGGAACTGACGCCCGCTTTGCACCGCCTGATTGGCCAGGTTTTTGTGGACGCTGGTTTTCCGGCCGGGGTGGTTAACGTCATTACCAATGCGCCGGCCGATGCGCCAGCGGTGGTGGAGCGACTGATCGCCAACCCGTGCGTGAAGCGCGTCAATTTCACGGGCTCGACGGCGGTGGGTCGCATCATTGGACAACTGGCGGCCAAGCATTTGAAGCCCGCTGTGCTTGAACTCGGTGGCAAAAATCCGATGGTGATTCTGGACGATGCCGATCTGGATGAGGCCGTGGAGTCGGCCGCATTCGGGTCTTTTTTCAACCAGGGGCAGATCTGCATGTCGACCGACCGCATCATCGTTGCGCGCTCGATTGCCGACACGTTTGTCGCCCGGTTGACCGCCAAAGTCGCCACGATGAAGGCCGGTGTGCCGGGCGCAGACAACTGCGTGTTGGGTGCAATGGTGTCGCAGGAAGCCGCTGTGCGCGTAACGCAGCTGGTCAGTGACGCCGTCAGCAAGGGTGCGCGGGTCACGACCGGTCCGGTGGTGCTGGACGGTGCGGTGCTGCAACCGGTGCTGCTCGATGGCCTGACCGCCGAGATGGCGCTCTACACGGAAGAAGCCTTTGGCCCGGTGGTGAGCGTGTTGCGCGCGGACAGCGACGAAGAAGCGATCCGGCTGGCCAATGACAGCGAATACGGCTTGTCGGCGTCGGTTTTCAGCAAGGATATTGGGCGTGCAATGGCGGTGGCCAAGCGCATTGAATCGGGGATTTGCCACATCAATTCCTCGACCGTGCACGACGAGGCACAAATGCCCTTTGGCGGCGTCAAAGCCTCGGGTTATGGCCGTTTCGGTGGCAAGGCCGGGGTGGCTGAGTTCACGGACTTGCGCTGGATCACGATCCAGACAACGCCCCGCCATTACCCGGTGTGACGGCACTGGAGAACCACATGGACACCTATAACGCGCCGCTGCGCGATATGCGTTTTATCTTGGACAAGCTGGTCGGCATAGACGCTATTGCGTGTTTGCCGGGCTGCGAGGGTGCTGACGCCGCGCTGGTCCACAGCATCTTGGAAGAGGCCGACAAGTTTGCCTCGGGCGTGCTGGCACCGCTCAACAAAGTGGGCGATGTCCAGGGATGCCGTCTGGACGGTGAGGACGTTCGGGTGCCGCATGGCTGGAAAGAAGCGTGGGATCAGTTTGTTGCCAGCGGCTGGCTCGGACTGTCGCTGCCCGAGCGCTACGGCGGCCAGGGCCTGCCCAAGGCCTTGTGGGCGCCAGTGTGGGAAATGTGGTTTTCGGCGAATCTGGCCTTCACCATGCTGCCGCAGCTCACACTGGGCCAGACCGAGGCGCTGGAACTGGCGGCCAGCGAGGAACTCAAAGCGCGCTACCTGCCGAACATCGTCAGCGGCGCGTGGGCCTGCACTATGAGCCTGACGGAACCACAGGCTGGTTCCGATTTGGCTGCCGTTCGCATGCGCGCCGAAGTGGCCGCAGACGGCAGTTATCGGCTCTTTGGTCAAAAGATTTTTATTTCCTATGGCGACCACACGCTGACCGAAAACATTATTCATCTGGTGCTCGCGCGTTTGCCCGACGCGCCTCCCGGCATCAAGGGCATTTCGTTGTTTCTGGTGCCCAAGTTTCTGGTGCATGCTGACGGCACCGGCCTGGGGCAGAAGAACGACGTGCGTGCCGTTTCACTCGAACACAAGTTGGGCATTCACGGTAGCCCGACCTGTACGCTGGCGTATGGCGACCACGGCGGTGCGGTGGGCTACTTGGTGGGCGAATGCAATCGCGGCATCGAATATATGTTTGTCATGATGAATGACGCGCGTTTTGGTGTCAGCGTGCATGGTGTGGGGCTGGCGGAGCGCGCCTATCAGATGGCGCTGCGCTTCGCCAATGAACGCATTCAGGGCCGCAATGCCGTAACCGGTGCCGTAGGGCAGCCCATCCGTGCGCACATGGATGTCAAGCGCCAGTTGCTGGCCATGCGCAGCCGCCTGTTTGCCATGCGTGCGCTGGTTTATACCGCCGCTGGATGGTTTGACCACGCCCGGCACAACCCGCAAGCCGGGGTGGCGGATCGGTGCCGACGCTACATTGATTTGCTGATGCCGGTGCTCAAGGCCTGGAACACAGAAACTGGAACGGTGGTCTGTGACGATGCCATTCAGATTTTTGGCGGCATGGGTTATGTGGAGGAAACCGGCGTAGCGCAGTACTACCGCGATGCCCGCGTGACCCGCATTTACGAAGGAACCACGGGCATTCAGGCCAATGATTTGGTGGGCAGAAAAATCCTGCGCGAAAACGCAGCAACGCTGCGCGAACTGATGAACGATATGCGCACAGAGTCGCAGGCGTTGGCCCTGGTTCCTGCGTTGGTGGGCCATGGCCGGGCCTTGTTGGCGCAGGTGGAAGACCTGGAGCGCGCCACTGAATTCCTGGTGAAAAATGGCCGGGAACAGCTCGCCACGGTGCAGGCGGCGGCGACGCCTTTCCTGCATTTGACGGGTCTGGTGTGCGCCAGCTGGCGGGTCGCGCAGGCGGCGCGGGCTGCGCACACGGCCTTGTCCGAAGGCGACGCCAACGCCAACGACAGCGCAGACTACCTGCGGGGCATCGGCGCCATGGCGGACTTCTGGTTTGCAACCTACGCGCCAACGGTGCATGCGCATACCGAAACCGTTTTGTCGTCGGCGTGCGTAGCGCAGGCCAGTGAATTCGCTTTCCTGTCGTAACAGGAAGCCACGCGCCAGGGTGTCCCCCCAACCTGGCGTAGCAGCAATACAACCAAAGAAGAGCAGGAGACAGCATGAGCAGCCCCACGTTTCAAAAAATCGCGGTGTCCGACTATCGGCCCGTTCACATTGGCGATCCGCGGCCGGAGATTGCGTGCGATGGCAACGGAATTTGGCACATCCGGCCGCGTGAACCACTCGGCGCCTATCCGGTCCGCCTGACGGATCGCCTGGTGGAAGGCGCGCAGCAATTCCCGCAGCGCACCTTGATGGCAGAGCGCGGTTGCGATGGTGAATGGATACGCATTGGCTATGCCGACATGTTGCAGCGGGTTCGCTGCATTGGGCAATGGCTGCTCGATCGCGGTCTGTCGGTGGAGCGCCCGCTGCTGGTGCTGTCCGGCAACGATCTGGCCCATATTCAGTTGATGCTGGCCGCGATGTATGTCGGCGTTCCCTATTCGTCCGTGTCGCCAGCCTATTCACTGGTGGCAACCGACTTTGGCAAGCTGCGTCACATCATCAATACGGTCACCCCTGGCGTGGTCTATGCGGCGTCGGGTGCGGCGTTTGCCAACGCCATTGCAGCGGCGGTGGACGAGGGCGTGGAGGTTGTGCTGGGGCAGGGCGAACTTGCCGCACGCAGCACCACCGAATTTTCGGCACTGCTGGCGTCAACGCCCCGAACGGCGGACGCCGCCCATGCGGCGGTCGGCCCCGACACGATTGCCAAGTTTTTGTTCACGTCCGGCTCCACCAAGCTGCCCAAAGCCGTCATCACCACGCAGCGCATGCTGTGCGCCAACCAGCAAATGCTGCGCCAGACCTTCCCCTGCTTTGTGGAGGAGCCGCCGGTGCTGGTGGACTGGCTGCCCTGGAACCACACGTTTGGTGGCAGCCACAACGTGGGCATCGCCTTGTACAACGGCGGCACCTACTATATTGACGGCGGGCAGCCCACGCCCAAGCGCTTCGGCGAAACGCTGCGCAATTTGAAGGATATTTCTCCCACCGTCTATTTCAATGTGCCCAAGGCCTGGGAAGATCTGACGTACGCGCTGGAACAGGACGCGCAATTGCGCGAGGTTTTCTTTGCCCGGTTGAACGTTTTTTTCTTTGCGGCGGCCGCGCTGTCCCAGGCCGCCTGGGATCGGTTGGATCGTGTCACGGAGGCGCATTGCGGGCAGCGCATTCGGATGATGGTGGGCTTGGGCATGACCGAAACCTCGCCCTCCTGCCTGTTCTCCACGGGTGGTGTCATTGGCGCGGGCTATGTCGGGTTGCCAGCACCGGGCTGTGAAGTCAAACTGGTACCTACCGATGGCAAGCTGGAAGCGCGTATGCGCGGCCCGCACGTCATGCCCGGCTACTGGCGTAACCCGGAGGAAAGCCAGCGCGTGTTTGACGACGCCGGGTATTACTGCACCGGCGATGCGCTGCGCTTTGTCGATGCCGAACAACCCACGCTGGGGCTGGTGTTTGACGGACGCCTGGCCGAAGACTTCAAACTGTCTTCGGGCACGTTCGTGAGCGTTGGACCGTTGCGGGCCAGGGTGATTACCACCGGCGCGCCTTATGTTCAGGATGTGGTGGTTGCGGGCATGAACCGCGACGAAGTTGGCTTGCTGATTTTTGGTCGCGTCGCCGAGTGTCGCCAATTGGCCGCCCTGGGCGAAGACGCCGATCTGTTTGCAGTGATGACCCATCCTGCCGTGCGCGCCTATTTTGTGTCGCTGCTGGCGCGCCTCAATGCCACGGCGACGGGTTCGGCCAACCGCGTGGCGTGGATTCGCCTGTTGGAAACCTTGCCCTCGATTGACCACAGCGAAGTGACGGATAAAGGCTCCATCAACCAGCGCGCCGTTTTGGCACGCCGGGCTGATCTGGTGGAGGCTTTGTACAACCACCAGGATCGATTCGTGATTGTGGGGAATGGCAATGCAGACTGACACGCTGATTGCCATTGATTTTCATACGCACGCCGAAGTGTCATGCTGCCAGGCGCATGACCATTTTGGTGATCCCTTTGACCGCGCCGCCGACGTCTATTTCGGCTCGGATCGGCGCCCGACGATTGCTGAAACGGTGGCCTATTACCGCGAACGAAAAATCGGACTGGTTATGTTTACGGTGGACGCTGAGGCGCAGATCGGTCGGCGCCGAATTCCCAATGAGGAAATAGCCGAGGCCGCCCAGGCCAACAGCGACATGATGATTGCCTTCGCCAGCATCGACCCGCACAAAGGCGTCATGGGTGCGCGCGAAGCACGGCGCCTGATTGAAGACTATGGGGTTCGGGGCTTCAAGTTTCACCCCACGGTGCAAGGCTTCCTGCCGTACGACCGCTTTGCCTGGCCGCTGTACGAGGTGATTGCCGAACACCGTTTGCCGGCCATCTTCCACACCGGACATTCCGGCATTGGCAGTGGCATGCGCGCTGGTGGGGGCTTGCGGGTGGCCAACTCCAACCCGATGCTGCTCGAAGACGTGGCGATTGACTTCCCTGACATGCAAATAGTGATGGCTCACCCGAGCTGGCCGTGGCAGGACGAGGCCCTGTCGCTGTGCCTGCACAAGCCCAATATGTGGATTGACCTGTCGGGCTGGTCGCCGCGCTATTTCCCGCCGCAACTGGTGCAGTACGCCAACACCTTGCTGCGCGACCGTGTTCTTTTCGGATCCGATTTTCCGCTGATTACGCCAGACCGCTGGATGGCTGATTTTGAGAAAGTGGGATTCAAGCCGGAGGTGATGCCGCAGATTCTGAAAAACAATGCGATGCGCCTGCTGGGACTTGCGGAGCCGAAGGCGGCGCTTTAGGGACCTTTTCTCACCAATAGCCCCGCTATTGGCTTCAAAAAGATGCCTTGTAGCCCATCCCGATCCGTCCGCCACAGCCTCGCCGGAGTTATGCAGTGATGCAGAGGGTCCTTGGCGGTTCACCCATGGCGCTATTTTTTGGAGCTATCCATAACAAAACGCTATATCTGCTAGTGGCCGTGAATCCTGTTCGAATAGTGTTGAAACAACCAGAATCAAGCGCATGCAAACCGCACTAAAAACCCTGTTCATGCGTGGCGGAACGTCGCGTGGGCCGTTCTTCGACGCAGCCGATCTGCCGTCGGATAGCGTCGTGCGTGATCGCGTTCTGCTGGCGGTTATGGGTTCACCTGACCCGCGCCAGATTGACGGTCTGGGCGGCGCGCATCCACTCACCAGCAAGGTTGGTCTGGTGCGGCGCAGTACCGCGCCCGGTGTCGATCTGGAGTTTTTGTTCGCCCAACTGCAGCCCGCCAATGACACGGTGGACACCACGCCCAATTGCGGCAACATGCTGGCGGCGGTGGTTCCCTTCGCACTGGAAACGGGCATGGTGGTGGCGCAGGGCGCGCAGACCACGTTGCGCGTGCTGACGCTGAACACCGACATGCAGTGCGACATCACGGTGCAAACCCCGAATGGACGTGTGGCCTACGACGGCGATGCCCGCATCGACGGCGTGCCGGGCTATTCAGCACCGATCACGATTAATTTTCTCGACACCGCCGGTTCGGTGTGCGCCGGTTTGCTGCCGACCGGCAACGTGTGCGATGTGATTGATGGCGTGCGCGTGACCTGCATTGACAACGGCATGCCGCTGGTGCTGCTGCGGGCCGATGCGGTCGGGCGCACCGGCTACGAGAGTGTGAGCGACTTGAATGCCGATGTGGCATTGAAGTCGCGCCTGGAACACCTGCGCATCGCCTGTGGGCATGCCATGGGGCTGGGCGATGTCACCGCCAGGAATTATCCAAAAATGACGTTGTTGGCGCCGCCCCGCGCGGGCGGCAGTCTTTGCACGCGCAGCTTTATTCCGCATGTCTGCCACGACGCCATTGGCGTGCTGGCGGCCGTCACGGTTGCAACGGCGTGTGTTCTGGATGGTTCTGTGACTGCGGGGTTGGCGCAGGTCCCGGACGGTTTGATTAAAAACATATCGGTCGAACACCCGACCGGAGAGTTCAGTGTTGAGCTTGAACAAGATCCCGACAACGCGCAAAACATCCGTCGCGCGGCGTTGTTAAGAACGGCGCGCCTGATCATGCGCGGCGAGGTGATGATTCCCAGCAAGGTGTGGGACGGCAGCAAGTAGCCTTTTTGCGTTTTATTTTCTAACTACATTTCGCCCCAAGGCGGAGGAGACACATTCACCATGCAGCAATCCCAACCGTTGAATATTCAACGATTCATCGATGAAAGTAAATTTTCACCCTTTCAGTGGATCGTTTTCCTGATCAGCTTCTTTGTCATTCTTATTGATGGATTTGACACCGCTGCCATTGGCTACATCGCGCCGAGTCTGGTCAAGGAGTGGGGCATTGCCAAGCCCGATCTGGCGCCGGTGCTGAGTGCGGCGCTGGCTGGCCTGGCGATTGGTGGCGTCCTGATCGGACCGATTGCGGACCGCATCGGGCGCAAGTATTTGCTGTGCGGCATGGTTTTCATTTTTGGCGTTTCCAGCTTCATTTCGTCCACATCGGCGAATCTCAGTGAACTGGTGATGTGGCGATTCCTGACCGGACTGGGCCTGGGCTCGGCCATGCCGTTGGCCGTGACCATGGCCAACGAATTTGCGCCCAGCCGTCGGCGCGCGGTGCTCACCAGCGCCATGTTTACCGGCTTCCCGCTGGGCGCGGCGTGGGGCGGCTTTCTGTCGGCCTGGATCATTCCGCAGTGGGGCTGGCGCAGTGTGCTGGAACTCGGTGGTGTGTTGCCGATGTGCCTGGCCGTTTTGATGGTGGTGCTGTTGCCTGAATCGGTGCGCCACATGGTTACACGCAATGTGGATCCGATGCGCATCCGGGCCGTGCTGGTCAAAATATCGTCCTCGGTGGGCGACGCAACGCAGTTCGTGCTGGGCGAAGCGGTGCGTGTGGTCTCGCAAAAAGATCACAAGAAAGTCGGTGTGGCGCTGGTCTTGTCGCGCTCTTATGTTGTGGGCTCGGTCATGCTCTGGTTGACCTATGGGTTCGGCATCGTGATTTTTTACGCACTGATCAACTGGATGCCCATTTTGCTCAAGGATGCCGGCCTGGCGCCCAAAGACGCGTTGCTGATCACGTCGCTGTTTCCGCTTGGTGGCGTCGGCGCCATTGCCTTTGGTTTACTGATGGATCGATTTAACGCCAATCGGGTCATTATGGTCGGCTACGTTGCAACGGCCATCCTCATCTACGGGATCGGACAGGTCGTGGGCAACATGGGCTGGTTGATCACGCTGGTGTTCCTGGGCGGGGCCATCATGAACACCAGCCAATCCTGCATGCCAGCGCTGGCCGCCAATTTTTATCCGACCACGGGTCGCGCCACCGGGGTGGCCTGGATGATGGCGATTGGTCGCGTCGGCGCTGTCGCAGCGCCGTTCCTGGTCGCAGAACTGCAGCGCCGCCAATTTAATTTCGCCGAAATTTTCGCGGTGCTGGCGATTCCGGGCCTGTTGGCTGCCGTGGCACTGTTTGTCAAAAGCGTGGTCCATCCGGAAAACGCACAAATGGAGCCGCAGTCGGCCTAAGGCGCAAACCACCCGTGTACACCCTAGGAACACCGCATGATTATCGACATTCATGGCCATTACACGACCGCGCCGAAAGCGCTGGAAGACTGGCGTAACCAGCAGATCGCCAGTCTCAAGGATGCGTCACTGGCACCCCGCGTTGCGGATCTTCGGATCAGCGACGACGAACTGCGCCAGACGATCGAGGAAAACCAGCTGCGCCTGATGAAGGAGCGTGGCGCCGACCTGACTGTGTTCAGTCCGCGCGCCAGCTTCATGGCCCACCACATCGGCGATTTCAACACCTCGTCCACGTGGGCGGCGATTTGCAACGAGCTGTGCTTTCGGGTGGCCCAACTGTTCCCCGACCACTTCATTGGTGCTGCCATGCTGCCGCAGTCGCCCGGCGTGGATCCCAAGACCTGTGTGGCGGAGCTGGAGAAGTGCGTCAACGAATACGGCTTTGTGGGTATCAACCTCAACCCGGACCCCTCAGGCGGGCACTGGACCAGCCCGTCACTGACCGATCGCCATTGGTACCCGATCTATGAAAAGATGGTGGAGTACGACATCCCAGCCATGATTCACGTCAGCACGAGCTGTAACGCCTGTTTCCACACCACCGGTGCGCACTACATCAATGCCGATACAACTGCCTTCATGCAGTGTCTGTCGGGCGATTTGTTCAAGGATTTTCCCACCCTGAAGTTTGTGATTCCGCACGGCGGTGGTGCGGCCCCCTACCACTGGGGCCGCTACCGTGGCCTGGCCCAGGAGATGAAGAAGCCGCTGCTCGAAGAGCATCTGCTCAACAACATCTTCTTCGATACGTGCGTCTATCACCAGCCCGGCATCGATTTGTTGACGAAGGTCATTCCGGTCAAAAACGTGCTGTTCGCCTCCGAGATGATTGGCGCGGTGCGCGGCATTGACCCGCAGACCGGACATTACTACGACGACACGAAGCGCTACATCGAATCGGCCGCTCTGACGGCCGAAGAACGTCACCTGATTTTTGCGGGAAATGCCCGCCGCGTCTATTCCCGTCTGGATTCCGCATTGAAGGCCAAGGGCCGTTAAGGAGCGCTGCATGAGTTTGAATAACCTGGGTATCGTGAAGCGCAACATCGTGCGTGCTGACCCGGCGGCGGTCGAAAAGCTGTCGCGCTATGGTGTTGCCACGATCCACGAGGCCATGGGCCGGGTCGGCCTGATGAAGCCCAACATACGTCCGATCTATGTGGGCGCCCATATGTGCGGCACCGCCGTCACCGTGCTGCTGCAGCCGGGCGACAACTGGATGCTGCACGTCGCAGCCGAACAACTGCAACCCGGCGACGTCTGCGTGGCTGCCTGCACCGCCGACAGCACCGACGGTTTCTTTGGTGACTTGCTCGCCACGTCCTACCAGTCACGCGGGGTCAAAGGGCTGATCATTGATGGCGGCGTGCGCGACGTGAAAGACCTGACGGCCATGGGTTTTCCGGTGTTCAGCCGCGCCATTCACGCCAAGGGATGCACCCGCGCCACGCTGGGCTCGGTCAATATCCCGGTCGTTTGTGCGGGCGCGCTGGTGCATCCGGGCGACGTGGTGGTAGCCGATGACGACGGCGTGGTGGTGGTGCCTGCTGCCCTGGCCCAGCAGGTGGCTGACGCGGCACAGGCGCGCGAGAACAACGAGATCGCCAAGCGCGCGCGCTTTGCAGCCGGTGAACTCGGGCTGGACATGTATGCACTGCGCGAACCGCTGGCCAAGGCCGGCCTGAAGTACATCGACTAAGCACCCACCCTCCTTCACAGCGCCATGACGACATTCACCAAAACCCCCGGCTGGCTCGACTGGTATGCCAACCCTTCCAAACCACGCTTGCAACTGCCGCCGGGTGCCGTGGACGCGCACTGCCATGTTTTTGGTCCGGGTGCCGAATTTCCCTATGCGCCGGAGCGCAAGTACACGCCCTGCGACGCCAGCAAGCAGCAGCTCTACGCGTTGCGCGACCATCTGGGTTTCGCCCGCAACGTGGTGGTCCAGGCCACCTGCCACGGCGCCGACAACCGGGCCATGGTGGATGCGCTGGTGCACAGCGGCGGCAAGGCGCGTGGTGTGGCAACGGTGCGCCGCAGTGTCAGCGACGCGGAGTTGCAGGCCATGCACAACGCTGGTGTGCGCGGCGTTCGCTTTAATTTCGTCAAGCGCCTGGTCGATTTCACGCCCAAGGACGAGCTGATGGAAATTGCCAGCCGCATTGCCAAATGGAATTGGCATGTGGTTATTTATTTCGAAGCGGTCGATCTGCCGGAGCTGTGGGACTTTTTCACGGCGCTGCCGACGACGGTGGTGGTGGACCACATGGGCCGACCGGACGTTTCCAAACCGGTGGACGGGCCGGAGTTTGCGTTGTTTCTGGCGTTTATGCGCCAGCATCCCAACGTGTGGAGCAAAGTGAGCTGCCCGGAGCGCATGTCGCTCACCGGACCGAACGCGTTGCAGGGCGAACAGAACGCTTATACCGACGTGGTGCCGTTTGCGCGCCGTGTCGTTGCAGAATTTCCGGATCGCGTGCTGTGGGGTACCGACTGGCCGCACCCCAACCTCAAGGACCACATGCCCGATGATGGCCTGCTGGTGGACTTCATTGCGCAGATTGCGCCGGGCGACGCACTGCAGCAACAATTGCTGGTGACGAACCCGATGCGCTTGTACTGGCCCGAGGAGGTCTGACCCATGGCACTGGAAAAGCCGTACCTGGATGTACCGGGAACTATTATTTTTGATGCGGAGCAGTCGCGCAAAGGGTACTGGCTCAATCAGTTCTGCATGTCGCTCATGAAGGCAGAAAACCGCACCCGTTTCAAAGCCGACGAGCGCGCCTACCTCGACGAATGGGCCATGAGCGAAGAGCAGAAGCAGGCGGTCCTGGCGCGCGATTTGAACTGGTGCATGCGCACCGGCGGCAACATTTATTTTTTGGCCAAAATTGGCGCCACCGACGGCAAGAGTTTCCAGCAAATGGCCGGTTCCATGACCGGCCTGAGCGAGCACGCCTACCGTGACATGATGATTGCCGGTGGCCGCTCGCCCGAAGGCAATCGCTACCTGGGCGAAGACGGCGATGCCCAGCCCCAACACCAGCCGCAAGGCCAGGCCAGCCCGAAAGGACCCCACTAATGGCGCGCATCACGGCCTCTGTTTACACCTCGCACGTGCCGGCCATTGGCGCGGCGCTGGACCTTGGCCGCAGCGGCGACGACTACTGGAAGCCGGTCTTCGCCGGTTACGATTTCAGCAAGCAGTGGATTCGGGACAACCCGCCCGATGTCGTATTTTTGGTCTACAACGACCACGCCACCGCCTTCTCGCTCGACCTGATACCCACCTTCGCGCTGGGCACCGCCAGTCAATTCCAGCCCGCCGATGAGGGCTGGGGACCGCGCCCGGTTCCGGTCGTGTACGGCCACCCGGAACTGGCGGCCCACATCGCCCAATCGGTGATTCAGGATGATTTCGACCTGACCCTGGTCAACCGCATGGAGGTCGATCATGGCCTGACGGTGCCGCTCTCCCTGATGTTCGGTCAGCCCGAAGCCTGGCCTTGCAAGGTTATTCCGTTGGCCGTGAATGTGGTGCAATACCCGGCGCCATCGGGGCGGCGCTGCTTCCAGATTGGGCAGGCGATTCGCAAGGCCGTCGAGTCCTTTGATGCCGATTTGAATGTGCAGATATGGGGCACTGGCGGCATGAGCCACCAATTGCAGGGCGCGCGCGCCGGTCTGATCAATCCGGTGTGGGACAACCGCTTTCTGGACCGTCTGATTGAAGACCCGGCCGACCTGGCACTGCTGCCGCACATTGATTACGTGCGCGAAGCCGGGTCCGAAGGCATTGAACTGGTGATGTGGCTGATCGCCCGTGGCGCCATGGACAACGCCAGCAAGCCCATCGTCAAGCACCGCTTTTACCATGTGCCGGCGTCCAACACCGCTGTCGGCCATTTGATTCTGGAGAACCGTTGACATGAGCAAAACCATAAAAGTCGCACTGGCTGGTCCCGGCGCGTTCGGCATCAAGCACCTCGATGCCATCCAACACATCGACGGGGTCGAAGTTATTTCCGTGATCGGGCGCGACCTGGAACAAACCCGCGTCGTTGCGCAAAAGTACGGCATTGCACACGTAGCCACCGATCTGTCGCAGTCCCTGGCCTTGCCCGAAGTGGACGCCGTTATTTTGTGCACGCCCACGCAGGTTCATGCCGAGCAGGCGCTGGCGTGCTTGAAGGCTGGCCGACACGTGCAGGTTGAAATACCGATGGCTGACTCGTGGGCCGATGCGCAGGCCCTGGTCGCGGCCCATAAGGCCAGCGGCAAGGTGGCCATGGTGGGCCATACCCGCCGCTTCAACCCGAGCCACCAATGGGTGCATAACAAAATCCAGGCGGGGCAGTTCAAGGTCCAGCAGATGGACGTGCAGACTTATTTTTTCCGCCGCAAGAACATCAACGCGCTGGGCCAGCCGCGCTCCTGGACCGATCACCTGCTGTGGCACCATGCCGCGCACACGGTGGACTTGTTTGCCTACCAGGCTGGCGCGCCGATTGTGCAAGCCAACGCCATTCAGGGGCCCATCCATCCGGAACTGGGCATCGCCCTGGATATGTCGATCCAGCTGAAGGCCTCCAATGGTGCGATCTGCACCTTGTCGCTGTCGTTCAATAACGATGGCCCGCTTGGCACCTATTTCCGATACATCGGGGACACCGGCACCTATATCGCGCGCTACGACGATTTGTTCAATGGCAAGGAAGAGCCTATTGACGTGTCCCAGGTGGACGTGTCGATGAATGGCATCGAACTCCAGGACCGCGCGTTCTTTGCCGCGATCCGGGAAGGCCGCGAACCCAATGCCTCCGTGGCCCAGGTGTTCGACTGCTACCGCGTGCTGCACGAGTTGGAACAACAGCTGTCCCGTTGAGCGCGTGACCATGCACAAGCGCGCGATCGGACCATTCAACGTGCGGGCCATTGGCCTGGGATGCATGAACCTCAGTCACGCCTATGGCACGCCGCCAGCGCCCGAGGCGGCGGCCGAACTGCTGCTACGTGCGCTGGACCAGGGCGTCGATTTGTTTGATACGGCGGCGCTTTATGGCTTCGGTGCCAATGAACGTTTGCTCGGTCAGACGCTCAAGCCGCACCGCGACCGTTTCGTGCTGGCCAGTAAATGCGGCATGACCGGGGTCGATGGCAAGCGGGTCATTGATGGCCGCCCGGAAACCATCAAAGCCACCTGCGAGGCCGCCTTGCAGCGCTTGCAGACCGACGTAATTGACCTGTATTACCTCCATCGCCGCGACTTTCAAGTGCCCATTGAAGAAAGTGTCGGCGCACTGTCGGATCTGGTGGCAGCGGGCAAGGTTCGGGCTATCGGCCTGTCGGAAGTGTCGGCGCAGACCATTCGCAAAGCGCATGCCGTGCACCGGATCAGCGCCGTGCAAAGCGAGTATTCGTTGTGGTCGCGCGAGGCCGAGATTGCGGTGCTGGACACCTGCCGTGAAATCGGTGCGGCGTTCGTCGCCTTCAGTCCGCTGGCACGGGGTTTCCTGTGCGGCGATCTGCGCGATCCGGCGCAGCAATTGCAGGCCGGCGACATACGGCTGGCCATGCCCCGTTTTGCCCCGGACAACTATGCCCGCAACCGCTTGTTGCTGGACCCGTACCGGGCCATTGCACAGGAGGTGGGCTGCACCCTGGCGCAACTGGCCCTGGCCTGGGTTCTGGCGCGCCAGCCACACCTGCTGGTGATTCCGGGCACACGCTCTCAGGCCCATCTGGAAGACAATCTGGGCGCCGATTCCGTGGTGCTGGCGGCCGACGTGGTGGCGCGGCTGGATGCGCTGATCAACGACCAGTCGGTGGCTGGGCCACGCTACAGCGCCGCCACCTATCTGGAAATCGACACCGAACAGTGGTCGGTCTGATCTTTTTCTATTCGGTCCGTGATCTGGTAAATACCATCGAGCAGCCAGCGCATCAGCGGGTCGTATTGGTAGCGCTTGTGCCAAATGGCATACATCGGCATGGCCGGGCAATTGAACGGCGTTTCGACTTGTGAAAAACCGGCCAGCTGGTTGGCGCCGAGTCGGTGCGGCAGCGTTGCCAGGTAGTTGGAGCCGCTGAGAAACGGCTGAATCCCCGCGAACCCAGCGACGCACACGGCAAAACGCCGCTCAATGCCGCGTTGACTGAGATAGTCGTCAATGTCGAGCTTGCGCTGGGGTTCGTAGACCACGGTGACGTGGTCAGACGCCAGATAGTCGGCGAGCGTGGCTGGCGCGGCGCGCACGGCGGGATCGAAAAACACCACGTAGCGGTCATCAAACAGGCGGCGCTGCAATATATCGGCTCCATTCGGCGCGCGTGGCGAAATAACCAACTGACAGCGGTCGGAGCGCAGCATGTCCGGGTCTGGAATGTTGGAAGGAATCACCCGCAACTGCAAGCCGGGGGCACTTTCGCGCAGCCGCGCAAACAACGCGGGCAACAGCAGATCGCGTTGTAAGTCATTGGCGGCGATGGTCAACGTTTGCCGAATCTGCGCAGGGTCGAAGTGGCACTTGCTGCCGAATTCCTGGAGTTGATCGAGCAAAACGCGGGCGCGCTCGGCCAATGCGCGGGCTTGCGCGGTGGCAACGACGGAACGCCCGGATTTGACAAAAAGCGGATCGCCGACGATGGAACGCAGCTTGTTGAGCATATGGCTGACGGCGGACTGGGTGACGCCCAGCCGCTCGGCGGCGCGCGTCACCGACCCTTCTTCATGCACCACCACCAGCAGGTGCAGCAGACGTCCGTCGAGGTCTAAATGATTAAAGTTGTTCATGTATGTGATGACGAATCATCGGTTTATTTTATGTTGCCAGGGCCGAATAATGCGCCTCGATGCCATCCAAATCACTGTGTTGGCAACGATGTGAAACCTATAACTTCTGGAGACAACGCATGACTGCTTCGCCACAAAAGCGAACAATTCCTGGTGCGCCGATATTTGGCAGCGACGCCGCGCGGCGTGGCTATGCACTCAACAAAATGTGCTACACGTTCAACGCCAAAGCAAACCGCGACGAATTCGTCCGCGACGAAGTGGCGTATTGCAAAAAGTTTGGTCTGGACGATGCGCAGATCAAAGCCATCACCACGCGTGATGTGCTGGGCCTGATTCAGGTTGGCGGCGGCGTCTACTTCCTTGGCAAGTTGGCGGGTGGCGTTCTGGGCCTGGACATGCAGGACATCGGCGCCTTGCAGACCGGCGTCAGCAAAGCGGAATTCCAGGCAAAACTCGTAGCAGCAGGGCACTGAATCATGGCAAAAATTGTAGGCATCCTCACCACTTCGCACGTTCCGGCACTGGGCAAAGCCATTCACCAGAACCTTCAGCAAGATCCGTACTGGAAGCCTTTCTTTGATGGTTTCCCCCCCATTCATGACTGGCTGCAGCGCGTCAGACCCGACGTTGTGGTGTCGTGTTACAACGACCACGGGCTGAATTTCTTCCTCGACAAACAGCCCACATTTGCCATTGGCACGGCGCCCGAATTGGTCAGTGCAGACGAAGGTTGGGGCATTCCCACCATGCCCAGTTTTCCGGGCCAGGAAGACCTGGCCTGGCATATTCGTGACAGCCTGATTCGCGACGATTTCGACATGCTGACATGCCAGGAAATGCTGGTTGACCACGCCTTCACCTTGCCCATGGCCATGCTGTGGCCGGACCAAAAATGGCCGGTGAAGAGCGTTCCAATCTGCGTCAACACGGTGTTGTTCCCGCTCCCGTCCAGCCGTCGCTGCTACAAGCTTGGTGAGGCCATTGGCCGGGCCATTGCCTCGTTCCCCGAAGATGCGAAGGTGCTGGTGATCGGCTCCGGCGGTCTGTCGCACCAACTCGAAGGCGAGCGTGCCGGGTTTATCAACAAGGACTTCGATCTCCAGTTCATGGACAGCATGGTGAACGATCCCCAATGGGCAACGCAGTTTTCCGATTTCGACTTGGTCGAAAAAACCGGCAACGAAGGCGTGGAACTACTCAACTGGCTGGTCGCACGGGGCACCGTTCCCGGCCCGGTGAAAGTGGTGCATTCGAACTTTCACATTCCGATTTCGAATACCGCCGCAGCCACCATGCTGCTCGAACCGCTCTAAGCCATGGGTGCCTAAACGCCGCTGCGGTTTGACCGAAACTCCAGCGGCGTCTGTCCTACGCGTTTCTTGAAAAAACGCGAAAAATAGGCCGGGTCGTCAAAGCCCAACTCACTGGCGAGGTGGTTGATGGGCGCGGCAATGTAGACCAGGCGCCGACAGGCTTCCTTGGTCAGTCGCTGGTGCACCACTTCCAGCGCACTGTGTCCCTGGACGTCGCGCGCCAGTCGGTTCAGGCGCTGGGTTGTCATGCCCATGCGGTCGGCATAGGCATCCAGCGACCAGTGCTCCAGAAAGTGCTGTTCAATGAGCATCAAAAACCGAGTGAACAGGACGCGGTTTCGCACCCTACGGCTGCCCACCGGATCGCTGGCCAGCGGGCGCAGCTGGGCCAGATGCCAAACAACGGATCGTGCAAGCCAGAGCGTAACCGGCGAACTGGACGACGTTGGCAGGCTGAACTCGGCCGCCAGATTGCGCAACAGCGCGTGCAGGCGCTCCGTGTTCAGACTGTCTTCGCCCATCGGGACAACCGCAGCCGACGCAAACACAGCACGAAAGGCATTGCCACCGGCTTGAAAATCGCCCTCCAGCATGAACTGCGCGCTCAGGGTCAGCACCCAGCCGTCGGTGCCCGGCGCAAATCGAAAACCGTGTACGACGCCAGGCGGCACCACAATGGCCAGGGGGCCGGTCACGGATTGCACCTCACCGTCCAGCGCGACATCAACGGCACCGCGCTGGACCCATAACACCTGGTAGAGACCATGGTGAAGGTGCGGTGATATTTCCCATTGGTAAATACGGCTGCGCGACTCGACCTCTTCGATGTGCAAAAACTCCTGACCCATTACCGCCGTTTCACCATACAGCGAAAAGGTTGGAATGCGGGCGCTTTGCGCGTGCTGGATACGACTCAACTTCGGGTTTTCCATGCCTGTATTTTGATCGAAAAGTACCATTTACAGCAGCTATTTGTGTAGTGCGTTTCGGCGGGTCTGGGCCTACAGTTTGGCATCACTAAAAAGAAGGAGACAGACATGCTGAGCTTTGATCCGTATTCACCGGCGGTGGACGCCGATCCCTTTCCGTACTACAAGCAACTGCGCGACGAACAACCCTGTTTCTGGAGCCCCGAGGCCCAGATGTGGATTTTGTCGCGCTACGCCGATATCGTTTCGGCCGGGCAGGATTGGCAGACCTATTCGTCGGCCAGCGGCAACCTGATGACCGAGTTGCCTGGCCGCGCCGGAGCCACCCTGGGCAGCTCCGACCCACCGAAGCACGATCGCCTGCGGGGCCTGATCCAGCATGCATTCATGAAGCGCAATCTGCTGGCGCTGGAGGAGCCGATTCGGGCCGTGGCGCAATCGGTGTTTGGGCAATTGCGGGGTGTGCAGCAGTTTGACTTCAAGGAAGTGTCCTCGCAATTCACCGTCAAAGTGCTGATGGCGGCGCTGGGTTTGCCGATGGGCGCGGAAGCCATCGTCGATGAACAAACGGTGCGAGACAACGCCGTGCTGATGGTTCAAAGCGACGCGCGCACCCGCGCCAAGGGGCCAGAGCACATCGCGGCCTACAACTGGATGCAGGACTACGCAGCGCAGGTCATTGCCATGCGAAGGGCCGAGCCCCGCAATGACTTGATCAGCAACTTCGCCCTGGCCGAAGTGGACGGCGACCGCCTGGACGACCGTGAAGTGCTGCTGACCACCACCACCCTGATCATGGCTGGCGTGGAGTCGCTGGGCGGCTTCATGATGATGTTTGCCTACAACATGGCCAGCGTCGAGCGTGCGCGCCGTGCCGTCGTGGCCAACCCGGAACTGTTGCCGGATGCGATTGAAGAAAGTCTGCGTTTCAACACCTCGGCGCAGCGCTTTCGCCGACGCCTGATGCGGGATGTGGAATTGCACGGGCACACCATGAAAGAGGGCGACTTCGTGTGCCTGGCTTATGGTTCAGGAAACCGCGATGAGCGCCAATATCCCAACCCCGATGTCTACGACATTACCCGCAAGCCACGCGGTCACCTGGGTTTTGGCGGCGGTTTGCACGCCTGCCTGGGCACGGCCATTGCGCGCTTGGCCGTGAAAATTGCGTTTGAGGAATTTCACGCGGTGGTGCCCGACTACCGGCGTGTGGCCGACCAGTTGCCATGGATGCCGTCGAGTACATTTCGCAGCCCCTTGGTGCTGGACCTGGTGGTTCAATAGAAAAGTAAAAGTAAAAGTAAGAGCAAAAGTAAGAGTAAAAATGAAGATGAAAAACCGAAAGGCGTAACGGTCATGGCAAACATTACTTATATTGAATCCAACGGTCAGTCCACCACCCTCCAATTGAACGAGGGATGGAGCCTGATGCAAGGCGCAACCGCCAACGGCATTGACGGAATCATTGGCGAGTGTGGCGGCTCCTGTGCCTGTGCTACGTGCCATTGCTATGTGGACGAAGCACGCCTGGGCGAACTTCCCGCGCCCAGCGAGGGCGAGCTGGCGATGCTGGAAAACGTGGCTGCCGAACGCCGACCCAACAGCCGCCTGGCCTGCCAGATCAAGGCCACAGCGGCGCTGGAAGGCTTGGTCGTGCATCTGCCTGAGACCCAGGAATGAACGCCGACGCCAGCGTGCTGATTGTGGGGGCGGGCCAGGCCGGTGTGCAGGTTGCGGAAGCTTTGCGCACGCTTGGATTTACCGGCTCCATTCAACTGCTGGGTGACGAACCGCACACGCCGTACCATCGCCCGCCGTTGTCTAAAGCCTGGCTGGCCGGTACGCTGGATGCGGCACAGCTGGTGATGCGTGCACCGCAGGCGCTGGAGCGCAAAAACATCACGCTGCGCACGGGTGCCAAAGTTGCGGCCATCGATGCGGCGCGCAAAACAGTGCACCTGGCCGACGGCAGCACGTTGCCCTACACCGGCCTGGTGTTGACCACCGGCGCCACTCCGCGAGCCCTGGCGGTGCCGGGAGCGCAGGCGCAGGGCGTTACGGCCCTGCGCTCGCGCGACGACGCGTCCGTGGTAGCGCAACACCTGGACCGGTGCGTGGAGCAAGGCCGTGGCGTGGTGGTGATTGGGGGCGGCTTCATTGGCCTGGAAGTGGCCGCCACCGCGCGCAAAAAAGGCTTGGCGGTGACCGTACTGGAAGCCGCGCCGCGTTTGCTCGGTCGCGTTCTGGCACCCGTGTTGTCTGATTGGTACGCCCGGCTGCACCGCAGCCACGGTGTGCAACTGGTGTTTCAGGCGCAGGTGGCGCGCATCGAAGCCGACGCAGCAGGCCTGGTGTGCGGCGTGCGTCTGGTGGATGGAAGCCTGTTCGAGGCCGCACTGGTGGTGGTGGGCGTGGGCGTCACGGCCAACGACCAATTGGCAGCGGCCGCCGGACTGGTGTGCGAGCGCGGCATCATGGTGGACGTCTGTGGCCGCACCAGTGACCCGTTCATTGTTGCAGCAGGCGACTGCACCGCCCGACGCTTGGCCGACGGCACCTTGTTGCGGCTGGAGTCGGTACAAAACGCCACGGAGCAGGCCAAGTCTGCTGCGGCCGCGCTGATGGGCCAGGAGCGGCCATTCACGGCGACGCCCTGGTTCTGGAGCGACCAATACGACACCAAGTTGCAAATAGCCGGTTTGTCCACCGGTGCTGACGAATGGGTGGTGCGCGGCGATATGGCTGCGGACGTGTCTGCGTCGAGCTTTAGCGTGTTCCACTTTCGACAAGGTGTGCTGCTGGCGGTTGACAGCGTCAACGCCGGCAAAGACCATTTGCAGGCGCGTAAACTGCTCGACGCACACGTGTCACCCGCGCGGGACCGTGTTGCTGACCTGGCGTGCGATTTTGGTATAAATACCCATGCTAACCATGACGAAGCGGCGCGGGCGTATTGACGCGAAGGGCGCGGACATCCGAAAGAAATCGCGCATGCGGCTTCAGCATGTGTTACATATCGTTCTTTCACCACGTAAATAAATGCCATGGCTATTCTTGGGGCTCCTGTTGGTCGCATACGCGACATCTCTACACAGCTTAAGCAGCTGGAAGACAGGCTGATGAGTGCCAACATCATTCCAATCAAGGAACAATCCTTGATTCACGCAAAAATCGCACAACTTCGCAAGGAACTCGAAGAGTTGGAGCGACGCACGCGTTAGCGGCGGGGCCGTTTACGGCAACAACGCAGCAGTCATTGAGCCGCCACCGATTCCGGGCTGACGGATGTGGCTGCCCTTGCTCCAAC
>Ga0316222_1001601_pt1 | contig 26983 bp, 20 predicted proteins | sample TBH18011metaG_FD_206008 | JGI IMG/M metagenome (GOLD analysis project Ga0316222, IMG submission 206008) | Freshwater microbial communities from Trout Bog Lake, Wisconsin, USA - TBH18011 | ecosystem: Environmental > Aquatic > Freshwater > Lake > Hypolimnion/Profundal zone | place: USA: Wisconsin... | reverse complement strand
ACATTAATCCGTGTCACTAAAGGAAAACTTCACATGAAATTAAAGCAAGTGTTATCGGTCGTAATTTTGAGCGTGTCTCTGACTGGTTTGGCGCAATCAGCTGGCGGACCGATGAATGAGGACCTATCCTCTATTTCTATACCCACACAGAAGGCAATTGATGCCGGTAAGGCGGGTGATCTTCAGTTGCTCATTAAGGAGGCAGAGGAATCCTTATCTATGGCAAAGGGCAAAACGGATTCTGCTTCTCAACAAAGAATAGTGGGTAAATTGAAAAGGGCCATATCGAGGGCGCAGGCAGGGAATTTGGCTGAGGCTGTGCAGGATCTTGAGTTATCTATGACAGATATGAAGAAGGCTCCACCCCCCAAATTTGGTGGCGGATCCTAAGTTCTTCTAATCGACATCTTGTTAAGCCGGTATTCCTTTTCTTGATTAGGCTATTAAAAATAAACGCTTCAAGGTCTGGTGCTTAAGTATTACCTTTGATCGCCTCCAAAAGCCAGTTTTGAAGCGGATCCAGTTTACAATACACGTGATGATTTAGTTTGGTCAGCTCACAAATTTTTTTTTAGCTGACCAAATCGTATGGTGAACATTTCAGTCGGTTGAATTGGCCAGATTATGTTCAGAAGAGTCACAGTTAACAGGGGAGTTACAATGGTTAAGATTCGGTTTGGATATAGGAGATAATGAGTGAAAAGCAAACTTTTAAAGATTATTTTAATGGGTTTCCTATGCCAGTTTTTCCTATTGGGTTGCGCTAAAACTCAATTAGGTAAGGTTAAGGAGGTGAATGCGGCAGGCCTGACAAAACCAGATAAAGTATTGATTCAGCCATTTACATTTAACGAGAAGGACATTGAGCCGGGTTCCAGCCCCATTTCAATGGTCTCTGGTTCCTCATCGAAGAGAGATGAGATATTAGCTCTTGCCAAGGAGGTAAATGGTGCCCTAGTTGAGGAGCTTAGCCAAAAGGTCAAGGAAATGGGTCTGACTCCGGTCGTCATTTCTGACGGCAAGCAGCCCTCTAGTTCAGAAGTCCTAGTGGCAGGAAGATGGACAAAGATAGATGAGGGGAGTGCGGTAAAAAGAAATATGATTGGTTTTGGTGCTGGTCAATCTTTGGTCGAGGGTCAAGTCGTCGTTTCAGGCCTGTCTTCTCAAGGCCCTGTTGAGCTGATTACCTTCACAGCGCATGCGGACAGCGGGAGCAAGCCCGGTGCCATAACGGGTCCTGCTGGGGCGGCGGCAGGGGCCGGAACGGCAGCATCAGTTGGTGTTAGCGTCGCAAAATCGGCTGCAACCATTTACCAATCGTCCTCGTCTCATGAGGCTTCTGAAATAGCCGACAAAATTGCAGAGGAGCTATCAAGTTATTTTGTTAAACAGGGCTGGATACCGAAAGCAAAATAGCCGATCTTTTGGTTTCCCCATATAAAAAGGGTCAGGGCCCATTAAGGCCTTGACCCTCTACACAAACATTCGACCATCCCCGTTTTTGGTGGGCCAATTCCGTGCCACTGTTTTTTTGATTTCGAACTAAACGTCGATTGTTGTCGCCAATACAGTGACCACTGAGCCCGATAATAGGAAGGTGCCTAGCGTGTGTATGCCGTTCACCCACGCACTCTTTGTGTGCAGAACAGGATCCGTAAGCATCCAAATGGGAAGAAACAAGAGCAAAGTGAAAAATACATGAAGCATGATCATCTTAACCACCCTCTAGATTAAGTTATAAAGAGAGCCTTATGGCTCAACTCTCTATAAGCTCCAAGCAGATTCTATGCCGTTAGATTTTGGTCGAGTATAAGAGTTGACGTGGAAAGACCTTGACGGATTAAGATGCTAGCAATGCAAGCACCTAACGACCATGCCGGAAGCCTATCAACGGTCAATTAATTTTCCTGATCCTTGGCCGCCTCGGTTTTTATGATTATCTAACGTCCCGTTGTGGGTTGCATTGACGGTAGCCTAGATTTGTTTGGAAAATTAAGATTGGGTTTTGCTCTCGACGGGTTTTTATCTCTAACAATTTTTAGTTGTCTCTCCAATTCTGAAATCCCGCTCTCCAGTGAATCACTCATGACGACAACATTGCCCATTGAGAGGATGATTCGTTGTAGTTCAGGTATACGAGTTCCACTGGTAGAAACTATGTAAACCGGTTGGACATAGAGTACAGAATGCCCAACAGGGAGTACGATAATGCGCCCCCTTAGTACCCTCGATCCCCTTTGGTCCCATAAGGTCAATTGACGGGCGATATCAGGAGCTTGGTCAATTAAGGAGCTTACCTGGGCTGGACCATCAACCTGCATTTCTCTATTGAACCTGTACATTACGATCTGAGTATCGTATTTTGGATTAGCCTCGACGTTGGGGCCAATTTTGAATGTTCCGCCAACGGCCAGAACACTGAGGTTGCTTCTTCCTACGGGCGTCATGGGCTCAATGAGAACCAATCCGGGTTTATCACTTTCATAATCTTCCAATGCCGTAGTCAGATAATAGGGGTCAACTTTAGCGTCGTTTACCCGCGCGAAGTCCCAGGTTTCTGCTTGTTCGAAAAAGAGCTCAGGTTCGCGTTGGTGATAGCGCGCATAGATTTTCATCTGGCTTATGAAAAGATCCTTCGGATAGCGAAGTTGGTTTAGTAGTTCTGGGGGCATTTCATCCATGTTCTTGAATAGGCCCGGATACGCATTTTTAAACCCTAAAGCGATTGGATCATTATCACCGGCATAAAAATCTACGTGTCCATCAAAAGCATCAACGATAACCTTCACGCTGTCCCGTATGTAGTTGAATTCTGTTTCAACATGATCTCCATGAAAATGTGTCTGTGATCGCTTGGAAAGCGGATACCATTCGGATGTTGTGAAAGCGTCTATTACCCAAAAAATCCTTCTAGGTGTGATGACAATGTAGGGTTCTTCATCCAGTTTAAGAAAAGGTGTGAGGGCTTTGACTCGTTCGATAATATTTCGATGAAAGAGCGCGCGGCTTTCTCCGCTGACATTAACGGAGAAAAATAATTGCTCATCTCCAAAGTAGGTTGAAAACAAAAGCTTCCTGAACAAAGATGAAATAGGAACACCCCCCCTGCCGGAGTAGTTAAAGCTTGATTGCTCGTCTATGCTGGGGATGCCGACAATATTGAGCTTGTTGGGGACAATTGCGTAAGGCAGGTCTTCCTCGCCATAATAAATATCGGGTCGTTCAACTTTAAAGCTGTCAGACTGCATATCCAGTCCTTGAAGATACCAGTTCATTGGTGTCTGACCGTCTTGAGAGGCTGGGCTGACTACAGCGCCGTAGCCGTGGCTATAACGCATGTGGATGTTCTCCCAGTTTTGGGCTGTTTCAGGGAGAAGACTTATGTTCACCTCTCTGGCTGCAAGATTTACCTGCTCTAGCCTGCCATTGATCATGTAACGGGCAACATCGGTATGGGTAAATCGATAGTAAGGTCGAATCCCCTGCATTTGCTGATAGACATCATCTAGGAACTCAGGATCCCATACTGGTATGTTGTAGAGGTGGGCTCTTAATTCCGGGTCAAGAACATCCTCATCCGGAAGGCCTGGATCAACATCAATGTTGGTGATGTCTGTTAATCCGTAAGCATCAAGGGTTGAATCGATATTGTTTTTCATGAATTCGCGTTCGGTCTTCACTGGGTTTGGACTAACAACGAATCTTTCAAGTGCATTAGGAATCAAATCAACGTGTCTTGTTACCAAAGAGGACAAGAAAACAAGGGACAAGACGAGTGCAATACCCCACCTTTTCTTCTGAATTGAAAAGTATATCCATGCTAACGTCGCCCCAAGTAGGCTGATAATTGATACCCATATTATTGGTAGGTAATAGCGGATTTCTAGAAATCCTGGCCCATAAAACTGGGGTTCGTGGGCTTCCGTGTACAGCAATTCATAGCGTTCCAGCATGAACCCCCAGGAAACAACTAGTGCTGTCAAAAGCACCAATGCACTTAAATGCGTCTTTGCTCCATTGGCCCAAGGTCTTTTTAAGTTCGAGGAAAGGCTATGTTCAATAGTGTAGAGGATGGAAATGGCGATACTGAGGATGGTCGTCGCGAAAAGCAGTTCTACTTGAACGAGTTTGTAAATAGGGAAAGAGAACAGATAAAAACTAACGTCTCGACCGAAAACGGGCTCTCTTACACCTGACTCAGGGCCAAATATAAAGAGTAAAGCTTCCTGCCATTCATGATAGAAAGGCACTGCAATTCCCACGGCGAGGAAGACAGATAGAGGTAGATAGACCTTCAAAGAACCTTGCTGGAATAGCTTGAGTACGTGCTTTCTACGGTTTATTTCCGAGCGAGCTAACCCCTCAAAGCTCTCTGCTTCTACACCAAGAAACTGCGATGCGGCCCAGAAATTTAAGAAGAAGATAAAAAAGAAGAATGCTGTAACTGTGCCAGAAATGATGTAGCGGTAAAGTAGCTTTAGCCAGAAAAACTGGGCCAAACCTAATTCATCGTGCCACCAAAAATCGACTAGGAGGTCAGTGAAGCTGATCCCTAGACTTAAAAGCAGGAGGGTTATGCCTAACACTGTCAAGGCTAGAATTCTCAGTAACCTCTTCCAGCTTTGCATGGGTTTATTTCTTAAGAAACTGTTCGTCATGATTTCATCAACGCACGAGGTCAGGTGAAAATTTAGGTCTTACATCCATAATTGTAAGCTAATCACAAACCTTGTGATATTGAGTGTTAGATTAATAGGGATAATAGGCTTTATGGGCAAGTGCATCAGTTGCCTCTACCGCCTTGTCTCATACTGCTATATTGATCCTTGTGGCCAGGGACAAAGATAGGTGACCTTTGATGAACCTTAAAGAACGGGAGTCCCTTGATCGAATTGTTGACTCTCATGATCGGAAAGAAACGGAGCTACTGCAAATTCTCAGAGATGTACAGGATAAATATCGTCATGTATCAGTCTCTGCTATGCAACATATTGCCTCCAGTCTTGCTTTACCTCAGTCACAGGTCAGAGCAATAGTTGATTTCTATTCGTTTCTCTCAGAAGAGCCTTTAGGTCTTTTCGATGTTAGGTTCAGTGATTCAATTACTGATCACATGCTGGGGAGTCGTGAAATGCTTTCATTGCTGGCCAATGAGATCGGGATTAATGTAGGTGAGACCAGAAGCGACGGTGTTGTGAGTCTTAATGTGACCTCATGTACTGGGCTTTGTGATCAGGGGCCGGCTGTCATAATTAATGGCTATGCGGTATCGGCTTTAACTCCTGATCGTGTTTATCAGATCGCAGATCTTATCAATAATTGTGTGCCTCACTCACAATGGCCAACCCAACTGTTTCATATCAATAACAATATTCATCGTGAAGGTCCTCTACTGTCTGAGAAAGTTCATGAGGGAGCGGCCCTTGCCAAAGCCGCTAGTTTAGGTCCAGAGAAGGTATTAGATGAGCTCGAGTTGTCTGGGCTCAGAGGTCGTGGTGGAGCAGGGTTTGGTACGGCAAGTAAATGGCGCTATTGCCGCGACGCAATAGCAGAGACTGAATTCGAGGGTGAGTCCTACCATAAATATGTTGTGTGTAACGCGGATGAAGGGGAGCCTGGAACTTTCAAGGACCGGGTTCTCTTAGAAAGTCGCGCACATGATGTTTTTGAGGGTATGACACTATGTGCCTTTGTTACGGGAGCCAGAAAAGGCTTCATTTATCTTCGAGGTGAGTATCGGCATCTTTATAAGCACCTTTTGCAGACCCTTGAAACACGGAGAGAAAAAGGATTGATAGGGAAGTCAATTCTGGGGCAACCGGCCTTCGATTTTGACATAACAATACATCTCGGTGCTGGGGCCTATGTTTGTGGTGAAGAAACGGCTTTGATCGAATCGCTGGAAGGAAAGCGGGGTATTCCTAGGAATAGGCCGCCTTATCCGGTAACGCATGGATATTTGGGGTATCCCACTGTTATCAACAATGTAGAGAGCTTCTTTGCTGTTACAAGCATTGTTCTTAAAGGAGGCGCCTTTTTTGCTGCGCAAGGTACTGCCAAGTCAAAAGGTAGCAAATTGCTCAGTATTTCTGGAGATTGTGCTCGGCCAGGAATCTATGAGTATGTATTTGGAGTGAAGATTTCTAAGATTCTTGCAGATTGTGGTGCAGAGGGTACGTTGGGCGTCCAAGTGGGGGGGCCATCAGGGACCTTTATCTCTTCTCGAGACTTTGATCGGCGGTTGGCATTCGAAGATTTATCGACGGGAGGGTCATTCATTATCTTTAACAAGACTAGAGATCTTTTGGCGATTGTGCAGAACTTCACTCGTTTTTTTGAGCATGAGAGTTGTGGTTTTTGCACTCCCTGCAGAGTAGGAACCAGTTTAGTCCGCAGAATCTTCGACAAAATCGTCGCCGGTCATGGCACAACGATGGATCTTCAAGAGATTACTGAACTATCTCGCCAAGTCTCTGCGTCTAGCCATTGCGGTCTTGGTCAAGCGGCGACGAATCCCATTTTGAACACGTTGGACCGATTTCCTGAGGTCTATCAATCTAGACTGAGTGATCTGAACTTTCAGCCAGGCTTTGACTTGGATGAGGCGCTTTCAGCGGGGAGGGAGTTCTCGGGTCGAGATGATGAAAATGCACATATTCATTCTTATGAATAGTGTCTATTTGATGGGTAAACTTAATGAATTCTGGATATTTAACGATTGATGGCCGGATAGTCCCCTTTGAGAAGGGGCAGACCATCATAGAGGCATCGACTAGGGCAGGGATTTATATTCCTCATCTGTGTCACAACCCCGATTTTGAGCCCCACGGTAGTTGCAAGGTTTGCACCGTTAACGTGAATGGCCGAAATTGTTCTGCATGCACAATGCCTGCCGTTGATGGACAAAACATCTTAAGCCAAACAGAGGCGCTTAATAGTCTCCGTCACACCATAATTCAGATGTTGTTTGTGGAGGGGAACCATTTCTGTCCGGGGTGTGAAAAAACAGGGAGCTGTGATTTACAGGCTCTAGGTTACTACCTAAATATGACTGACTTGCACTTTGAGCCAATGTTTCCTCACCGTGAAGTTGACGCTTCGCACCCGGATATTTTACTGGACAGAGATCGTTGTATCCTTTGTGGCCTGTGTGTTCGAGCGAGCAAAGAGATCGACTTAAAAGATGCTTTTGGTCTTTCTGGCCGTGGACTTAAGAGTTATCTTTCAATCAACTCTGAAAGTGGTTTATTGCGAGATACAGATATTTCGATTGAGGATCGTGCGGTACATGTTTGTCCTGTCGGTGCGCTCTTAGTCAAGCGCAAGGCATACGAGATTCCTATAGGTAAGAGACTTTATGATGCTGACCCTATCTCTTGGGTACGACTAAGGTCCGAATTAGATTCTGAGGAAGGATGTGTTGATGACGGCTAAATTAAAGCTTGCCACAACTTCTTTGGCGGGCTGCTTTGGCTGCCATATGTCATTTCTGGATATCGACGAACGGATACTGAATCTATGTGAGCTGGTTGAATTTGATAGAAGCCCCCTGACAGATATTAAACATTGTTCTCCTAGGGTGGACATCGGTTTGATAGAAGGAGGGGTCTGCAATGCAGAAAATGTTCACACCTTACGTGAGTTCAGAGCATCTTGCAGAACCCTTGTGGCTGTAGGTGCTTGTGCGATCAACGGGGGTATACCTGCTCTGCGTAATCATTTATCACTTAAAGACTGTTTTAGCTCTGTGTATTTAGATGGGCTTGGCGTCGTGAATCCACAAATTCCTGATGATCCTGAGTTGCCCCTGCTCCTTGATAAGGTTTATCCAATACAGTCTGTTGTTAAAGTGGATTATTTCCTTCCGGGATGTCCACCCTCTGCGGAAATGTTTTGGTATTTTCTTACCGAGCTGTTTTCTGGACGAGAACCATGTTTCCCTTCGCAAATGATGCATTATGATTAACGTGTGATCTTCTATGAGCTGCAGGATAGAGCGCAATTTCCAGAGGCTTTGCGAAAATTCTCCGGCTGCTTTTCTGAGAGCGACTCGAATGAGTGTTGTTCCTCATATGGGTTGCGAAGTACTTCTGCTAGAGTCATCACCATAGAAAAATCCCCTGATTCCGCCTTTTCTATCGCCTGCTGAGCAAGGTAATTTCTGAGAATGAATTTCGGATTACTGCGATTCATGAGTGCGATCCTCTGTTGATTGCTCATCTCGCTAACCTGAACTTTTTTCACGTAAGTTCTAACCCATGAATCTAAGCGGCACCAGTCTTCCTCAGAGAATGACGCAGAGTCGTAAAAAGCAGGTTTGAGAGGGGCCAACAACACGGCTCTGTTATGCTGAGTCCTATCAACTTCCAATTCTGCTAACTTTCTGAAGAATACGGTCATGTCGATTCTTAATGATTGCAAAATATTAAAAAGCTCTTCACAGAATGAGGTGTCTGAATCAGTTCCGCCCAGTGTAACGCCCAGTTTTTTAGCTAGAAGTTGATGCCACGTATTTTCAACGCGATGCGAAAAAAGGTCGAGTCCATTCAATAGTTCTTCTGGTGCCTTAACGAGTGGTGAGATGGCTCTCGCCAGCTGGAAAAGATTCCACTTGGCTATTTCTACTTGAAAGCGAAATCGGTAACGCTTGACCGAGTTATCACTAAGGTTTGGTGTCCAGTTTTCGTCGTATTGGTCTAACCACCCAAAAGGCCCATAGTCGATAGTGTCGCCCGTAATAGCCATGTTATCGGTATTCATGACACCATGTACAAAGCCAACTCTTTTCCACTCAGCGATTAGTCGAGCAGTACGCTCACAAATCTCAAAGAACCATTGTGTATATATATCGGAGGATGGGGCGCCTAAATGTGGGAATTGGTGGATGATCGTGTAATCAGCCAGACGCTTTAAGCACTCTATGTCTCCCCTAGCTGCGTATAGCTCGAAATGACCGAATCTTACAAAAGAAGTGGCTGTTCTGCATACGATAGCCCCCGGCTCGAGTCGTGGGTTTCCATCATAGAGAAGGTCCCTAACAACCGAGTTTCCTGTCTGAATAATGCTCAATGCACGAGTAGTAGGTACACCCAGGTGATACATCGCCTCGCTAGCAAGAAACTCACGAATGGAAGATCTTAAAACGGCGAAGCCGTCACCCATGCGCGAATAGGGTGTTGGGCCTGAGCCCTTGATTTGAACAGATAACATCTGGCCATTTTGGGTTTCTAACTCGCCCAAATTAATGCAACGCCCGTCACCCAGTTGCCCCGCCCATGTTCCAAACTGGTGCCCCCCATAACAACTAGCATAAGGCTTCATTCCATCCAGAATGATGTTTCCTGAGAATAGGCCAGTGAATAGTGGGCTGTTGCAGAACTCTGGCTTTAGCCCTAGGTCATTCGCGAGCTCAGTTGAGTAAGCTATTAGATTGGGCGAGGACGCTTTAGCTGGTTTAACGAAAGAGTAACAGGCCCCGTAAACACCTCGCCGGTAGTTGGACATTTCTGGGTCGCCGGGAAGAGCCTTGATGAAGTGGTCATGGAATTTTAGAGGTGAAATTAAGCCATCATCGGTCAGGGATTTCATAGGATTCTCTTAGAGCCATCTCAAGCTGGATATCGTGGGCCAAAGCTTTTATGTGTGGTTTTTCTCGAAGGCTTCAGGGATTTGCTTTTTAATGAAGATCCTCGTCAGTTACAGTTTCGCATAAAGACTTAACGATACGCTCCATCTTCATGAATCGCGAGCCTTTGACCAGAATTGTTGAGTTTTGTTTTGAGAGGGAATTAATGCAATCAATTAATGGCTCGATTGATTCGAAATGAATGCCTAGTTTAGTTCCATTCTGGTTAAAACTGCTTATGGAATTTCGAGAGAGCTCCCCAAGTGCGAGGAATAAATCAATACCCATACTCTTTGCATAGGCTCCAATCTCTTTGTGGAATTCAGATCCTCGCTGACCGACTTCGCCCATATCGCCCAAAATTAAAACTCTCTCACCATCTAAGGAGGATAGAAGATCAATGGCTGCAATTACAGAGTCCGGGTTGGCGTTGTAGGTGTCATCAATTAAAAGAGACCCTGACAGCGTTGTCCTTGGAACACACCGACCTTTAACGGGGGAGAAGCTTTCCAGTCCTTCCTTGATGCTCGCTATTGAGATGCCTGCTGCGTAAGCAGAAGTTGCGGCTGCAAGGGCGTTATGTGCATTATGAGAACCATACAGGTAAAGATTGATATTTATTTCCGTCCCTTGAATATTGGCTTTTAGTTCCATGCCCAATGGGTTTGCGGTATATGAGCCTCTTATCTGTGCTTTCTTTTTAAATCCAAAGTCCATAACCTTTCGTCCGCATGCAAGCGAACGCCAAGTCTCAACACACTCGTCATCGGAGGGAAAAACGGCGACGCCGGCCTTTTCTAGCATGGTAATCACTTGGCCGTTCTCATGAGCCGTCGCTTCAACACTGCCAAGGTATTCTTGGTGCTCGCGTTGTGCGTTATTAATTAAGGCAACGGTAGGACGAACTAATTGGGCTAGGTATTCGATTTCTCCGGGGTGATTCATGCCGAGCTCGACAACTGAAAACCTATGTTGCTGCTGCATTCTGAATAGTGTCAGGGGAACACCAATGTCATTATTCAAATTGCCTCTGGTAGCCAGATAGCCTTGATCACCAACTTCTGCGCGAAGGATAGATGCAATCATCTGGGTAACGGTCGTTTTGCCGTTACTACCCGTTACAGCGATTACGGGATGTTCAAACTGGCTCCGCCAAGCGGCAGCAGCCAGACCTAAGGCGACTTTTGTATCTGGAACGATTATTTGAGAGATCTTAGCCATGGACGGGGTTTCGATAACTATGGCTATGGCGCCCCCTTGAATTGCTTGGTCCAGAAAGTCATGCGCGTCATACCGCTCACCTCTAAGCGCAAAGAAGAGGCATCCTTCTGGGAGTGATCGGGTATCAGTGGATACCGTTAGAAATTCTAGGCTAGGATCACCAAGGACTTTTGCACCCGGAATTGCGCTAGCGATTTGGCCAAGAGTCATCATGCTTTTACCTGTTCAGCAATAGAGGGGGTATATGTTAAGAAACCTTGGGTTCATCCTTGTGAGCGGCTCTGGTCAAACGATCATGCACGGCGAGCCACGCTTCCGAGTCTTCCGGAGGCTTCTCAATAAGTATTAGGTCCACGCCTATTCTGTCCAACTCGCGAAGAGAAGCGTATAGCTCTTTTCCATAGTTATCTGGAGAGATTGGCATGGTAATGTGGTGGACGTTCTTCTGAGCTAGCTCTTCAGTCGTCCTATGAGATAGGGACATAACGGCTATACGAACACGAGACTCCGTCAGCGAGAGTATGCGCTCGTTTAGATGTTCAATCTTAGATAACTCTATGGGTGTTTCAGGGGCGTAATGTGATTCAAGGGTTCCAGATGCCCTGATGGTCGTGTTCACTGAAGGGCTTTCTATGGTTGTTTGTAGGGTTGCTTCAAGATCAGACTTCCTGATCGATCCGGGCCGCAATAGGATGGCTCTGTTTCCAACCAGACTTAGAATTGTGGATTCTAGTCCTACCTGACAACTTCCTCCGTCCAGGATCAATTTAATTGAATCTCCAAACTCCTCATATACGTGATCACTTTGAGTTGGACTCACCCGGCCAAATCGATTGGCAGATGGGGCCGCGATACCTCCGCCAAATTGTTTTAGGAGTTTCTGTGCAACAGGGTGACTAGGGATCCGAATGCCAACACTATCCTGCCCTCCGGTGACCTCAAGCGGTGCGTTTCCTCTCTCAAGTATTAAGGTAAGTGGCCCCGGCCAAAATTTCTGTGACAGTTGTTCTACGCAGAGGGGTATATTTCTGGCCCAATAATCTATCTGGCTAATGTCTGCCAGGTGGATAATGAGAGGGTGGTTTGAGGGGCGCCCTTTAAGCGCATAAATCTTATTAATCGCGCTGGGGTCACTGGCATTGGCCCCCAATCCGTATACGGTTTCAGTTGGAAAGGCTACGATTTGGCCATCGTGAAGAAGGTCTACGGCGAGATCTAAGTCAGATTGGTTCATTTTATTAAGCTTTATATTTCCCCCTCGCTGATGGGGGCTGAATTATTTGCAGAACTGAGTGCCTTTTTGAATGAATTCAATTTTGTAGCCATCTGGATCTTCAACAAACGCTATTACTGTTGTTCCGAACTTCATCGGCCCCGCTTCTCTAATGACTTTTCCGCCTTGTTGTTTGACCAAGTCGCATGCTTGGTATGCGTCGTCTACTTCTATGGCGATATGGCCAAAAGCATCTCCTAGAGTGTAGTGTTGTGTGTCCCAATTATAGGTCAATTCAATAACGGCGCTTGTTTGCTCGTCTTGGTAACCCACAAAACAAAGGGTGAACCGACCGTCACTATAGTCTTGTCTCCTAAGCTCACTCATTCCGAGTACACCAACGTAAAAGCCTAATGAGCGTTCAAGATTACTGACTCTAAGCATGGTGTGAAGTAGTCTCATCTCTAGCGGGTCTCCACATAAGGGTGATTGGTTCGGGTCTCTCGAAAGAAAAATAAATAATGAGGGGCATTGAATCGTACCCTAAGGTACTGGTATTTGAATGATACTGTCTATTTCAAGATCCTTAAGGTAGGCGCGAACTTTTACTGCATCGGGGATGGTTTTATAGGGGCCCAGCTTAAGCCTATACCAAGCGGCATGTTCGAGCTTAATAAGCTCTAGCTTAGGTTTCAAACCAGAAGACTCTTCAAGCCCCTTCTTTAGCCTTTCTGCTAGAGTTCGTTCTGTGAAAGATCCGAGTTGAAGGTAAAAGAGTCCCGGGGTGGGTTGTTTTCCAAGGCTTACTTTACGAGTTTCGTTGGTGATATCAGTTTCGGAAAGCTCTTTTTCTAAGTCTGGTAGGAGTTTGTAAAAACTAAATTGCAGCTTCTGTTTGTGTTCTCCCCTTGCAAGAACAACATTCACCTCTTCTGATTGTGCGGCTGGTTCAAGAGGGTTCAGGACCGATCGGACCCCAAGAATAATTGCTATCGCTAAGAAACCAATAATCACAATCCAGCGTAACGAAACACGTTTTGGTTTGGGTCTGAATGCCGGTACTCGGTGCTTTAAGTCCTTAGCCATAATGCTACATAGACTCAGGTGTGCTCACATCTAAGAGCTTTAGGCCGTTAGCAATTACCTGACGCACTGCAGCGATAAGGTTGAGTCTGGCGTCTCTGAGAGAGGTATCTGCAACCAGAAACTGGTGGGCATTATAGTAAGCATGAAGCTCGGTAGATAAGTCTCTTAAATAATGGATGAGATGATGTGGAGCGTGCTGAAGCGCTGACTGTTCAAGAAGCTCTGGGTACCGAGATAAAGAACTAATAAGAGCCAGCTCATGGTTTTCAACAAGGCGATCTAAATTATCCATGCCACCCAAAACATCTCTAGGATAGTTCTTCTCACTCAGTTGTCGGAACACACTGCAAACTCGGGCGTGAGCGTATTGCACGTAGTAGACGGGATTTTCATTCGTCTTTGACGTTGCAAGCTTTAGGTCGAAGTCCATGTGCTGATCTGACTTCCTCATTACATAAAAGAAGCGAGCAGCATCTTTGCCAACTTCTTCACGAAGTTGGCGGAGCGTCACAAAGTCACCGGAGCGTGTCGACATCTGAACCTTTTCCTCACCCCGGTAAAGAACTGCAAATTGAACCAAGAGGACATCTAGTTTGCTTTTGTCACCACCCAGGGCCTCGAGGGCTGCCTTCACGCGAGGTATATAACCATGGTGATCGGCCCCCCAGATGTTAATGATCTGATCATATTGTCTATCAAGTTTGTTCATATGATAGGCAATGTCGGATGCAAAATAGGTCATTTGACCGTTTTCACGGATAACCACTCTGTCTTTTTCATCGCCCAATCTACTGGATGCAAACCATGTGGCTCCGTCTTTCTTATAAAGATAGCCGGCTCCTTTCAATCTATTGAGTGCTTTTTCAACAGCTCCAGAATCTGATAGCTGAAGCTCAGAGAACCAAGAGTCAAATTCAACCCCAAATTCTTCGAGATCTTCTTTAATATCTAAGAGAATAGAGTCAAGGCCTGCATTGAAGACCAATCGGTAGTCGTTATGACCGAGAAGACTTTTGCACCTTGTAACTATCTCATCAATATGAGCTTCTTTATCCCCACCATCGGGCTCGTCAGGTGTTATACCCGTGAAAACCAGATCGGTCTTTCTTTCGAATTGGGCACCGAACGCCGAAGCCAGGTGATGCGCAATGCCTCTAACATAGTCTCCCCTGTAGCCATTGCTTGGAAATGGGAAGCATCCACCTTGGAGCTCAAGGTATCTGAGCCAAACGCTTGCCGCCAATATGTCCATCTGACGACCAGCGTCATTCACATAATACTCGCGGTCTACCTCAAAGCCGGATGATTCGAGTAAATTTGCAACCACTGCACCGTAAGCGGCCCCTCTTCCGTGTCCCACATGTAATGGTCCAGTTGGGTTCGCCGAAACAAATTCAACTTGAACCTTGCGCCCCCTGCCTATGAGACTTTTGCCGAAACTAGTTCCTTCTTCATGAATACGCTTGATAACGCCGAATTGAGCTGATGGGGCTATGAAGAAATTTATAAATCCAGGCCCAGCGATTTCAATCTTAACGATACAGTCGTCAGCGGGGATGGCTCCGACTATCGATTTAGCTAGCTGTTGAGGGTTAGTTCGAGCGCTTTTTGCCAGGCTCATCGCAAGGTTAGTTGCAAAGTCGCCATGCTCAGGGTCTCGAGCTCTTTCAACCAGGATATTTAGCTCAATATCTTTTGGGATAACCAAACTTTTTTGAAGTTGAGTGACTGCAGCGTGGAGCAGACCTTCCAGTCTCTTTTTCATGAATTATAAATGTTGATTTTGGGTTGCTATTTGTGGCTATTATCCTGAAATCAACCCATTGGCGCCAATGAAAGTCTGTTTAGTTTGCTTGCGACTGTTGGCGTTCGCGCTGTAATCGTCTCAGATCTGCGTCTCTTCGCTCGATTAGTCGGTCAGTTTTTTTTCGAAGCCAGGCTAGATCCTCTCTTAGCGTGTCGTTATCCGGGAAGTCTATAGCAAGTCGTTCTATAATTCCGCGCGCTTTTTGGTACCGTTCGATGGCATGGTCGATTTCTTTACTGCTTTCAGATAGTAGCCCCAATTTGATTTCAACTACGCCGATATCCCTTCGCTTGATTCCAGAAAAAGCAGGCTGGTTTTCAGGGTTCTGAGCGATCTCCAGAAAACGAATGAAATGTGTCTTCGCCGCCGAGGAATCATCAAGACCACTCAATGTGTCTCCAATATTATTGTGACAAACAGCCATATTTCTACTTGCGTTTGCATCATGGGGCTCAAGCTTAGAGGCCATTTCTGCAATAGCTAATCCTTTTTCGTAGCGGCTTAAGGCTCCAGAGAGGTCATCCCTCGATTTAAGCAGGTCACCAATCAAATTGTGTACTGAACCCGGCGATCGAACGTAGGATGGCAGTTCAGGGAATTTTTCGGACAAAGAAGTGAAAACAGGTAGAGCATGGTTTAAAGCCGTCATGGCATGCTCAGTATCATTAAGGCGGATATAAAGACTTGCGAGTCTTTCGTAGCTGGAGGCCAATTCGAATTGTAGTTGGCTGTCCTCTGGTAGTTCCTGCGCGAGTTTCAAGCATATGCCATGAGCTGCCCGGAAACTTTGCAGTGCACCTTCAATGTCATGAAGGTCAACCAGTATCTTTCCTATTTTGGTATGTAGGCGAAGATGGTCTTGAAGGGGTTCAACGCCATTACTTACCTGTTTCGAAAGGAAGGATCGTACCCCTAGGCTTTTTCTATAGTGATCCAATGCTGCACTCAGGTCTCCGCCAAGTTGTGCTAGGGTTCCGAGTTGCTCTTGTACTTTCGCAAAGTCACGTTGACGAGAGTTATTATGTGGGTCGAGGGCCATTGAGCGAACAAGATATGCGCTTGCTGACCTGTACAGTTTAATAGCTCTATCAATATCGCCATGATTGAGGTCCATATCAGCAAGATAAAATGCTAGCCGAATGCGCCCAGTAATTTCTGCTGCTGTATCTTCGGGGTGAATTTGACGTTCACGTATGTCTTCGAGAAGCTTATGGCCGTGGGGTGCCACCTCAGCAAGATCACTCCAATTGTCTGTAGCGGCGCAGTTTTCTGCTATTAGGTAAAGCGCTTGAAGTGCAGCCTCACGCAGCGTGTTTTGTTTTTCTTCTGCTGGGAAGAATTTGGCCACGGCTTTAACTGCTGCTGGATAAAACTTGATGCTACCGTCGGTGCGTTCTGCAAGAGCAAAAGATATAAGTGAATCAGCGGCTTTCTCAATATGAGCGCTCGCTTCTTCTGGTGCCATAGGCTCTTCTTTTGGCTCATTTAGGAAAATAGTGAATAGATCTTCCTTGCGGTCTTCAAGACTCAATCCGCTCAGCAGAAAGCAATTTGTAATAAACTCGATAGGAGCCTCGTGGTCATCCAGTTGATTAGCAAGTAGAAGCAGGTTCCTGGCGGGGCTTTTGAGTGCATTGAGGGCTTCGAGTAAGAGCGCGGTTGCCTGGTGCTCTTGTCCAGATGGAAGCTCATCCGAAATTGCCTTTGCAAGTTCGTTAGTGCTTTTGCTGCGTTTTTCCAGTTTCTGAAGAATGCTTGTAAACGCTGAACGTTTGTTTTGAAACTTTTCTCCTGCCAGAGCGCCAGCCATAACAATAAAGCGAGGATGTCTCCCTAACTCTTCCATAAGCCATCCAATGGTTTCAAGATCATCTGATCTGGAGTGGATTTTTCCTCGGGTAACGAGGAAAGTCCCTGCTTCCTCAGACAGAGCAGGAATATGGATGGGTTCTGCCCGCTGATCGTAGCGCTGACTTCGGCTAACTAAGAGTGTTCTCCCTAATTTCCCTGTGTTGTCGGGTGCGAGCCATTGTGAGAGGGCAGGGCCATTAATGCCTTCTGGGATTTCGTCGACAATCCACAAAAATGGCTCCGCGCGGGACTCGAAAAAAGAGCTAACTTTGGATATTAGCCAGGCAAGGGTGCAGTCGTGAGGAGCGCTCACATCAGGCTGTAAGTTTCTGTAAAGGTGCAGTAGTTGAGACTTGAGCGCTGGGTTTTGATCAAGATCACTTAAGCTGGATACCGGTTTGGCATTTCGAGCACTGATTTTGTAGACGCCACTAGGATAGGCCCCTGCGAATCGGAACACATATTCTCTGACAAGAGATGTTTTTCCATGACCCGATGCGGCGGACACGACTAATGTTGGGCAAGGCCCGTATAAGCGGCCTGTCGGGTGCAATCCGTAGTGTATGTCCCAAAGCTCTCGTTCCCGGCCAATGAAGTGGGCGGGTGCCCTAGTTAGTTGATCATAGGGCTCTAGCCAGCCGTCTTGTTTAATAGGATAAAGATCACCTATATTGCCGCATAGTTCTTGGGTCACGGATTTAATTCTTTGGGCTATCTCCAGAAAGTCATCTGTGTTCAGTGAGCCAGAAGCATTCGCGATGATATGCTCCCTAAGGGGGAGAGGGTAGATGTGCTTTAAACCGATCTCAGGGTTGATCATGAGAATGCGGTTGGTTGAGGTGCCTGCAGCGTTGTTTTGTGCTACGTAGGCCATAGCTAGATGAGTTTGGCACGAGCGGGAATTGAAAAATCCCTCTGATCCCCAGCCAAGGAAGATTTTGGAAGTGGCTAGTTTGGGTTGTAGCCCCGGACTCTGGTCACCCTCCTCAGCACATGAAGAGACCCCTATAGATGCTAGGGCGCTCGTTAGTCGTTTGACCTGCGCTGCGGAAACATGGTCGTGGCTAATAAAAACGTCATGGGGGCCGGACAAAGCCGCTGCTCCTGCCTTGTTTAGTTATCTGATGATACCTGTTGTAATGCCAGTATATCCATTGTTTTTATTCCTTGGATTGGTTTATGTCTTATCTGGATAATACCAACAGGAACTTTCAATCATCATATTAAGAATTTGCGATTATCTTTTGGCTGGGATAGTTAAAAAACGGAGTCAAATTTATTGTGAATGCCTCTCCTAGTTGGCGGCTTGATTTGGTCGATTTGAAGACGGTCAAATTGTCTTTGATGGGTGACTGGACTCTTCAATATGCCGAAGGGCAGAAAGTCGAAGACATCTTAATCGCTCTTTCCAGGTTTTCGAGAGATTCTTTGTTCATCCTAGACTCTTCAGGGCTTAATAAGTGGGATAGCGCCCTTATGGTTTTTTTGCTTGAGTTTGTGAAAACGGTCAACGCTCGCTCATTGAATTTGGATATTTCAGGTTTACCAAAAGGAGTGCTCGATCTAATCAATCTGGCATCTGAGGTTCCTGAGCGAAAAGGTTCGGAAAAGAAAAAGTCATCCAATGATTGGCTTACATTGATAGGTAATGCCGGCGGCAGGCTAATTCAAGATGGTTTAAGGCTTACTGAGTTTTTGGGCGACTCAGCTAATTCGTTTAGGGGCTTCTTATTCGGTCGGGCGCGTTTTAGGGCAATAGATTTTTGGTTGCAAGTTCAGGAATGTGGGCCCTCGGCCCTTCCTATTGTGACCTTGATTAGTTTACTAGTCGGACTCATTCTCGCATTTGTTGGTGCCGTTCAGCTCGCCCTTTTTGGGGCGCAACTTTATATCGCTGACTTGGTGGTTTTAGGCATGATGCGTGAAATGGGTGCGCTCATGACGGCTGTAATTATGTCGGGACGGTCGGGAGCTGCATTCGCTGCCCAAATCGGAACGATGAATGTTAATTTGGAAATCTCAGCGTTAAAGGTGATGGGCTTTCCCCCTATGGATTTTCTTGTGCTACCCAGAATGCTAGCTCTTGTGATAGTTATGCCGCTTTTATGTATCTATTCCGATCTATTAGGGGTCATAGGCGGAGGTCTGGTTAGTGTGGCGTTCTTTGATATTCCTGTTACCCAGTTCTTGCACAGAACCGCGGGCGCTGTCCATCTTGCCGACTTCTTCATCGGTATGTTTAAAGCGACTATCTTTGGTGCTTTGATTGCATTAGCGGGTTGTGCAAGAGGTATGCAGTGTGGCAGAACCGCCTCTTCGGTTGGGGATGCGGCAACTTCTTCGGTTGTAACGGCCATTGTTTTTATCGTAGTGGCTGACTCTGTGATAACCCTAGTTTGTGATCGCCTTCATATATAGATAAGTAATTAAGATGCCTGACCCTGTCGTCACCGTTGAGAATCTTACAATGGCCTATGATGGGTTTGTCATTCAACGTGACTTGAGCTTTGAGATCAATAGAGGTGATATCTTCATGATCATGGGGTCTAGCGGTTGTGGTAAGAGCACACTACTTTTACACCTGGTCGGATTATTGGCCCCAGAAAAAGGCGATATACGTTACGGCTCAGAGAGTTTATTTAGGGCCTCATCATCCGAACGAGAGCGGTTAATTCGGAGAATAGGGGTTCTTTTTCAGAGTGGGGCACTTTTAAGCTCCATGACACTCGCCGAAAATATCTCCCTTCCTTTGGCTGAGTTCACGAAACTTTCTTCGGGTAAAATCAGGAAAATTGCTTCCTATAAACTCGCGTTAGTAGGACTTGCTGGCTTTGAAGATTATTACCCTTCAGAGATTAGCGGAGGCATGCAAAAGCGAGCTGGATTAGCGCGAGCCATGGCTCTGGATCCTGAAATTCTGTATTTCGACGAGCCATCTGCAGGGCTTGATCCAATTAGTGCGAAACTGTTAGATGATTTGATAAAGAACTTACGGGATAGTCTTGGTGCAACAGTGGTAGTTGTTTCCCATGAGCTGCCCAGTATTTTTTCAATAGGAACTAACTCAATATTTTTAGACACCACGTCTCGAACCTCAATTGCGAGTGGGTCGCCAAAAAAGCTCTTACAGGAAACAAAGGATCCTAGAGTGAAACGTTTTTTGACCCGCGATTCAAGTGGCTAAGGCAAAGGGGGTGTGAGTGAGTAAACAAGTCAGCCCTATGGCAGTAGGCACTTTCATATTGAGTGGATTAGGACTGCTCATTTTAGCTGTGCTGATCTTTGGGAATGGGCAGCTCTTCAAGCCCAAAATACGTTGGGTAGTGTATTTCGATTCATCGCTCAATGGCCTAAATGTTGGGGCGCCGGTAAAGGTTCAAGGAGTTGAGGTTGGAATTGTAAAAGAAATACATCTCCAGCTGGATGCGGCGAGCACTAGGCTATGGAAGCCGGTCGTTCTTGAGATAGAACCTGGTCGAGTAGGAAATGTGGATGGAAGTCCTCTTATGTTGCCTTTGACCTCAAGTGCGCGACACAAAATGATGGAGGGCTTAATTGAAACAGGGCTTAGAGCTAGACTTGAAGTACAGAGCATCTTAACTGGCCTTTTGTATGTAAACCTCGATTTCGTCAAAGACCAGCCCGCTAGGCTGACAGGTTTAAAATATGATGGTTTGCCAGAGGTTCCCTCTGTTCCCCCTAGAGTGGATGAAGTACTTGGAACTATCGAGGAACTCGCGAAAAAGATTAACAATATGCCGATAGAAACGCTGATCTCTGATCTTGCTGCCACGGTTCAAGAAGTTCGTGTCATTACCTCTTCTGAAGAAACGAAACGTTCAAGAATTGCGCTCACAAAAGCGTTAGAGGATGCGCAGCAGATGCTGGCTAAACTGGATAAGCAGCTACCCGATCTTATTGGTGATCTTGGTCAGGCTTCCAGGAGTGTTAATCTGACGGCAGACGAAACCACTAAGTTGATAAAGGATGTTCATGGCCAGATCCTTCCTCTCATTCAGTCTGCGGATAGGGCGCTTCTGAATGCCTCCGCGACCTTAGAAAATATTTCGGCCCTTACTGAAGCTGATTCCAGTTTGCATGGTGCTGTGGAGGAGCTAAGGGATGCTGGGCGTTCCATCAAAGTGCTCTCAGATTATCTTGAGCGTCATCCAGACGCCATTGTCTTTGGTAAACCAGATTGAATAAGTTGTGATCGGTTCAAACATTTATTATGAGTGAGCTAAATGAATAGAGTCCTGAATATAATCCTGATTGTTTTTTTAGGCATCCAATCTGGATGCTTTCGAGCAAATAAATCGGAAGATCAACTCTATATGCTTCGCTCGGAAACCATTCCAGCTAATTTAATCGTCTCAGATGGTGATCCGCTTTTGGTGCTTAGTCCTGTCAAAGTTGCCTCATATCTCGACAGGCCTCAGATGGTTGTGGCTTTATCAGAACAGGAGTTCAGGCTTTCTGAGAGTCACCGTTGGGCTGATAGGTTAGATGTAAATATCGGTAGAGTTTCTACCCAAAACCTATCGCATTTACTGCCGAAGATGAGGGTCAGCAATCAGCCCGTTTCAAGGGATATTAGGCCTGATTACCAAGTTTCAATTGTTGTGGAAGATATGCATTCTGGCCCGAAAGACGAATTGATCTTTGAGGCTTCTTGGATGTTGCGCACATCTAGTGGAAAGATTGTTAATCGACGATTCTCTTGCAAGCTGCCTGTAATGCAAGAAGATTTCTCTGTGGTTGTTGAGGCAGAAAGTCAGTGCGTTTATCGGTTAAATAAAGAGATTGCAAGTGCAGTAGTTAATCATTAGGTGTTTAGAGAAGCAATATAGACCGGTAGGTCGCCGCGTTTTTGGGCTTTAACTATTTTAGGCGATTTTTATGGCGAAAAAGTTTGGAGCTGGGTATGTGATGGCGCCGGGAAACCCCCTCCCTCAGGGCGTCCATTTACTGAAGGGTGGTGTGAATTTTGCCCTATTTAGTCGTCATGCAAGAAAAGTGTGGTTGCTACTCTATGATCGCCCAGACGCTGATGTGCCTTTCGTATCTTTTGAGTTGGATCCGCGCTGCAATAAAACAGGCGATATTTGGCATGTACTTGTAAAGGGCGCATCGAGCGGGCTAATTTACGCCTTCCGTGTCGACGGGCCAAATGAGCCAGAGCGTGGCCATCGATACGACGCCAGCAAAGTCTTGCTCGATCCTTATGCAACAGCTCTTGCGGGCCAGAACAGATTCGACCCTCCTGAGCGGCATGCTCCGAAGCCATGCCGAAAGAAAACACCATTTAAATCAACTGCGGTTAAATGTCTTGTGACCGAAAGTGGTTTTGACTGGCAGGATGATCGTTCACCCAATCATGCCTGGTCGGATTTGGTGATTTACGAGACACATGTTCGTGGACTAACCATTCATCCTTCTGCAGGTGCGCAGTCGCCAGGAACCTTTCTAGGGGTTATAGAGAAGATCGATTATTTCCGAGAGCTTGGTGTGAATGCAATCGAATTTATGCCCTTGCAAGAGTTTAATCCGAAGGAAGTAACGGCGGTTAATCCAGATACTGGAGAGAGGTTAACGAACTTTTGGGGTTACAACACAGTCGGTTTCTTTGCTCCTTTCGAAGGCTATGCCTCGGGAAGCTATCCTGGTTGCCAGGTTGATGAATTTAAGACCATGGTAAAGGCTCTACATAAGGCGGGAATCGAGGTCTTGCTTGATGTTGTTTTTAATCATACAGCCGAGGGAGATGAAACTGGCCCAACAATTAACTTCCGTGGCCTAGATAACAGCATTTATTACATTCTCGAAGAGGATAAGCGTCGATATAAAAACTATTCTGGTTGCGGCAACACTATGAACTGTAATCATCCTGTCGTTCGGAATTACATTCTAGACTGCTTGCGATATTGGGTTGTAGAAATGCATGTGGATGGGTTTAGGTTTGATCTTGCCTCCATTCTGGGAAGAAGTAGAGATGGAAGTTTGGTCCCAAATCCGCCTCTCTTAGAGCAGATAGCGGAGGATCCAATATTAAGGGGGGTGAAGCTTATTGCTGAAGCTTGGGATGCTGGTGGAGCCTATTTGGTTGGGCGGTTCCCTGGGGAGCGTTGGTCTGAGTGGAATGGGCTATTTAGAGATGACATTCGTCGTTATTGGCGCGGAGACTCAGCTATGGCAGGCGCCTTTGCCAGTCGAATCTGTGGAAGTGCTGATATTTATGAGCACAGTGGCAAAGCCCCAGTAAACAGTATTAATTTCGTTACATGCCACGACGGTTTCACGCTGAGTGATATGGTTAGTTTCGCTTGCAAGCACAATCTGGCGAACGGAGAAGAAAATCGTGATGGGTGTGGGGAAAGCTATAGCGCTAACTATGGTGTTGAGGGCCCGACAAAGGATCCGGAGATCTGCTTAATTCGTAAGAGGCAGATGAGAAATTTAATGGCCACTCTCTTTCTTTCCCGAGGTGTGCCTATGATGCTAGGTGGTGATGAGTTTTGCAGAACCCAAAAAGGCAATAACAACGCTTATTGTCAGGATAGCGAGTTGTCTTGGGTTGATTGGGGGCTTTTAGATGAAAATAAAGACTTCTTCAATTATGTTAAACAGTTGATTGATCTTCGGAGGCGTTATCGGGTGTTATCGTCCGAACGATTTTATGATCCTGATGAGATCAGTTGGTTTAGTAGATATGGTGAGTCACCCGACTGGCAAGTGGACTCATCGATAGGTTGTCACATCCATCCAAAGCATGCATCGGACTCCCTTTGCCTCATTGCAAACCCCGAATTGAATGATGTTGATTTCCCACTGCCTAAAACCAAAGATGGTTTTTGTTGGGAGCGAATTTTGGACACGTGTGCAGTCAATCCAATTGCTCTTGATGGGAGTGGGCGGGCATATGAATCTGGAGCTATTATTTCAATGGGAAGTCGAAGTGTGGCCTTGTTTGTTCAGAAGGTGGATTGATTCACGCTCTTTACTCGTTCCTTGAGGTGCTGTGTTCGCCCCAAGGAACGGATAGCTAATGCTGCAAATCAGGGTGTTATAGACTGTGAAAATGTGTACCTTGCCCCCAAGTTGTCTTTGATTTCGACTTTGAGATCGCCGGATTTTTCAGGAACAAAGAAGGTGCGGAAGTTTGGGTCTGAACTGATGGCAATATCCGTTTTACCGCTCATTATCAGTTTGTCGTTGAAGGTGATTCGAATTTCATCCATATAATGAGCTGGCTTAACCATCCGGCTAATTTGGTCCATTTGCAATCCTGTGATATTGGGGTGGCTTATCAAAAGCTGTATAGGGTTTGGCTGGTTTAGCTGTACTTTATCGGCCTCAAGCTTGATCTTCATTTTTCCAATCCTGCTCATGGCTGCATCAATATCAGTTCCAATCGGAGCAGAGCATCCCCCGCTAGCTTTAACAAATGCTTTTGCCATGTGAAGCTTGCCGTCATTTGTTTCTGCGATCGCGCGAATGTAAGTATAGGCATTGAACCTCATGCGAGTCGCTATATCTGCCCTGCCCGCATCTGGTGTGAATAAGAAAGCAGCCGCAAAAGGCACTGGGTTATTGTCTATTACCACGGTAATAGACTTAATATAGTGGTCTTTTGTTTGTGGGAAAAGGCTGGTGATTTGTATGGGCACGAGAGCAGGATCTTCAGCTCTGTAAGGTGCGCTAATGTTGATGGTTTGACTGTCCTCTTCGATAGTTCTATCTGAAAAGAACTGTTTTTTTAAGCTCTTATTCCAAGCGGTTTCGTCTTCTGATTCAGCAACAGCTTGATTTTGCAGTATGGGTAAAATGAGCCAAATCAATGATAAAAGGCGAAAATTAATAGAAACGCTCATTGAATCTCTCCGTTGTGTGTGACTTAGTCTTCCCATTCCAGCTCAGCGAAAGACGTTGTGATGTTTTTTTTGTGCAATTGGTCAAATAACTTCCATTCCTCCCGAGCAGATAGGCCTACCGTTTGGATGGCCTTTTCTATGGTCTGTTTGGATTTGATTGCAGCTCTTATTTCTGTTTGTAGCATCCTAAGGTAGGCTTCTTCTCCTAATAGGCATAGCGGCCAGTTGGCGGACACTGGCCCATGTCCCGGTATAGCTAATAGGGCATCGATGGAGCGTAATTTCTGAATTTCATCAATCCACCCATTTAAGCTGCCATCCACAACCGGAATGTGGCCCATAAATAATAAATCAGAAAGCCAAATTGTTTTGGTTTTGGTGTCATAAATGCTCAAATCATTATCGGTGTGAGCTGTTGGGTGTGCTTGAATTACGAGGGTACGCCCACCAAGATCAAGTTCTTTGGTTGTTTCGACTGCAATGTCTGGGGGAACAAAGTTATCAGGTGTGAGCATAAGGCCGATGTCACGTTTTGCCGCTTCAATATAGTAAGGCGCTCTTGCGCTCATTGAGGCTCTCAACCTTTTATGGCCTAAAAATTTCACATTAGGCTGCTTAAAGGCGATGTTGCCGTAGATGTGGTCGGGGTGAACATGAGTGTTGATCACAAAGCAGATAGGGGTTTTGGTTGTCGCGGTAATTGTGTTCTTTAAAGCCTCACCCTGTTCCGGGCTCCCACCTGAATCAATGACGGCGACACATGAATCACCAACAATGAAGCCGATATTGGCGATTTCGTCCTTGTTGTTAGGGTCGGGTAATTCATGGATTCCTTGATGCACAAAGATGCCATTCGCGACCTCTTTTATAGATAAAGTCTCTGCGAAGGATTGGGATACATAAAGCAGCATTAGGACAATGGCTAGGGTTGGCGTGATCAAGGGTTTTCGCATGGTTTTGATCCAGAAATTCTAGGTCTTAGCGGTGCTGCAGGAACGATTGAGGTCTGATTCGCTCTAAGGGTCGTAGTATATGAAATTGGTAGTTAGTTTGGGCATGTTTGCGAAGATGACATACCTTTGCTGATTCTTGTTCCGGATTTTATAAAAAACTATGGTCAAAGTTGAGGAAGAAGTGTTCTTAAAACGTAAATGGATCGTTGACTTTTAGTGCGAAATACTTCAATTTACGCAACCAGACGGGCGCCTAGGGAAATTTTCCTATAAAAAGTCAACTTGGTTTCCAATTGTGAGGCCGTCGTCCGTTAGCTTACCTGGGTGTAAATTCACGTTTGCCAACGAGTTTTTGCCTTAAATTTTAGGAGGATCGACAATGAAAAACTCTATGAAGAGTTGGATTTTGGCAACAGCGGTTGCTACTGCAATAGCAGCGCCGAGTGTCAGTTTCGCAAATGCAGAGGTTGAAAAGCTTTCTCACGACCCTGCCAACTGGGCCACATGGGGCGGTGACTATTTCGGTAGTCGCTTCAGTACCCTCACCCAGATCAATAAGGATAACGCCAAGAACATTCAGCCTATATGGACATTCTCAACAGGCGCGCTTCGTGGTCATGAAGGCGGGCCTTTGGTTGTTGGCGGTCTTATTTATATCCACACCGGTTACCCTCACAAGATTTACGCTTTAGACCAAGACAGTCATAGTGTAGTTTGGGAGTACGAGTACACAGCAGACAAGGGTACCGATCCTACTCAGGTTATTGGTGTTATGTGCTGTGACGTGGTCAATCGTGGTCTTGGCTACGGTGATGGCAAAGTTTTCATTGCTCAGGGCGACGCTACACTGGTAGCTCTTGACGCAAAAACTGGCAAGATTGTCTGGAAGGTCAAGAATGGTGATCCTAAGGCGGGTATGACGAATACTTCTGCGCCGGTTATTGTTAAGGATAAGGTTCTTATCGGTATCTCTGGTGGTGAATTTGGTGTGCGTGGTTTCATGGCGGCATACAACATCAAAGATGGTACTTTGGCATGGAAGGCCTACAGCTTGGGGCCTGATGCCGACATGAAGATTGATCCAGATAAAACCACGACTTGGACCGACGGTAAAATGGCGCCTGTTGGTAAAGATTCTTCCTTGAAAACATGGCAGGGCGACCAGTGGAAAATCGGTGGTGGTTCAACTTGGGGTTGGACCAGCTATGATCCGGCAACAAACTTGATCTATTACGGTTCAGGAAATCCTTCCACATGGAATCCGGTACAAAGACCAGGTGACAATAAATGGTCTATGACTATTTGGGCACGTGATGCAGATACGGGTGAAGCCAAGTGGGTTTACCAGATGACGCC